>Ga0102592_1000085_pt1 | contig 294332 bp, 240 predicted proteins | sample AraplaCol_mMF_r2_FD_76861 | JGI IMG/M metagenome (GOLD analysis project Ga0102592, IMG submission 76861) | Arabidopsis root microbial communities from North Carolina, USA - plate scrape MF_Col_mMF_r2 (SPADES assembly) (version 2) | ecosystem: Host-associated > Plants > Roots > Endosphere...
TGACTGAAGAAAATGCCGATCGCATCGGCGTGATCATTGGTTCCGGCATCGGCGGCTTGCCGATGATCGAAGCACAGAAGGAAGACTACGACAAGCGCGGTCCGCGCCGTATCTCCCCGTTCTTCGTGCCGGCCTCGATCATCAATATGATTTCCGGCAACCTGTCGATCAAGTACGGCATGCGCGGTCCAAACCTGTCCATCGTGACGGCTTGCACCACCGGCCTGCATTCGATCGGCGTGGCAGCCCGTGCCATCGAGTATGGCGATGCGGATGTCATGATCGCCGGCGGCGCGGAATCGACCGTGTCGCCACTGGGCCTGGGCGGTTTCGCTTCGGCTCGCGCACTGTCCTCGCGCAATGATGACCCAGCTACCGCGTCCCGCCCATGGGACAAGGACCGCGATGGTTTCGTCCTGGGCGAAGGCGCAGGCGTCATGGTTCTGGAAGAGTACGAACACGCGAAAGCGCGCGGCGCCAAGATCTATGCAGAATTGCTGGGCTTTGGCATGAGCGCCGATGCGTATCACATGACCTCGCCTCTGGAAGACGGCGCTGGTGGCAGCAAGTCGGCGCAGAATGCGCTGAAGAACGCTGGCATCAACCCTGACCAGGTGAACTATGTGAACGCGCACGGTACCTCGACCCCGCAGGGCGACGTAGCGGAAGTCCAGGGTGTCAAGCGCACCTTCGGCGACCACGCCAAGAAGCTGGTTGTCAGCTCCACCAAGTCGGCCACCGGCCACCTGTTGGGCGGCGCTGGCGGCCTGGAGTCTGTGTTCACCGTACTGGCCATCCACAACCAGGTGATCCCACCGACCATCAACCTGTTCAATCAGGATCCGGCATGCGATCTGGACTTCTGCGCGAATACCGCGCGTGAAGCGACGATCAACTATGCGCTGAAGAACTCCTTCGGCTTCGGCGGCACGAACGGCAGCTTGCTGTTCGCTAAAGTCTAAACGGAACTTCCAAGCCTCGCCCTGGTCTTAGTGCCGGGGCGAGCGCTTCTGCTGTACCCCCAAACCGAAAATCTCTCATGTCGATCGCGGCATCCGTCGCAGTTCGTCCGTCGCCATGCCTGCGCGTTTTGCGGGCAGGGATTGTTGCGTCCGTGCTGGCTGTCGGAGCGTGGAGCGGCCAGCCCTTGCTGGCGGTAGCAGCACTGACCTGCCTGCGGAGCGAAGCCAATTGCAGCCGCATTGATATTTCCGGTGTCGGAGAAATCCGGCTGACGGTATACCGGAAGCAGTGCCGGGCACGCTTGCTGGACGGCTGCACAGCCTGGCCGGGCGCCTTGCTGCTGCATATGGAGCTGGAGGGAGGCCAGCGCCTGTGGCTGGCTTTGCTGCCAGATTCGGTTGCGGGCGGCGAGTGGCGCCGGCTGCAGGCGGCGGTGCGGGCCCAGCTTCAAAAAATGTGAACCAATCTTCGCGGGGCTGCTCTTATGAAGGTGGACCCAGATCGTGAGCTGGTGGAGCGGGCCCGGGCGGGGGAGCGGGCGGCGTTCGACCAGCTGGTGGCTCGCTACCAGCGGCGCTTGCTGCGGCTGGTCCTGCGGCTGCTGCGCGACCAGGCTGAGGCGGAGGATGTGGTGCAGGAGACTTTCCTCAAGGCTTACCGAGCCTTGCCGCGCTTTCGGGGCGAGGCGGCGTTTTACACCTGGCTGTACCGGATTGCCTTGAATGGGGCGCGCAACGCCATCTTGCGGCGGCGGCTGCGCGGCGCGCCGCATGGCGTGGCGCCATCCCAGCTTCCAGCGCCGCCACCGGAGATCGGGACGCCGGAGTCGATGTTGCTCAGCAAGCAGGTGATGCTGGCGATTGATGCGGCACTGGAGGCCTTGCCGCTGGAGTTGCGGACCGCCATCGTGTTGCGGGAGATTGAGGGCTTGAGTTATGAGGAAATTGCGCAAATCATGGAGTGTCCGCTGGGCACCGTACGCAGCCGCATTTTCCGGGCGCGCGAGGCGATTGCGCGGCGGCTGCGGCCATTGCTGGATTTGCCTGTCGATAAGCGTTGGTAAGGAGGAGCAATGATTTTGCTGCCAGATGAGGATGAGGAACCGGTGGGTGCCCAGGTCAATGCAATGATCGGCAACGCGTTACGGCAAAGCGTGGCCGACGTCGAGCCGAGCCCCGGCTTCGCGGCGCGGCTGGCGGCAGCGCTCGATGCGCTGGAGCAGGCCGATCACTCGGGGAGGGAAGCGGAAGAGGCCGCCGGTCAGGCGGCGGTCGAGAACGAGGCGGCGGACGGGGTAGCGCTTAGTGCGCGGCAGGGCAGCAAGGCGGAAGAAACAGCCTCTTGAAACCAGGTGGGGTTGCCCGCAACATATCGTCACAATATCCGGCTCCCGTTTAACACGAAGCTGATTTATATTGCTTGTTCTTCATTGACTTTCACTGAACGCAACCATGAAAAAAACCATGATTTCTGCGCTGGTACTCAGCGCAGCCTCCCTCGGCCTGCCAGCCGTTGCCGGTTTCGCGCCCGCCTATGCGGCGGCTCCCGCCGTGGCCGGTTTGCCGGACTTTGCCGACCTCGTTGAGCGAGTCGGCCCGGCAGTTGTGAATATCCGTACTACCGAACGCATTACCCAGCGCGACGTTGACGCGGCCGGCCAGGCCGATGAAATGCAGGAATTCCTGCGCCGCTTCTTCGGCGGCCAGATGCCGCGCGGCCAGGCGCCGCGCCGCCGCAACCTGCCGACCCCGGGCCAGGAAATCCAGCGCGGCATCGGTTCCGGTTTCGTGGTGTCGGCCGATGGCTATGTGCTGACCAATGCCCACGTGGTCGATGGCGCCGACGAGGTGTACGTGACGCTGACCGACAAGCGCGAGTTCAAGGCCAAGGTGCTGGGCGCCGATGCGCGCGCCGACGTGGCCGTGCTGAAGATCGACAGCGGCGGCAAGCTGCCATACCTGACGATTGGCGACCCGAACAAAGCTCGCGTCGGCGAGTGGGTGATCGCGATCGGCTCGCCGTTCAATCTGGAGAATACCGTGACCTCCGGCATCATCTCGGCCAAGGCGCGCGATACCGGCGACCTGCTGCCGCTGATCCAGAGCGACGTGGCGGTCAACCCGGGCAACTCGGGCGGCCCGCTGATCAACCTGAAAGGTGAGGTGATCGGCATCAATTCGCAGATCGCGACCCTGTCCGGCGGCTATAACGGCATTTCCTTCGCGATCCCGATTGACGAGGCGATGCGCGTAGCCGACCAGTTGAAGAAGTCCGGCAAGGTGACCCGCGGCCGCCTCGGCGTGCAGATCGGCGAGCTGAACAAGGATGTCGCCGAGTCGCTGGGCTTGAAGAACAATAAGGGCGCCGAAGTAACCCAGGTCGAGCCGGGCAGCCCGGCCGACAAGGGCGGCCTGCGCGTGGGTGACGTCGTCATCAAGTACAACGGCAAGGATATCGACCGCTTCGCCGACCTGACCCGCATGGTGCTCGGTACCGCGCCTGGCAGCAAGGCGACCCTGACCGTCTGGCGCAAGGGCGCTCCGACCGACGTGCAGGTCACGGTGGGCGAGGCCGACCCGGACAACAAGGTGGCCAGCCGTTCCGGCGGCAAGCGCGGCGAGCAGCGTGGCGGTACGGTGCCGGCCTCGGGCGCCAATGCGCTGGGCTTCATTGTCAGCGACCTGACCCCGGCCCAGAAGCGCGAACTGGGCGTGAACGGCGGCGTGATCGTGGAAGATACCGAAGGGCCTGCCGAGGCAGCTGGCCTGCGCCAGGGCGATATCCTGCTGATGTTGAATAACCAGGATATCGTCGATGCCAAGCAGTTCAATGCTGCCGTGGCCAAGCTCGATCCGAAGCGCGCGGCAGCCGTGCTGGTCCGCCGCGGCAACCAGGCGCAGCACTTCTCGCTGCGCCCGGCGCCAGCGTCCAAGTAAGCCGTAGCCCCAACGCCGCCGCGCGTTTGTCGCCCCTCAAGGCGGCAAGCCCGCGGCGGCGTTACATTTGGCTTTCCCCTGTCGCGTATGGAGGAAGCCATGCCGCATGAGTTTGACAACCCACGCCCACAGGCAGAAGATGGCCGCATGGAGGTTCGCGTAACGAAGCTGGAGGCTGATGTTGTGGAAATCAGGGAAAGGCTAACGCGCATTGAAACGCGGTTGGATCAAACCGCTACCAAGGCCGACTTGGAGCAGGCGGTTGCGACGATGATTAAGTGGCTGGTAGGGACGCTGCTGGGTTCCTGGGCATTGATGATTACGATTATGACTTTTGTAATGAACTATGCCGCGCCGCCGCAGGGGCGCTTCGCGAAGCCAGAGTCGGCCGCTGTGGCGGGGGCGTCAAGCCAGCCGGCGCCGATCATCATCAACATTCCGCCTGGCGCGCTACAATGGCAGCCCGCGCCCGAGGGGGCGCAGACCAGTCCACGCAAGCCCTGAATGCACTTCACCCTCTACTCCCGATCCTATTGCCACCTGTGCGAAGACATGCTGGCAGCCCTGAACGCCCTGCAAACCCCGGAAAAGCCGTTCACCGTCGAGGTCATCGACGTCGATGCCGACGAAGCCCTGGTGGCGCGCTTCGATGAGCTGGTGCCGGTGCTGTTCGGCGATCTCAATGAGCCGGAACTGTGCCATTACTTCCTGGACGAGGCCAAAGTACGCGCCGTGTTGTCGAAATAATTGCTGAAATATCACTATTTCACAATCCTCCCTCTAGAAATCCGGCTTTCCCCTCTGAAATCCGGTAAAATGCCGGGGGTTACCCTTGCATTGAATTCCATAAAAAGGCGCTCAAGCGCCTTTTTGTTATAGCTCGTTTCGATTTTTAATGAACAACATTCGCAATTTTTCCATCATCGCCCACATCGACCACGGCAAGTCCACGCTGGCCGACCGCATCATCCAGCTGTGCGGCGGCCTGTCCGACCGCGAGATGGAAGCGCAGGTCCTGGACTCCATGGACCTGGAACGTGAACGCGGCATCACCATCAAAGCCCAGACCGCAGCCCTGAAATACAAGGCGCGCAACGGCGAGATCTACAACCTGAACCTGATCGACACCCCGGGCCACGTCGACTTCTCCTATGAAGTCAGCCGCTCGCTGTCCGCCTGCGAAGGCGCGCTGCTGGTGGTCGACGCGTCGCAGGGCGTGGAAGCGCAGACCGTGGCCAACTGCTACACCGCGCTCGACCTGGGCGTGGAAGTGGTGCCGGTGCTGAACAAGATCGATTTGCCGAACGCCGACCCGCCAACCGCCATCGCCGAAATCGAAGACGTGATCGGTATCGAAGCGGGCGACGCCGTGCAGTGCTCGGCCAAGACCGGCCTGGGCGTGGAAGACGTGCTGGAATCGATCATCGCCAAGGTGCCGCCGCCAAAGGGCGACCCTGAAGCGCCGCTGCAAGCGCTGATTATCGACTCCTGGTACGACGCTTACGTGGGCGTGGTGATGCTGGTGCGCGTGGTGAACGGCACCCTGAAGCAGAAAGACAAGATCAGCCTGATGGCCACCGGCGCCCAGCAGCTGGTGGACGACGTTGGCATCTTCTCGCCGCGCTCCGTTTCGCTGCCGCAGCTGACCGCGGGCCAGGTCGGTTTCGTCATCGCCGGCATCAAGGAACTGAAAGCTGCCCGTGTGGGCGACACCATCACCCACGTGCAGAACGGCGCTCCGGCACCGCTGCCAGGCTTCAAGGAAGTGCAGCCGCAGGTGTTTGCCGGCCTGTTCCCGGTCGAGGCCAATCAGTACGACGCGCTGCGCGACTCGCTGGAAAAGCTGAAGCTGAACGACGCCGCGCTGCAGTTCGAGCCTGAAGTTTCGCAAGCGCTGGGCTTCGGCTTCCGCTGCGGTTTCCTCGGCCTGCTGCACATGGAAATCGTGCAGGAGCGCCTGGAGCGCGAATTCGACATGGACCTGATCACCACCGCGCCAACCGTGGTGTACGAGGTGGAGAAGCGTGACGGTACCGTGATCCACGTCGACAATCCGTCGCGCATGCCGGACCCGAGCCACATCAACGAGGTGCGCGAACCGATCGTGACCGTCAACCTGTACATGCCGCAAGAGTATGTCGGTTCCGTGATCACCCTGTGTATCGCCAAGCGCGGCATCCAGATGGACATGGCCTACCACGGCCGCCAGGTGAAGCTGGTGTACGAAATGCCGATGGCAGAAATCGTGCTGGACTTCTTCGACAAGCTGAAGTCCACCTCGCGCGGCTACGCTTCGATGGACTACGAGTTCAAGGAAAACCGTGCGGCCGACGTGGTCAAGGTCGACATGCTGATCAACAGCGAAAAGGTCGACGCACTGGCCATCATCGTGCACCGCGCGAATGCGCCATACCGCGGCCGCGCCGTGGCGGCCAAGATGCGCGAACTGATCCCGCGCCAGATGTTCGACGTGGCGATCCAGGCAGCCATCGGCTCCAACATCATCTCGCGTGAAAACGTGAAGGCGATGCGCAAGAACGTGCTGGCCAAGTGCTACGGCGGCGACATCACCCGTAAGAAGAAACTGCTCGAGAAGCAGAAAGCAGGTAAGAAGCGCATGAAGCAAGTGGGCTCCGTGGAGATCCCGCAAGAGGCGTTCCTGGCAATCCTTCAAGTGGAAGAGAAATGACATTGCAATCCATCCTGGGCAATTTCGCTTTAATCCTGTTCGTCCTGATGGTGGTGACGGGGATCATCTGGGTCCTCGACCTGGTGGTGTTCTCCAAGCAGCGCCGCGCTGCCGCCAACAAGGCCCTGGTCGAATACGACGAGCGCATGGCGCGTTCGGCCGCCAACGGCATCCGCATGGACGAGCAGGGCAATGCCCGCGCCAAGCTGGAGGCGGACATCCTGCGCCAGCCAACCTGGATCGAATACTCGGGCAGTTTCTTCCCGGTGATTGCGCTGGTGTTCTTCCTGCGCTCTTTCCTGTGGGAGCCGTTCAAGATCCCGTCGTCCTCGATGGTGCCGACCCTGCTGGTGGGCGACCTGATCCTGGTGAACAAGTACACCTACGGCATTCGCCTGCCTATCCTTAACAAAAAGGTTGTGCAGATCAACGATCCGCAGCGCGGCGACGTGATGGTGTTCAAGTATCCGAAGGATATGAGCCAGGATTACATCAAGCGGGTGATTGGCGTGCCGGGTGATAAAATTGTTTATCAAAACAAGCGCTTAACGGTGAACGGCCAGGTCATTGGCTACACCCCGATGGAAGACTACCTGGAAGAAGGGACTCTTACTTACCAGAAACAATTCACCGAGCAGCTTGGCAACGTGCAGCACCGCATCCTGAACAATGAAAAGGCGCCGCCGGTCCTGATTGGCCAGGTGGACGACAATTACCCGCACCGCGAGGCATGCACTTACAACTACGAAGGTTTCTCGTGTGTAGTTCCTGAAGGAAATTACTTTATGATGGGCGACAATCGGGACAATAGTGCCGACAGCCGTATCTGGGGTTTCGTACCGGACAAAAATATCGTAGGCAAAGCCTTCTTTGTCTGGATGAACCTGGGTAATTTCAATTTCGACCGTCTTGGCGGCATTCGCTAAGCAGACAGGGGAGAGCAGAACTTATGCGCAAGCAGCATGAACGTGGTATTAGCCTGATTGGCTTGATTATTGTCATCGCAGTACTGGGTGTCTTAGGTTTGATCGGTGCCCAGGTGCTTCCTACTTTCATCGAGTATCGCGCCATTGCGGGGGCTATCGACCGCGCGAAGAAGGATGGCGGCGATTCGATCAAGGGGATCCAGGAGTCCTTCAACAGGAGTGCGGAAGTAGGCTATATCACTTCGATCACTTCGCGTGACTTGATCATTGAGCGCAACGGCGCTGAATTCGACGTTAGCTTCGCATACGAAAAGAAAATACCGCTGGTTGGTCCGGCCAGTCTCTTGCTGGAGTACGAGGGCACGACAGTAAAGGCCGGCGCAAAGAAGAAGGCTGAATAATAAGTGATGAATTTACAGTTATTGCAAACCAGGTTGGGCTACACGTTCCAGGATGCTGGATTGCTCCAGCAGGCCCTGACGCACCGTAGCCACAGCAGTTTGCATAACGAACGGCTGGAATTCCTCGGCGACTCGATCCTTAACTGCGTGGTCGCCTCCATCCTGTACGAACGTTTCAATTCCCTCGACGAGGGCGACCTGTCGCGCGTGCGCGCCAACCTGGTCAAGCAGCAATCCCTGTTCGAAATCGCCCAGAAGCTGGAACTGTCGCAGTTCCTGCGCCTGGGCGAGGGCGAACTGAAGTCGGGCGGCTTCCGCCGCCCATCGATCCTGGCCGATACGCTGGAGGCCCTGCTGGGCGCCATCTACCTCGATGGCAGCTTCGACCAGGCCGCGGCCGTGATCCGCGCCTTCTACATCCCGATCCTGGACTCGGTCGATCCGCAGACCCTGGGCAAGGATGCCAAGACCCTGCTGCAGGAGTTCCTGCAATCGAAGAAGATCTCCCTGCCGCTGTACAACGTGGTCGCCACCCATGGCGCCGCCCACAGCCAGGAATTCGAGATCGAGTGCCTGGTGCCCAAGCTGGGGATCCAGGTGTTCGGACGCGGCGGCAGCCGCCGCGCCGGCGAGCAGGCCGCCGCCAAGCTGGCATTGGAAGTCGCCGAGGAAGCGCTGAAGAAGGCGCCATCGGCCGGACGCAAGCCGCGCCAGCGCTCGGCCCAGCTCAAGCTGGCCGGCATCGCCACGGTCCAGGGCGACACGGCGGCTGACAAGAAGCTGGCCAAACAATAACTGAATTGAGTTTGCATCATGACTAGTGCACCTACTCCCGCCGGCTTCCGCTGCGGTTACATCGCCATTGTCGGCCGCCCGAACGTCGGCAAGTCGACCCTGATGAATACGCTGATCGGCGCCAAGGTCAGCATCACTTCGCGCAAGGCGCAGACCACGCGCCACCGCATCACCGGCATCCAGACTGTCAGCGACGCGCAGTTCATTTACGTCGATACGCCGGGCTTCCAGACCCGCCATTCGAACGCGCTGAACAAGACGCTGAACAAGACCGTCACCAATACGCTGGAATCGTCGGACCTGATCCTGTACATCGTGGAAGCGGGCACCTTTGGCCAGGCCGACCAGCAAGTGATGGACCTGCTGCCAAAGAACGTGCCGGTGATCCTGGTGATCAACAAGTCCGACCGAGTGAAAGACAAGGCCGTGCTGATGCCGTTCGCGCAGCAGGTTGCCGAGAAGTTCCAGTTCACCGCGATCGTGCCGGTCAGCGCCAAGCTGCGCTTCCAGCTGGATGGCCTGCAGAACGAAATCAAGAAATACCTGCCGGAGAACGAGCCGATCTTCGGCGAAGACGACATCACCGACCGCAGCGAGAAGTTCCTGGCGTCCGAAATCGTGCGCGAAAAGCTGTTCCGCTTCGTCGGCGACGAACTGCCTTATACCAGCACCGTGCTGATCGAGAAGTTCGAACAGGAAGGCAACCTGCGCCGCATCTTCGCCGCCATCCTGGTCGAGCGCGACAGCCACAAATCCATGATCATCGGTAACAAGGGCGCGCGCCTGAAGGAAGTCAGCAGCCAGGCCCGCCTGGACATGGAAAAGCTGTTCGGCGGCCCGGTCTACCTCGAGATCTGGGTGAAAGTGAAATCCGGCTGGGCCGACAACGAAGCCGGCCTGCGCGCATACGGCTACGAGTAATGCCTGTTACAACAGCCGAGCCCGTGTCAACCTTGGGGTCAGGCCCCAGCCGGGACACGAGCACGGCCGTACCAGCCCCGCCGGCGCAAAAGCGCCGCACGCCGGGGCAGCAGCGTACCGTCGGCACCCGCGTGGCGGGCCAGCCGGCATTCGTGCTGCACTCCTATCCGTACAAGGAAACCTCGCTCATCGTCGAGCTGTTCACGCGCGACTACGGCCGCGTGGCGCTGATCGCGAAGGGCGCCAAGCGTCCGCATTCCCAGTTGCGCGGCGTGCTGCAAACCTTCCAGCCGCTGACGACCGGCTGGACTGGCAAGAACGAGTTGCGCACGCTGACCGATGCCGATTGGGTCGGCGGCATGCTGCCCCTTGAAAAGACCGCGCTGCTGTGCGGCTTCTACCTGAATGAACTGCTGGTCAAGCTGACTGCGCGCGATGACGCGCACGCCAAGCTGTTCGACCATTACGTTTCCACCCTCAATCAGCTGGCCCACAACGAACCGGCGCCGATTGTGCTGCGCAAGTTCGAAATGGCGCTGCTGAAGGAAACCGGCGTCGCGGCCGACCTGACGCGCTGCACCGCCACGCGCACGAAAGTCCAGGCCGATGTACATTATGTGGTGGATCCGGATCGCGGCCCGCGCCCGGAACGCGACGAGGACATGGCGCCGCGCGTCGCCGGCAAAACCCTGCTGGACATGGAGCGCGAGGATTACACGGATCCTGCCACGCAGGCGCAAAGCAAGCAGTTGATGCGCTACCTGTTGTCCTGGCACCTTGGCGGCGCGCCATTGAACACGCGCCAGATATTGATCGATTTGCTGCAACTTTAAGAAAAGAATATGAGCTTCCTGTCTCCCTCCGGCACTGTTATCGACCTTGGCGTGAACATCGACCACGTCGCCACGCTGCGCAATGCGCGCGGCACCGTGTATCCGGACCCGATCCGCGCGGCACTGCTGGCCGAACAGGCCGGCGCCGACTGCATCACCCTGCACCTGCGCGAAGACCGCCGCCACATCAAGGATGCCGATGTCATCGCCCTGGCGCCGCAGCTGGTAACGCGCATGAACCTGGAGGCGGCCGTAACGCAGGAAATGATCGATTTCGCCTGCCGCATCAAGCCGGCCGACGTCTGCCTGGTGCCGGAGAAGCGCACCGAGATCACCACTGAGGGCGGCCTGGACGTCGTTCGCTTCTACAAGGAAGTGGAAGCCGCCGTCAAGCAGCTGCAAGGGGAGGGCATCCGCGTGTCCCTGTTCATCGATGCCGATGAAGAGCAGATCAAGGCCGCCGCAGCCGTTGGCGCGCCGGTGATCGAGTTGCACACCGGCGCCTACGCCGATGCCGAGGGCGACGCCCAGTCGCGCGAGCTGGTCCGCGTCAAGAATGGCGTGCGTTGGGGCGTGCAGAATGGCCTGAAGGTCAACGCCGGCCACGGCCTGCATTACACTAACGTCCAGGCGATCGCCGCCATTCCGGAAATCGCGGAACTGAATATCGGCCACGCCATCGTTGCGCACTCGATCTTCGCCGGCTGGGAGAATGCCGTGCGCGAGATGAAGGCGATCATGGTGTCGACCCGCCTGGGCGCAAAATGATCTACGGGATCGGGACGGATGTCAGCAAAGTGCCCCGCATTGCCGCCGCGCTGGAGCGCAGCGGCGAGCGCTTTGCGCGCAAGATCCTCGGTCCGGACGAATTCGCGGTCTACCAGGAGCGCTGCGCCCGCAGCCCGCTGCGCGGCGTGCGCTATGCCGCCACCCGTTTCGCCGCCAAGGAAGCGTTCTCCAAGGCGCTCGGCCTGGGCCTGCGCCCGCCGATGACCTGGCACACGGCGCAACTGCTTAATGATGATTTGGGCAAGCCGTATATGGCGTGCAGCGGCGCCCTGGGTGAATTCATGTTGCAGAACGCGCTGGTCGCCCATATCTCCGTGAGCGATGAAGAGGATTACGCGGTCGCCTATGCGATCGTCGAGCGAGCGAATGACTGAAGAAACCCAAGACCCGCGCGAACAGGTGCTGGCCACCGTTGCCAAGCTGCCAAACCTGCCCGGCGTGTACCGCTATTTCGACGCCGAAGACAAGGTTCTGTACGTAGGCAAGGCGCGCGACCTGAAAAAGCGCGTGTCGAGCTACTTCCAGAAGAACCTTTCGAGCCCGCGCATCGCGCTGATGGTCGAGCGCATCGCGCGCCTGGAAACCACGGTGACGCGCAGCGAAGCCGAAGCCCTGATCCTGGAAAACAACCTGATCAAGGCTCTGCAGCCGCGCTACAACATCCTGTTCCGCGACGATAAGAGCTATCCCTACCTGAAGATCACCGGCGACGAGATCCCGCGCATGGTGTATTACCGCGGTGCGGTGGACCGCAAGCACCAGTATTTCGGCCCGTTCCCGTCCTCGTGGGCGGTGAAGGAGTCGATGCAGATCCTGCAAAAGGTTTTCATGTTGCGCACCTGCGAGGACAGCGTGTACATGAATCGCACGCGTCCCTGCCTGCTGCACCAGATCGGCCGCTGCAGCGCTCCCTGCGTCAAGCTGATCGCGCCCGAGGATTACCGAAATGACGTCAACAACGCGGCGCGCTTCCTGCGCGGCCGGCAGACGGAGGTACTGGAGGAGCTGGAGCAGAAAATGCTCGCCTACGCCACCGAGCTCAAATTCGAGCAGGCGGCCGTGGTGCGCAACCGCATCCAGTCGCTGTCCAAGGTGCTGCACCAGCAATCGATGGAAACCACCGGCGACCAGGACGTCGATATCCTGGCCGTGGTGGTGCAAGGCGGCCGCGCCTGCGTCAACCTGGCCATGGTGCGCGGCGGCCGCCACCTGGGCGACCGCGCGTACTTCCCGACCCACGTGATGGACGCCGAAGTGGTGGCCGAACGTCCGATCGAGCAGGAAGTGCTGGCCGCCTTCCTGGTGCAGCATTACACCGAGAAGTCGATTCCCGGCACCCTGATCCTGAATATCGAATTCGACCAGCCGGAACTGATCCTGGCGCTGCAGGAGCAATGCGGCCACCGCATCCACCTGATTTTCCAGCCGCAAGGCCAGCGCCGCCAGTGGCAGGAGCTGGCGCAGAAGGGCGCCGAGATTTCGCTGGCGCGGCTGCTGTCCGAACAAGGCTCGCAGCAAGCCCGCACCCGCGCCCTGGCCGAAGTGCTCGGCCTGGAAAACGAAGACCTCGACACCCTGCGCGTGGAGTGCTTCGACATTTCGCACACGGCGGGCGAGGCGACGCAGGCTTCCTGCGTGGTGTTCCACCATCACCAGATGCAGAACGGCGAGTACCGCCGCTACAACATCAACGACATCACGCCGGGCGACGATTACGCCGCCATGCGGCAGGTGCTGACGCGCCGCTACGAAAAGGTGGCTGGCGGCGATGGCGTGATGCCCGACGTGGTGCTGATCGACGGCGGCAAGGGCCAGGTCGAAATGGCGCGCCAGGTCTTCGTTGAGCTGGGGCTGGACATCAGCCTGATCGTCGGCGTGGCGAAAGGCGAGGGCAGGCGTGTGGGCCTGGAGACACTGGTCTTTGTCGACGGGCGCGAGCCGCAGGAACTGGGCAAGGAATCCGCGGCCCTAATGCTGGTCGCCATGATCCGCGACGAAGCGCACCGCTTTGCCATCACCGGCATGCGTGCCAAGCGCGCCAAGGCGCGCCAGACCTCGCGCCTGGAGGAGATTGAGGGCATTGGCGCCAAGCGCCGGCAGAAGCTTTTATCGCGCTTTGGCGGGTTGAAAGGTGTGATAAACGCCAGTATCGAGGACTTGAAGTCAGTGGAGGGGATTTCCGATACCCTGGCTGAAGAGATCTATCGCCAGCTCCACTGAAAACCGGTAAACCAGGGTACGACCCAAAGGGTCGGACCCTGTCTGATCGACTGCCGCGGGGTTGGTTCTGGGCCTAGACCCATCCCCCTGACCGCAGCGCAGACAGGATCCGACCCTATGCCGGATGGCCGTCCCGTCGGACCCAGGTTTACCGGTTTTCTCAGTCAAATTGGCTTTGATCGCGCCGCCGTTATACACTAGCGGCGCGTCATTACAATTCTTATACACCGCATATGCCTTTCAACATCCCGATCCTTCTGACCTGGTTGCGTGTAGCGCTGATTCCCCTGGTCGTAGGCGTGTTCTATCTCCCCGTCACCTGGCTTACCCCGCACGAACGCAATCTGGCCGCCACGCTGATTTTCATCGTCGCCGCCGTCACCGACTGGTTCGACGGCTTCCTGGCGCGCCGCTGGAACCAGACTTCGGCCTTCGGCGCCTTCCTCGATCCCGTGGCCGACAAGCTGATGGTGGCCGGCGCCTTGCTGGTGCTGCTGAACCTGGACGGAGGCCGCTGCCACCCGATCGTCGCCTTCATCATCATCGGCCGTGAAATTACCATTTCCGCCCTGCGCGAATGGATGGCCCAGATTGGTGCCTCGAAATCGGTGGCGGTCAGTTCGATCGGCAAGATCAAGACGGCGGCGCAAATGAGCGCCATCCCGATGCTGCTGTACTACGACGTGCTGTGGGGCGCGATCGATACCCGTTTCTGGGGCGACCTGCTGCTGTGGCTGGCCAGCGTGCTGACCGTGTGGTCCATGTTCTACTACCTGAAGAAGGCATGGCCCATGATCAAGGAACGTTCCGGCTCGTTATCGTAAATAACAATATTGCCCCTTGACAGCGTCTTTGGATCATCTATAATGCTGGCCTGCTGTTGATGACGACGCAGCGATGCGAAGCGGGAGTAGCTCAGTTGGTAGAGCGCAACCTTGCCAAGGTTGAGGTCGAGAGTTCGAGACTCTTCTCCCGCTCCATAAAGTCATCCGCAACAAAGTAGTAAAGAAGCGGTAATAATCGCACTGGAAATATGAGAATGTTTCTGCGATAATGCGGTTCCTCTGAAATGCGGGAGTAGCTCAGTTGGTAGAGCGCAACCTTGCCAAGGTTGAGGTCGAGAGTTCGAGACTCTTCTCCCGCTCCAGTTCACTGGGGCAGCAAAAGTAGTAAAAGTTGAAATTCACTCCAAGCGGGAGTAGCTCAGTTGGTAGAGCGCAACCTTGCCAAGGTTGAGGTCGAGAGTTCGAGACTCTTCTCCCGCTCCAAGTATTTCAAACCCAATGCGGGAATAGCTCAGTTGGTAGAGCGCAACCTTGCCAAGGTTGAGGTCGAGAGTTCGAGACTCTTTTCCCGCTCCAGAATTCCTGAAGCAGCAATCAGCTGATTCAAACGCCTTACGGCGGGGTAGCAAAGTGGTTATGCAGCGGCCTGCAAAGCCGTGTACGCCGGTTCGATTCCGGCCCTCGCCTCCAAAAGAATGAAAAATCCTCGCCTCGGCGGGGATTTTTCATTTCCGGCTTCGGTTTTTATTCAAACAGCACAGTTGGTGAACTTTCATGGAAAAGCCCGTCAAAAACCCACGCGAAGCGCTCAACCTTATTGCCCATACCTGGCGCCGATCGGCTGGCTTCCTCACCAGTATTGAAGTGTGGCTGATGGTGCTGGTGGCCGCGACTGCGGTCGGTGCCGTCTTCCTGGCTGCCATGGGCGATGTGCGAAGCCTGCTGGCGCTCGGCTTTGTGGTCGGCTATCTGGTACTGCGCCCCGTGCTGCATGCGAAAGGCATCCTCAGCTGGCCATTCCTGTAAGGCCGGCGGCGGCTGCGGAACTTGATTTTCCGACTCGCGGTCCCTAGATAATTTGCCCTGTTGTGTATTCATGAGGAGTGACTATGGAACATGATGAGGCATTACTGGAAAACCTGGCGGCCTTGCGGGCCGCGCATGACAAGGCCAGCCGGCTGATGGCGGAAATCGCCGTCCTGGGGGCGCGTGCGCTGAAGGGACGCGGCAATATACCGTCGCTTGTCCAGCTGCAAAACTATACGCAGGCGTTGGCCCAGGCGCAGCGGCAAGCCGCCTATTGCGAGGAACTGATGCTCGGCGCTGGCTCCCGCGCCATGCCGGGGGCGGTGGAAGGCAGCAGGCCTTTTGTGCATTGATGCGGTGGCGGGAGGACTTTGCCATGCAGATTTTCGATGCAGTCTCTGAGCAAATTTCCGCCATGGGCTTACCGCTCTTTGCAGTCAGCGCTACGCGCGCCGAGTGGCCCGATACCCCCTTGCTGCTGTTCCTGCACTGGCACGGCTTCCGCCGCGCGACGCCTTTGCAGTTGAACGGCGTGCCGATGCCGGCGCGGGCCGTGCCAAGTTCGGCCTTGCAGTTCGATGGTCCCGGGCTGAGCAGCACTGCGGCGGAAGAAGCCTTGCTGGAAGCTGCCTGGCGGCTGGGCGCCTGGCAGTTGGAGCGTCAGCAACTGCGCGCCTGCAACACCGCTGGCGCTCCAGATAGCGAAGCGTTTGCCTGTCGCCTCGCGTTTGGCGACAACGCGTCTGACTACCCGGACGAACCGGTGCTGGGTGGCGACCTGGAGCTGCGCCTGGCGCAGATGGCGCTGGCGGCGCAGCGCGGCTACCAGCAGTGGTTGTTCCAGCCCGTCAAAGGCGGCGTGTGGGCGGGTATTGGCCCGGCCGACGACAGCCTGGGTGCGGACGGCGGACGGCAGTCCGACTGCCCGGTGCGGCCCTCGCCGCCAGCACCTGGGCAGCGTGTGGTGTACCAGCTGGGGCACCACAACCGGCTGCTCCTGCCGTGAAACATTTTGTTACAAAGTGCCTGCGGCAGCCGTCTTGAAAAGGAAAAGTTGAAAACATATTTCCGGAAACGCTGAAGCCGGGCTCCAGCCTAAGTCTGGACCGATTCACTTTTTAAATGATCTGACCACCATTTGGAGATTGAAGAGATGAACATTCGTCCCCTCTATGACCGGGTTATTGTGAAGCGAATTGAAAAACAACGCCAAACAGCCTCCGGCATCGTTATCCCTGATTCCGCCACCGAGAAGCCCGAGCAGGGCGAAGTGCTGGCGGTCGGCCAAGGCCGCGCCTTGCCTGATGGCGGCCTGCGCCCGCTGGCCGTCAAGGTCGGCGACTCCGTCCTGTTCGGCAAGTACGCCGGCCAGGCCGTCAAGCTTGACGGCGAAGAATTGCTGGTGCTGCGCGAGGAAGACATCCTCGGCGTGATCGAGCACGCCGCAGCCAAGGCCAAAGCCGCTTGAGTCCAACGTGTTTTAGGGAGAAAGAACATGACTGCAAAAGACGTTCAATTCAATGAGGACGCCCGCACCCGCATCGTCAAGGGCGTCAATGTGCTGGCCAACGCCGTCAAAGTGACGCTGGGCCCGAAAGGCCGCAATGTGGTGATCGAGCGCAGCTTCGGCGCACCGACGATCACCAAGGATGGCGTCTCGGTCGCCAAGGAGATTGAGCTGAAAGACCGCCTCGAAAACATGGGTGCGCAAGTGGTCAAGCAGGTTGCTTCCAAGACCGCAGACGTGGCGGGCGACGGCACCACCACCGCCACCGTACTGGCCCAGGCCATCGTCCAGGAAGGCATGAAATACGTGGCCGCCGGCATGAACCCGATGGACCTCAAGCGCGGCATTGACCAGGCCGTCGCCGCGGCGATCACGGAGTTGAAAGCGATCTCGCGCCCGATTGCCACTGGCAAGGAAATCGCGCAAGTCGGCGCCATCTCGGCCAACTCCGACAGCGCCATCGGCGACATCATTGCCCAGGCCATGGAGAAGGTCGGCAAGGAAGGCGTCATCACCGTCGAAGACGGCAAGTCGCTGGAGAACGAACTGGATGTGGTGGAAGGCATGCAGTTCGACCGCGGCTACCTGAGCCCGTACTTCATCAACGATCCGGACAAGCAGCTGGCGCGGCTGGACGATCCGCTGGTCCTGCTGTACGACAAGAAGATCAGCAATATTCGCGAACTGCTGCCCGTGCTGGAGCAGTCGGCCAAGGCCGGCAAGCCGCTGTTCATCGTGGCGGAAGACGTGGAAGGCGAAGCGCTGGCAACGCTGGTGGTGAACTCGGTGCGCGGCATCCTGAAAGTGGCCGCCGTCAAGGCGCCAGGCTTTGGCGACCGCCGCAAGGCCATGCTGGAAGATATCGCCGTGCTGACCGGCGCCACCGTCATTTCGGAAGAAACCGGCCACACGCTGGAAAAAGCCACCCTGGAACACCTGGGCAGCGCGAAGCGCATCGAAGTGCAGAAGGAAGCCACCACTATCATCGATGGCGCCGGCGAGCAGCAGCGCATCGATGCGCGTGTTGCCTCGATCCAGGCCCAGATCGAGCAGGCCACCAGCGACTACGACAAGGAAAAGCTGCAAGAGCGTGTCGCCAAGCTGGCTGGCGGCGTGGCTGTGATCAAGGTCGGTGCGGCCACCGAAGTGGAAATGAAGGAGAAGCGCGACCGCGTGGACGATGCACTGCACGCCACCCGCGCTGCGGTGGAGGAGGGCATCGTGCCGGGCGGCGGCGTGGCTTTGCTGCGCGCGCGTGCCGCGATCACCCAGCTGAAAGGCGCCAATGCCGACCAGCAAGCTGGCGTGCAGATCGTGCTGCGCGCATTGGAGGCGCCACTGCGCGTGATCGTCTCGAATGCCGGTGAAGAACCGTCGGTGGTGGTGGCCAAGGTGGCAGAAGCCAAGGGCAACTTCGGCTACAACGCGGCCACCGGCGAGTACGTCGACCTGGTGGAAAACGGCGTGATCGACCCGACCAAGGTCACCCGCACCGCCCTGCAGAACGCCGCCTCTATCGCCGGCCTGCTGCTGACGACGGAAGCGACGGTCGCCGAAGCTGCTCCTGAAGAGAAGGCAGCCGAGCCTGCCTGATCGGGCTTAACACACGGGGCCATGCCTGGCTGGCAGGCATGGCCCCGCTGTCATTTCGACTTTTTGCCCGACTGCGGTTGCGGGCTCTTGCCCGGCTGGCCGCCTTTACTGCCGGGCTCGGCAGACTGCTTGTTGCCGGTGTTTTTGCTGTTCTGCGTCTCTTCCAGTTTGCTGTTGCGGCCGCTCTTGCCGGCCTGCTTGGGCTTGCTCATGATGTGCCTCCGTGTAGACGAGAGTGCCCATCATAATCAGTGCGGCGCAGGAAGGGCACGCAATTGGACGCGCTGCTACTTCAGGAACTGTACCAATTTGGGTATTACTTCGGGCGTGGCTTCTTCCATCAGCCAGTGCCCGCTGTTCTTGATGACGACACCCTCAACGTTGTTGTCGACCAGGCGAGCCTGCTGGATCAGGAATTCGCCCGATGCTTTCTCGCCGGTGAGGACCAGCATCGGCATGGTCAACGGTGTCTTCATGTAATTGGCGAATTCTTCCGCATCCTTGGCAAAGGCGCGGAAGACTTCGAAGCCTGCGCGCATATGGCCCGGCTGCGCATACTCGGCGGCGTAGAACTTGCGGTCCGCCTCGCTCAGCGATTTCGTTTTGTCGGCAGCGAAGTCGTTCCAGAAGTGCTCGAAGTAAACACGTTCGCGTCCTTTGACCAAAGCGAGCGGCGTCTCACCGTAGAAATGGAAGTGCCACAAGTCGCGCAGCAGCCAGACATCCTTCCAATTGCCAACGCCAGGCAGGAAGGCGTCCATCAGCGCAATTTTGCTGACCTCCTGCGGGTATTGGGCAGCATAGGCGTAGGCGACCATCAGCCCAATGTCGTGCCCGACTACCTTGGCCGACTTAATGCCAAGGCTGGTTGCCAGCGCGTGCACGTCCTGCGCCATCACTGATTTGGTGTAGGGCCCCTCGGGCAGGCCGGATTGTCCAAACCCGCGCAGGTCGGGCGCAATCACCAGGTGGTCTTTCGAGAGTTGGCTGATCAGGGGAAGCCACATATGGCTCGACTGGGTGTAGCCGTGCAGCAGGATGACCGGATCGCCTTTGCCGGCGGCCAGGTAATGCATCCGTACGCCATTTACTTCCGCAAAATTACTCTTGGGCGCTTGCGCATTCGCCGTCCCGATGAAGGCGCAGAGTGCCAGCACGCCCAGGGAAAGCATTTTGATGATGGTCCGCAGCATGATGATCTCCTTATGTTGAAGCAACAGGATATACAAGCGGTCACAATCGACATACACACTATCGGGTGCTTTGTTTCTATACAATATCCAGCGTTGGAAGGCGTTTCAGGACCACCTCTCATTGCCGGTCGCGAATCCCATGAAGAGTGCATTACTGATATTCGGGAAGGTTTCTTCTCTGCTGGCAATGCTGGCCTTCGGCCTGTCCTGCCAGGCTGCCCCGATCAATTTGCACCACACCAGCTGGACGGCACGCGACGGCGCCCCGGCCATGATCTTGTCCATGGCCCAGACCAGGGATGGCTGGCTGTGGTTGGGTGGCCCGACCGGCCTGTACCGCTTTGACGGCATGCAGTTCGAACAGTTCGTGCCATCCAACGAAGCCCTGTTGACCAGGAATGTCAGCGTCGTCAATGCCTTTGCCGATGGCGCTTTGTGGATTGGCTATCGCACCGGTGGCGCTTCGCGCCTCCAGGATGGACGCATCCGAAACTACGGCGATAGCGATGGCTTGCCCAGCCGTGCTATATGGGGAGTCGAACAGGACGGCGACGGCCGCACGTGGGCGGCGACGGCACAGGGGATGTACTACCTTGAAAACGACCGCTGGCAGGCCGCTGCAAGCATGTGGCAGGTGCCAGCCGTTGGGTACAAGACATTGATGCGTGACCGTGAAGATGTGCTGTGGGCGCAAGGCGATACCGGTGTTTACTTCCTGCGCCCGGGCTCCAGGCAGTTCGTCAGGGCGCCCGTCAGCACTGGCACCGGGGTTCTTTTCAACTTGCCAGGCGGGGTGGTCAGCTGGGATGCTGCGCGCGCCCGGTTCAACCGGCTGACAGGCTTCCCCAAGGATGACTATCCGGCCCAATGGCAGCGGCTGGGCGACCCCACAAGCCTGTTGTTCGACCGCCAGGGCAATCTCTGGGTCGGGCATAAAGAGGGGATTGAATACCGTACCGCGCTAGAGTCCTTCCGCACCGCTCCGCCGCAAGGCTTGAGCGGCCCTTCCGTAGGAGCAATATTCGAAGACAGGGAAGGCAATATCTGGGCCGCTACGTCCACTGGGATCGACCGCTTTCGGGGCCGGCGCCTGGCCCGTATAGAGGTGCCGGATGCTGCGATTGGGGCGGCCATCATGGCCGATGACAAGGGCGGGGCATGGATAGGCGGGTTCCACGTTGCCGCCGGCGACACCCGCGGGGCGAAGATCACGCCGCTATGGCCTGCCAGCCGCGAGGGCTGGGCGGATATGCTGACCAGTTTTACCAGGACCAGCGACGGTGCCCTGTGGGGCGCATCGTTTGGCGCATTGCGCCGCATCCAGGGGCAGGACAGCCGCCGGATTGCACTGCCAGGCGCCATCGGCAACATGGTCATTAACAGTGTGGTGGCGGACCGTAACGACGAGCTGCTGGCAGCGGTCCAACAATTGGGCCTGTATCGCCGTAAAGCCGGCGGCGACTGGGAAAAGGCAGGGGACAGCGGCGAGGTCAACGTGATGGCGCGCTCCGAGGCATCCGGGCTGTGGCTCGGGTATTTTCCCGGCCGGGTTGTGCACGCAGAAGGCGAGCGATGGCGCAGTTACGGGCCGGCCGAGGGGCTCACGATTGGCCTGGTGATGGCCCTGCATCCACACGGCCGCCATGTCTGGGCCGGTGGCGACAATGGACTTGCGCTGTTCCAGGAAGGCCGCTTCAGGCAGCTCACCGGCTTCGATGGCCAGGCCTTCGATGGCATCTCCGGCATCGTCGAAATGGACGACGGCGACCTGTGGCTGAATGCTACGGCAGGCCTGTTTCGTATTGCCGGCGAGGAGATTGCACGCTTCAAGCGCGAACCGGATTACCGGGTCCGGTACGGGAAACTGGACCAGCTCGATGGACTGGAAGGGAGTGCGCCGCGCATTTTGCCATCGCCTTCGCTGGTGCGCTCGTCCGACTCCCACTTGTGGATCGTCAGGTCGACCGCCGTGTTCCGGCTTGATCCGCGTGAAGAGCTGCCGGCCGCGCCCGCGCAGCCAGCGATCATCAAGACTATCGGAGCGCCCGGCGAAGGCAAGGCGCTGCAGGATGACCTGCGGCTGGCCGCAGGCGTCTCGGCAATACAGGTCGATTACACCGCTCCGTTGCTGGCGATGCCGGAGCGGGTGCGCTTTCGTTACCGGCTGGATGGAGTTGACACGGAATGGCGGGATGCCGGCAACCGCCGCAGCGCCTACTATAGCGGTCTGGCTCCTGGCGATTATCGCTTTCATGTTGCGGCTTCCGATTACAACGGCAAATGGAGCGACCTGCAAACCACGGTGGGCTTTACGGTGGTGCCGACCATGGTCCAGACCTGGTGGTTCAAGGTGTTGTGCGGGGTATTGCTGCTCTCAACCGCTTGCCTGGCTTACCGCTGGCACATTGGCCGCATGGCCAGGCGCCTGGCGCATCAGCTGCAGGAGCGCGTGCGCGAGCGTGAACGCATTGCGCGGGAACTGCATGACACCCTGCTGCAATCGGTACAGAGCCTGATCCTGCATATCCATGCCGCCGTGCTGAGGCTGCCGGAAAAGGACGCGATGCGCATCCAGCTGGAATCGGCTTTGCAACAGGCCGACGATGTCGTCGACGAAGGCCGCGGCCGCATCCGCGAATTGCGGGGCGAAGACGACGGCAAACTCAGTTTCCCCGATGCGGTATCGGCTGCGGCAACGCGCTTGCAGCCTGGTGGGGTTAGCGCTATCCAGCTGACTGTCAGGGGCACGGAACGCCAGCTTGAGCACTTGATCTACCGTGAAGCCCTGGCCATCGTGAGCGAAGCGATTGCCAATGCTTATAGCCACGCCCGGCCAAGCACGATAGCGGTGGAGCTTGAGTATGGCAGGCGGGAATTCCGTTGTATCGTACGCGATGACGGGGTCGGGATACCGGCGGATATTCTGGATGGCGGCGGGCGCCAGAATCATTGGGGATTGCGCGGAATGGCTGAGCGAGCGGCATGGATCAAAGCCAGGCTGGCGCTGAGAAGCTGTGCCGGGTCGGGCACCGAATGGCAGCTGACGCTTGCAGCCTCCCTGGCTTACACCCGATAGGGTGATCCCGGCGTGCCATTGCGGTGATACGCTAAAGTGGAAGAAAAAGGAGCGCTGTCATGGAAAGCAGAAGCAGCGAAAAGATCAGCGTGATGATCGTTGATGATCATCCGCTGATGCGCAGCGGGATCGCTGCCGTGCTAGCGGCCGACCCCAGGATTTCAGTGGTCGCGGAAGCCGGGGACGGTGACGACGCCATTGAGCAATACAAGCGTTTTCGGCCTGACATCACGCTGATGGACTTGCAGATGCCAAGGCGGGATGGCATCGAAGCCACCGTGGCCATCCGCAGCCTGGATCCGCGGGCACGCATCGTTGTCCTGAGCACTTACGCTGGCGATGTGCAAGTAGCGCGTGCTTTGAAAGCCGGGGCCTGCGGCTATCTGCTGAAGAACCTGGCGCGTACGGAATTGGGCAACTACATCGCAGCCATGCATGCGGGACAGCGGCAACTCCCGCAAATAGTCGCCAGCAGCCTGGCCAGCGGCTTCCAGCAAGATACGCTGAGCAAGCGGGAACTGGAGGTGCTGCGCCATGTCGCCGATGGCAATTCCAACCAGAGGGTGGGAGAGCGCCTGGGCTTGAGGGAAGACACCATCAAGGCGCACATGAAAACTATTCTGCAAAAGCTCAACGCACGCGATAGGACCCACGCCGTGACGATCGCCCTGCGCCGTGGATATTGGGAAAACTAAAGGAGGAACAAGATGGATCTGCAACTGAAAGGCAAGCTTGCATTGGTAAGTGGCAGCACGGCAGGAATCGGTTATGCCATCGCTGGTACGCTGGCACAGGAAGGCGCGAGCGTCATCGTCAATGGCAGGACCCAGGCGGCAGTCGATGCGGCTGAGGACCGCCTACGCACGGAATCGCGCGGTACGGTGCTGGGCTTCGCCGGCGACCTTAGCCAGCCTGAAGCCGCGCAGGAAGTCGTACGGCGTCATCCGGGCATCAGCATCCTGGTCAACAACCTCGGCATCTTCGAGGCGAAAGCCTTTGAGGATATTCCCGACGAGGATTGGCAGCGCTTCTTCGACGTCAACGTCCTGAGCGGCGTGCGGCTTTCGCGCCTGGTCCTGCCGGAAATGAAGCGGGCCAACTGGGGGCGCATCATTTTCATCTCAAGCGAAAGCGCAGTGCAGATCCCGACCGAGATGATCCACTATGGCATGACCAAAACGGCGCAAATTGCAGTGTCGCGCGGGCTGGCGGAATCCCTTGCCGGCACCGGCATCACCGTCAACAGCATCTTGCCCGGGCCGACGAAATCGCGCGGCGTTGGCGATTTCGTCGAAGGCATGGCGCGTTCGGCGGAGAAGAGCTTCGAGCAGGTGGAAGCGGAGTTCTTCGATAAAGTGCGGCCGACATCCCTGATCAAGCGCTTCGCCTCACCGCAGGAGGTGGCGTCGCTCGTCGCCTATGTGGCAAGCCCGCTCTCGTCGGCCACAACCGGCGCGGCGTTGCGGGTTGACGGGGGCGTGGTCAAGAGCGCGTTCTGACCCGCCTTTGGCTGCCGCTCATTCCAGTGCCGAGAACAGCTCGGCGGTCCAGTCGATGAACACGCGCAGGCGGTTGCTGACGTAGCGGTTGGATGGATAGACCACGTAAAAGGGGTAGGGTGGGGGCTGCCACTTTTCCAGTATCGGCACCAGCGCGCCGCTCTTCAGGTGCGGCGCCGCCGCATATCTGAATGTCTGGATCACCCCCAGTCCCGCAACCCCGGCCGCCACATGGGCATTGCTTTCATTGACTCCGACAGCGCGTCCGCCGACCTCCACTTTCTCACCATTTTTCTCGAAGTTCAATGGCATGCCGCGCCCGGTGCGGGTCGACAGGTATTGGACGATGCGGTGCCCTTCCTCCAATTCGGAGGGGCGCTTTGGCGTGCCGTGTTCACGCAAATAGCCCTGCGTGGCGCAGGTGACCCATGAAGCGCTGCCGACCTGGCGCCCAACCAGGGACAGGTCGGTCAGCTCGCCGCCGCGAATTACGCAGTCCACATTATCGCCAATGAGGTTGACGTGCTTGTCGGAGACGCCCATGTCGATCCGAATATCCGGATACTGCGCTGAGAACGCCGGTAATGCCGGCAGCACGATCAGGTTGGCAACGGAACTGCCCATGTCCACCCGCAAATGGCCGCGCGGTCTCGATTGCGCAGCGCTGAAGCTGGCATCCACATCATCCAGTTCTTTCAGGAGGCGCTGCGTCTTCTCGTAATATTGCGCGCCTTCCGGTGTAACGGATACGCGCCGTGTGGTGCGTTGCAGGAGCTTGACGCGCAGGTGGGCTTCCAGCGACTGGATCGCTTTGGTGAGCGATGCGTTCGGCATGCCCAGGGTGTCGGCCGCCCTGGTGAAACTGCCGGCTTCTACTACGCGGGCAAAGGCGCGGATTGCGAGGAGCTGGTCCATTATTTATATGTGGGAATAATGTATTCGTTTATTGCCACTTTATTCAATAATCTCCGAGGCGTAAAGTGGTTTCCGTAGTCACTTACATCCAACTTCAAGGAGAAACAAAATGAGCAACGCACAGAAACTGGCAGGCAAGGTAGCGCTGGTCACCGGCGGCACCACCGGTATCGGCCTGGCCTCGGCACAGGACTTCGCAGCACAGGGCGCGACCGTGTACATCACTGGCCGCCGCCAGGCGGAGCTGGACGCAGCCGTCGCAACCATCACCGCAACCGGCGCAACTGCCTACGGCATCCAGGGTGATGTCTCCAAGCTGGAGGACCTGGACCGGATTTACAGCGAGATCCAGCGGCGCTCCGGCCACCTCGATGTCCTGTTCGCCAATGCCGGTGGCGGCGACATGATGCCGCTGGACGCCATCACCGAAGAACACTTCGACCGCATCTTCGACACCAATGTCAAAGGCACGCTGTTCACCGTGCAAAAGGCTTTGAAGCTGCTGAAAGACGGCAGCTCGATCATCCTCACCGCTTCGACCGTTTCGGTGAAGGGCACGGAGAACTTCAGCGTATATAGCGCAAGCAAAGCCGCAGTTCGCAACTTTGCCCGCAACTGGTTGCTGGACCTGAAACCACGCAATATCCGTGTCAATGCCATCAGCCCTGGCCCGATCCACACGCCAGGCCTGGCGGGCCTGGTGCCGGAAGAGCACCAGTCCGGTCTGCTGGGCCACCTCGCCACGCTGGTGCCGGTCGGGCGCCTGGGCCGTCCTGCTGAAGTGGCGAAGGCCGTGACCTTCCTGGCTTCGGAAGACAGCACCTTCATCAACGGCATCGAGCTGTTCGTGGACGGCGGCCAGGCGCAGATCTGAAGCCGCCGGGGATGCGCGCTGCCGTTCAGCGCGCGCCTGCGGCGAATTCGCGTGCCGGCAAGCGTACCTTGACAGTGGTGACTGGCGCGTCGGCGGCTTCGGCCAGCGTGACCAGGTAGTCGCCTGCTGCAATCTTCCACTTGCCGCGGCGGCTGTCATAGACGGCCAGCGTGCGCGGATCGAGCTCTACCCGGGTGCTGCGCGATTCGCCCGGCTTCAGTGCCAGCTTGTCCCAGCCAGCCAGGCGTTTTGGCGCCTCCCAGCCGGCGCCAGGCTTGCTGACATAAACCTGCGGCACCGCCTTGCCTTCGCGCGCGCCGCTGTTGGCTACCTTGAAAGAGACGCTGATCGTGCCCTTGCTTGCGCTGGCCTGCAGGCCTTCGTAGCGGAAGGTGGTGTAGGACAAGCCGTGGCCAAAGGCGAACAGTGGCTTCAGGTTCTTCTTGTCAAACCATTTATAGCCGACGGCCGCACCCTCGATGTTGTAATCGGTAGCGAAGCGCACGTCCTCCTTCAGGCCGGTGCCGTCGATGACGGGCCGTGGCAGCTGGGCTTCCGACATCGGGAAGGTGGCAGGCAAGCGCCCCGAGGCATCCACTTCGCCGGTCAGGACGCGGGCAATCGCTTCGCCGCCTGCGCTGCCGGGGTACCAGGCTTCCAGCACCGCGCCTACGGAGTCCAGCCACGGCATGGTTACCGGCGAACCGGTTTCCAGGACCACCACCGTGCGCCGGTTGGCGGCAGCCACTGCGGCGATGGTGGCGTCCTGGTTGTGCGGCAGTTTCAGGTCGGCTTGGTCGAGCGATTCCGCGGTCCATTGGGTGGCGAACACGATGGCCACGTCGCTGATGGCGGCCAACTTTGCCGCGGCCGCTGCGTCTTTGCCGTCGTGGTAGACGAACTTGGCTTTCAGGCGCTTGGCCAGCGCCTGCAGGGGCGAAGAGGGCAGGTAGATGGTCGGGCCGGGGAAGCTGCTGGGCCCTTCGTTCGGCACGGCCGAACCGCCGGCCGGATAGACTTGCGATGAACCGCCGCCCGTCAGCACGCCCACGTCGGCATGGCCGCCGATGATGGCGATGGATGCATAACGATCGGCCAGTGGGAGCAACTGCCGGTCGTTCTTCAGCAGGACCATGCCTTCTTCCGCGCCGGCCTGCGAGACGGCGGCATTGGCGGCGAAATCGATCTTGTCCTCCGCAACCTGCACCGGATGCTCGAGCAGTCCATTGGCAACCATGGCGCGCAGGATGCGCTGGGCCATGTCGTCAAGGCGGCTTTGCGGCACATGGCCGTTTTCGACAGCTTCCTTCAATGGCTCCTTGAAGTAGGGCGACAGGTCGAACGGCCAGCCGGACTGCTGGTCCAGGCCATTCATTGCGGCCGGGATGGTGGAGTGCGTGGCGCCCCAGTCCGACATCACATAGCCTTTGTAGCCCCAGTCGCGCTTGAGGACCTGGTTCAACAGGTAATCGCTCTCGCAGGCGTAGTGGCCGTTCACGCGGTTGTAGCCGCACATCACCGAGCCCGGATTGCCGCGTTCGATGGCGATCTGGAACGCCAGCAGATCCGACATGCGCGCTGCCGCGTCGTCGAGTTTGGCGTCGACCTTCATGCGGCCGGTTTCCTGGTCGTTCAAGGCGAAGTGCTTGACGGTGGCGATGACATTGTTCGACTGGATGCCGCGGATCTGCTCGCCGGCCATGACGCCGTTCAGCAGTGGATCTTCGCCGCCGTATTCGAAGTTGCGGCCGTTGCGCGGTTCGCGTTGCAGGTTGGCGCCGCCGGCCAGCATGACATTGTGGCCCGAGAGGCGCGCTTCCTTGCCTATCATCGCTCCGCCGGCGTAGGCAACGGCGGGGTTCCAGCTGGCGGCGGTGGAGATGCCGGCGGCCAGCGCGGTGCGTGCGCGCGGCGCCGGGCCGGGCTGGGTTGCCACGCCCATGCCGGCATCGGTCAGCTGCTGGTGCGGGATGCCAAGGCGTTCAACCCCGTACACGAAGCCAGCCGAGTAGGGGACGCCTTGCGCCGGCTTGGCGACACCTTTGAAGTCGGTGGAGAAGTAGCCGAATACGAGCTTGAGCTTCTCATCCAGGGTCATCTGCTGCACCAGCGCTTTGGCGCGCTGGTCGGCGTCTACCGGGGTGGCGGCGCTGGCAGCGAGCGGCTGGAAGGCCGACAGCACGGCGAGCGCAGCGGGAAGCAAACACTTGAAAACGTTTTCACGGCGGCGCGCAGGAAATTTGGCGTGGGCAGCGGCAGAATGGCCCCTGGAATTGGATTTGGTCATCGTAGTCTCGTCAGCTCCGAGGCGGAGCAGTATTGTTATGAAAGAGGAACGGCGGGGAATACTAGCATGATTATTACAGAACGTTAATAATCTGTTTTTCCTATTTGGCGGCGCTGGCCAGTTGCGCGGCGGCCTCGGTGGCGCTCATGCGGTCATTGCTCCAGAAGCGGTTGATCACGTCCCACATGCGCGCCACGGTATGTGCCGGTTGCGCCATGCCGTGCGCCAAACTGGGTAGCAGCGTGCCGCGCCGGGCGCTGGCTTTGAAGTCGGCGCTGGCGCGGCGCGCGCATTCGTCGAACTTGTCCAGGCTGACGTCCTGCCGCACCGGGATCGAGCCCTTGGCGAGATTGAAGGCTTGCTGGAAATCCTTGTCCATCACGGCATGCGCCAGGTCGCGCTGCGCCTGCTTGTTGCGGTCGCTGACCTGGAACATGGCCAGTGCATCGATGTCGAAGGTGAAGGCTTGTGCCGTCCCCGGCATGGGGACGCACAGGATGTCGCTGCCAGGCCGCCTGCCGGCCGCCTGCATTTCCGCCTTGGCCCAGTCTCCCATCAGCAGCATGCCGGCCCGGCCATGGGTGAGCATGGAGGTCGAGGCCACCCAGTCCTGGCCGCTGGACGCATTGCTGCTGTATTGCTTGATGCGGCGGTAGGTGTTCAGCGTCTGGATCATTTGCGGGCTGTTGAGGGCAGTTGGGTCGAGGCGCATGAAGGCGCGCTGGTAAAAGTCCGCGCCGCCTACAGCGATCGCCACGCTTTCAAACGTGCCCATGTCGAGCCAGGACTGGCTGCTGTAGGCGACCGGAATGATGCCGGCTTTTTTCATCGCCTCCGCTACCGCAAAGAACTCTTCCCAGGTGGTGGGCGGCTTGGCGTTGGCTTTCCTGAGTGCGGCGGCATCGATCCACAGCCAGTTCACCCGGTGCACATTCAGCGGCGCTGCCACGTAGCGGCCGTTGTATTTCATCGTGTCGCTGACACTGCGCGGCAGCAGCGCATTCCATTTGTCCGTGTTGGCCACGTCGTCAATGCTGGAGAGGGCGCCGGTATGTGCCCATTCCTGAATGGCTGCGCCTTTGATTTGAGCAGCGGTGGGCGGATTGCCGGAATTGACGCGGGAGGACAGCATCACCATCGCCAGCCCGCCGCCGCCGTTGGCCACTGTGAAGTTTTTCCACTGATGGCCTTTGCGCTTCAGGCTGGACTGCAGCTCCGCCAGCGCACCGGCTTCGCTGCCGCTGGTCCAGAAGTGCAGGACTTCGACTTCGCCGCCCGGCGCACTGCTGCCGCCATGTGCCTGCGGCAGGGCGGCCAACAGCAGCCCCGCCAACAGCGGGGGCCAAACGCCGAGGCGCAAGGCGCGCTTCATCGCTCGCTCCGTTGTGCGGCGCCCGCGCTGGCGGGCAGGCGCAAGGTGATGGTCAGTCCGTGCGGCACGCTGTCGGACAGGATGATCTGGCCCTGGTGGCGGTCGACGATTTCCTTGACGATGGACAGGCCGAGGCCGCAGCCATCCGCCTGGTCGGTGGCGCGCACAAAGCGTTCAAAAACACGTTCCCGGTCCTCCGCCGCAATGCCGGGGCCATTGTCGGCCACGCGCAGCAGCGCATAGTCGCCGTCGGTCTTGACGCTCACCGTGACTTCGGCCTGCGGGCCCGCGTAGCTCAGCGCATTGTCAATCAGGTTGGTGAGCGCCTCGCGCAGCAGGGGAGCATTGGCAAACACCATCACCGGCTGCTCGCCCATCGTCTCGTCGAGGCCCAGGTCAGCGCCCGCCCGCAGCGCGCGCGGGACCAGTTGCGCCACCAGTTCCTGCACCAGCCTGGCCAGGTCGAATTCGTTGCGCTCCAGCGCCGGCCCCGCGCCGGGTTCGGCACGGGCCAGCAGCAGCAACTGCGATACCAGATGAGCGCTGCGACAGGCGCTCTGGTACACCAGCGCCAGGCGGTTGCGCTGCGCTTCATCGGTGGCGGCTTCCAACGCCAGCTTGGTCTGGCTTTTCAGTCCGGCCAGCGGGGTGCGCAGCTGGTGTGCGGCGTCGCCGATGAAGCGCTGCTGGGCGCCGACCTGGCTGCGTACCGACTGCAGGAGCTGGTTCAGGGCGTTGGCCAGAGAGTGCAGCTCCACCGGTGCCAGGTCCAGTTTGAGCGGCGTCAGGTCGCTGGGCGCGCGCTGCTCGACTTCGCGGCGCAGGCGCGCCAGCGGCACCAGCCCCGCCTTGATGCCGGCCCACACGATCAGGCTCATGGTCATGACCAGCAGCGACAGGGGCAGCAGCGTATCGGCAAGGATGGAGCGTGCCAGCTCCTCCTGGTTGGCGCTGCTGCGGGCTACTTGCACCAGCATGGTCTGGTTTGGTTCTGACAAGGCCCCAAAGGCCACATACAGGGCGACGATGCGCATGGGCTTCTTGCTTTCGCCCGGGCTGGCCGCCACTTCGGCATCGTAGAAGTAGGGCGTATCGAGCTTGCGGCTGGCCGCTGCGGGCGGTGGCGGCAGCTGGTTATTGCCAAGGATGAAGCGGCCGGGCGGCGTGCTGACGGTGTACATCACACGGTCCTTGGGATCGGCTTCCAGCACGTCCTGGGCGGCGCGGGGAAAGTCGATCAGCAAGCCCTGTTCGATGGGTTTGACCTGGCGCAGCAGGGCACGAGAGCTTTGCGCCAGGCTGGCATCGATGGCGCGATTGGCGTAGCCGGCAGCCAGCCGATAGGTGACAACGCCGCCGGCCAGCCAGAGTATCAATTGCGGCAGGAGCAGCCAAAGGAGCAGCTTGCGCTGCAGGGAGACCATCGCGGCTTAGCCCTTGAGCAGGTAACCCAGGCCGCGCACGGTGCGGATCTCGATTCCCGAACCTTCCAGGCGCTTGCGCAGGCGGTGGATATACACCTCGATGGCGTTGCCGCCGGCGCTTGCAGCATCGCCGGACCAGCCCTGGGTAATCTGTTCTTTGGTGACGACGTTGTCGCGATGGACCAGCAGCAGCTCCAGCAGCGTCCATTCGCGCGGACTCAGGTCGAGCGGTTCGCCGCCGATGTGGGCTCGGCGCAACATGGGGTTGAAGCTTAGCTTGCCGCAGCCCAGTTCCGTGTTCGCCGGCATCGCCGAGCGCACGCTGGCGCGGCGCAGCAGGGCGCGCACGCGCGCATCGAGTTCGGGGAAATCAAACGGTTTGGTCAGGTAGTCGTCGGCGCCGGCATCGAGCCCGGCGACGCGGCTGTCCAGCGAGTCCTGCGCGGTAAGCACGATGACCGGCATCTGCTGGTTGTTGCTGCGCATATTCCGCAGCACATCGAGGCCGCCCACCATAGGCAGGCCCAGGTCGAGGATGCTCAGGTCGAAGCTTTGGCGTTGCAGGAGGAATTCAGCCACCGGGCCATTCGGTGCATGTTCAACGGAATAGCCTGCGCCGCTCAGGTGAGCGACAAGGGCGTCGGCCAGGATGGCGTCGTCTTCGGCGAGAAGGATGTGCATGGCGGCAGTGTAAACATGTCGGAAAGGATTGGCCAGATTTTTAAGTTACCTGACAAAGCTTTACGAATTATTAATGCGATGTTAGACTTTATTATCGATCTTTAATATTGATCGTCGGAGACGCACCGGCGGCCGCAATGGCCTCTGTGCTCCATAACAAGACTAATAGAGGAAACATTGTGGCCAACTTCTCGTCGACGCTGGATGCCAGCGTGTCGCCTGGCGCCGCGCAGCCGCATCGCGGCGCGCTCGCTATCGTCACCATGCTGTTTTTCATGTGGGGTCTGCTGACTTCGCTGAACGATGTATTGATTCCCCATTTGAAAGCGGTGTACACGCTGAGCTATGTGCAGGCGATGCTGGTGCAGTTCTGCTTCTTTGGCGCGTATTTCCTGGTGTCGCTGCCGGCCGGCCTGCTGATCCGCCGCATCGGCTACCAGCCTGGCGCAGTGACTGGCCTGGTCGTAGCCGCTGCTGGTTGCGCCTTGTTCTATCCGGCCTCGCTGGGCGGCTATGGCTTGTTCCTGACCGCGTTCTTCGTGCTTGCCAGCGGCATCACCATCCTGCAGGTGGCAGCCAATCCCTATGTGACCAGCCTTGGCGACCCCGCGACGGCCTCCAGCCGGCTGACGCTGACGCAGGCATTCAATGCCTTGGGCACGACCGTGGCGCCAGGATTGGGCGGCATGCTGATCCTGTCCGGCGCAATGTCGGCAACGGACTTCGCGCAACTGCCAGAAGCGCTGCGGGCCAAGCAAAAAGCATTGGAGGCAGCCGCGGTTCAGGGACCATACCTGGTGCTGGCCGGGCTACTGCTGGCAACGGCAATTGCGTTTGCCCTGGTGCGGCTGCCGCGCATCGCGCAGGCCGGTGCGAGCGCGCGCGGCGCCGTATCCTTGCTGTCGCAGCGCCGCCTGGTACTGGGCGCGATCGCGATCTTCCTCTATGTGGGCGGCGAAGTCAGCATTGGCAGCCTGCTGATCAACTTCATGGGCGAGCCAGGCGTGGCCGGCTTGAATGCCGCTGCAGCCGCGTCATACGTCAGCTACTACTGGGGCGGCGCCATGGTGGGGCGCTTCATCGGTTTTGCCGTGATGCGCAAGGTCAGCCCGGGCAAAGCGCTTGGCTTCAATGCCGCCTGTTCGGTCTTGCTGATCCTGTGCGCCGTGTTCACCAAGGGCAGCCTGGCGATGTGGGCCATCCTGGCGGTGGGCCTGTTCAACTCCATCATGTTCCCAACCATCTTCAGCATGGCCTTGTACAAGCTGGGGCCTGCCACCGGACAGGGCTCCGGCCTGTTGTGCATGGCCATCGTCGGTGGTGCCATCGTGCCATTTGCGCAAGGCTGGCTGGCCGACTTGGCCGGCGTGCAGCTGTCCTTCCTGCTGCCGGTGTTCTGCTACCTGTATGTGATGTTCTTCGGGATGCGCTACTCCAGGCTGTATGCAGGTTCGCCTGGTGCCTCTGAAGAGTTGAAAGCCTGAGGGCTTTTAATTTTCGCAATTAATGAAAACGATTTCACTAAAACTGGTTAAAATCGCCGCTTTTTGCCAGTTTTGAAGACAACGATTTCATCTCAAGCGCACCGCGCAAGAGTGGAATCGGCGGCAATGCACTTGTTTATAACAACAATCTGGGAGGCACATGTATCCAACCAAACGTAACAAACATTTCAGGAGAGGAGTGCTCAGCGCGCTCCTCTTCACCTGCGGCATCCTGTCAGCCTCGGCGCAGGATGCGGCCCAATCTGCCAGCACTGACAGCGCCGCGGCGAGCAACGGTGATGCCAATGGCCTGCAGGCTGTGGTCATCACCAACCGCCGTCCCGAAGGCAGCCAGAAAGTCGCCGGGGTGGTGCAGTCCCTTTCGGCCGACCAGCTGCGCAAGGACGGCATTTCCGACCTGCGCCAGCTGCAGGTTGCCGTGCCCGGCCTGAACATGGCCAACCAGGAAGGCAATCTCGAGATCTACATCCGCGGTGTCGGCTCCAGCAACAACACCGAACTGGGCGACCCTGGCGCCGCACCGCACCTGAACGGCACTTACATTCCGCGCCCGCGCGGCCTGGGTGCCATGTTCTATGACCTGGAACGGGTAGAGGTCAACAAAGGCCCGCAGGGTACGCTTTATGGCCGTAACGCCATGGCCGGCACGCTCAACATCATTACGCAGAAACCGGTGATCGGCGAGACCGGCGGCTACCTGCAAGGTGAGGTCAGCAACCGCAAGGGGCATGGCCTGGAAGGCGCGTTCAACATTCCGGTCTCGTCCACCATGGCACTGCGCGTGGCGGGCTACGAAACGAAAAAGGACGCCGGCTTCAAGAATATGTCGACCGACGCGCAGGCCAGCAAACTGCCGCCGGCAGGCGAGGAGCATAACCGTGCGGCGCGCATTTCGCTGCTGGTCAAGCCCAGCAAGGACTTGAGCGTTTCCGTGGTCGGCGACAGCGGCAAGGAACGCGGCACCGGCTATCCGGGCTCGAATATCTACAATGCCGTGGTGAAGACGGGACAGCGCGCGGAAGACCTCGAACTGCGCAACCTGGTCTACCGCGGCGAAGCGGGTGAGCTGAACAACAAGCTCGATGGCTTGCAGGGCAAGCTCAATTACGATTTCGGTCCGGTGACGATGGAGTTCAGCGCGAGCCAGCGCAAGGTCGACTTCCTGCAGCGTAATGCCGCGTCCGAAGGCCTGGCCTATCCCGGCCTGGACCTGTCGACGGTGAACTACGATAACTTCTCGACCGTCTACTGGCAGACCAAGTCCAAGAGCAAGATCTATGAACTGCGCCTGGCGTCCAATACGCAGAGCAAGTTCAAATGGAGCTCGGGCCTGTTCCACTTCAAGGAAGACCAGCAGGTGGGCTACCTGTCCACTTCGGACCGCGGTTACTGCTGCTTCTCCGGCACGGAATTCACCATGCCTGTCGTGAAGGGCTCTTCCAGCGCAGCCTATGCCGATGCCTCCTACGACTTTTCCGACCAGCTGCGCGTGTTCGGTGGCGCACGCTATTCTGAAGAGAAGAAATACCGCTACGGCATTGGCGGCAACTGGGCCCTGACCTTGGGCGGGGAAAACTACGACTGCTGCATCGCCACCCGTCTCGGCACGCCGGGATTTGTGCCGGCGCTGCTGTCGCGTCCTAACTTCAACCTGTCGCAGGTGACGACCCCGGCGCAGATCGCCCAGTTCCTGATCGAAGGCACCAAGACCCCGGGCGAACGCGATACGCTGGTCGCCCAGATCCAGGCGATTGCCAATGGCAGCAACCCGAACGGCACTTGCTTCACGCGACCTGACATCAGCAACGGCAAAGCCTGCCCGACCACGAACCCAAGCAACACCAACGGTGGCTTCAGCTACGCCAACCTGACCATCCCAACCCAACAGGTCGGCAGCAGCAAGGATTCCTTCCCTGATATGCGCCTCGGTACTGAATACAGCATCGACCGCAATCACCTGGTGTACGGCAAAATTGCAACCGGCCATAAATCGGGCGGCTTCAATGACAGCTTCAACGGCAGCACGATTCCGGAAACCTATCGTCCAGAGAAGCTGGTGAGCTATGAGCTGGGCAGCCGCAATGCCTTTACCCTGATGGGCCGCCACGCGATCCTGAATGCCACGGCTTTCCACTACGCCTACGACAGCCAGGTGTTCCAGGACCTGACCTGCATCAACATGGACACCACCCAGACCCCGGCGCAGTGCAAGGGCTACTCCCTGGCCAACCGCAATATCGGCAAATCGCGCATCGATGGCGTGGAAACGGAAGCCAAGTTCGTGCTGCCTAACCGCTTCCGCCTGGACTTGAACGTGACCCTGCTGGACACCAAGATCAAGTCCGGTGTGGTGGCCGATGCTCGTGCCGTGGATTACAGCAACGGTGGCAAGTCGCCGCTGATCGACCTGGCCGGCAACCGCCTGCCGCTGGCATCGACCTTCAACCTGGCCAGCCGCATCACGCAATCGATCGACCTGGGTTCAGGCACGCTGGATTGGCAGGCCCTGGTGAACTATCGTTCGTCGTTCTACCTGACCCAGTTCAATGAACGCGACATCGTCTTCCTCGATGGCAAACGCCAGACGGCGCTGGAGGCCGGCTTCCCGGACAAGCAGCGCGGCTTTGCAACCGTGAACCTGGGCCTGGGCTATACCCTGGACCGCTATCGCTTTGAGCTGTGGGGTTCCAACATCTTCAATACTGAAGCGTCGCAAAAAGCCCTGGTCGGCCCAAGCGAAAACATCCGCTTCCTGAACGATGCCCGTGCCTACGGCATGCGGATGCGCTACAACTTCGAATAAGCTGTCACGCCAATTGGCAAACTTGCAGGCCGTGCCCATGATCGGGTTCGGCCTGCAGTCATTTGAAAAGAGGGAGATTCGCTTGAAGAAAACGACCAAGTTGCTGGCTGCGGCAGCCTGGCTGATCGCCACCAATCTCGCCTGCGCAGAAGTCACTGCGGCCTTTCCAGGGCTGTACGTGGACCCGCAATCGAGTGCAGCGGCCTGGGTACGCAACAATCCCGGCGACCAGCGTGCCGCCGAAATCGCACAATACATCGCCAGCCAGCCCAGCGCGCGCTGGTTCGGTGGCTGGAGCGGCGATATCGCCAGCGCAGTGGGGCAGCATGTGGGCAATGCGGCGCAGGCGCATCGCACGCCGGTGATGGTGGCCTACAATATTCCCGGCCGCGACTGTGGGCAACATAGCGCCGGCGGCGAGCGCACGATGCAGGCCTACCAGGATTGGGTGCATGCCTTTGCCCAGGCCATCGGCGAGCGGCCCGCCATCGTCATCCTCGAACCGGACGCCTTGCCGCAGCTCGATTGCCTGGATGCGCAGGGGAAGGCCGAGCGCATGCAGCTTTTGCAGTATGCCGTGCAGGCGTTCTATGACCTGGCGCCGCGTACCCTGTTGTATATCGACATTGGCAACAGTGACTGGCTGCCGCCTGCCGAAGCGGCCAAGCGTCTCTTGCTGGCTGGCGTGGCAAGCGCACAGGGCTTCTCCCTGAATGTGTCCAACTACCGCGCGGACAGCGAAAGCAAGGCTTACGGCATTGCCGTCGGCCAGGCACTGCAGGCTATGACGGGCTTGAGCAAATCGTTCGTGGTCGATACCAGCCGCAACGGGGCCGGTCCCCATGGCAAGCAGTGGTGCGACGCCGCCGGGCGCAAGCTGGGCCAGCTACCGCGCATCCATGGCGTCGGCAGCCAGCCCGAGATGACGCTGTGGATCAAGGCGCCGGGGGAGTCGGATGGCTGCGCGGGTCCGGCGGGAAGCTTCATGCCGGACCTCGCGTACCAATTGATTGGCGGCCATTGAGTGGCCTCTGCGTCAGTTGACGACCCAGAGGTATTGCACGGTGGTCCAGCCTGGCGCGCTGGCGCTGCCTTTCGCCGCTGCCTCGAACTTGCAGTTGGCACTGGCCCGGGCCGAAGCCTTGTCCAGTTCGCGGTAGCCGCTTGAGCGGACTACTTTGGTGTCTTTCACCGAACCATCAGCACCCACCAGCAGCGCCAGGCGAACAGTACCTTCGAGGCCATCGTCGATCCATGCGGCCGGGTAGTCGGGAATGCTGCAGTTGGCCGATGTTGGGGCCGCGGTCGTTCCGGCGGCGTTGGCGTTGAACCCGGTCATCGACAGGGCGAAAGCGATTGCGACTGCGTGCAGTTTACCAATCATGATGAGCTCCAGTGGCAGGTTGAGTTCGAAAATGCTGCTTCGGTGAACTCAATATACTGCGCTGCAGCATATGTTTAAAATTTATTTTTGGAATCGATGGCATTCATGCAAAGCATAACTGAATGACCGCGCCTCTCCTAAGCTGAGAAACGGCGGCGCAGCAGCTTGAAAAATCCGCCAACGACCGGAAGTTTCTGGAAGAGCTCTTCGGCTGCGTCCCAGTAGTCGCGGTGGGTGCTCACCAGACCATGCTGGTCGAAGGTGATGTGCGATGCGCCCTCTACCGTGTAATGCTTGCCAAGCAGTTCGAACTCGAAAGTCCAGGTAACGAATGCCTGGTCGTCCTCGAGCATTCGCTGACGGATCACGAATCGCGGCCCAACGGTGGATTCGAACATATGTTCGAAGATCCGCTGTATCGCAGGTATTCCCCAGACGTTGTTGAACGGGTCGCGAAAGCGGGCATTTGCGGCATAGAATTCCGAAACGCGACCGACATTTTGCGGCGTCAGGTTTTCGTACCACTCGAGAAGCTTGTCGAGCGCTGACTTCATGTTTTTACCAATTGGCCTATGAGAGCAAAGCGAAGCCTGTAAGGAAGCATCCGCAATAATTTGACGAGCAAGGTAAACCGCCGTGGAAAGTGTATCTCGAAGCGCCCGGCGGATATTCCCCGCATGATTGCCGAAGCCGCATCTTTCGGCGTCTGCAAGGCAGGCATGTGGAAGTTGTTGCGGGCGGTCAATCGTGTAGCCACGAAGCCCGGGTTAATTAAATAAACGTCAAGTCCACGCGGATGAAGGTCGCTGTAGAGAATCTCCGCAAGGTTGATCAGCGCTGCCTTGCTGGGGCCATACACACTGGCTTTGGGAAGGCCGATCCAGCCCGCCACACTGGCGACAATCGCGATGCCTCCGGTGCCCCGTTCCAGCATGTCGGGAAGTACGGTCGCCAGGCCTGTGTAGAGACTGCCCAAATTGATTGCCAATGTGCGCTTTGAACCGCCAGGAGTAACCTCCCAAATGCGTTCCGGACGATATTCAGCTGCGCAGAAGACGACTAGGTCAACTCCGCCAAAGCGCAGGCAGATTTCGCTGTAAGCATCGCTCCAGGCCTGCTCACCGAGCACGTCAAATGCGATTGCCAGCGCGTTCGGACTGCCTCCTGCAAGCGAGTCGAGCCTGCCACCCCGGCGAGCTGACAGGATGACGTTGGCCCCGGAACTGAGGGCCTCGGCCGCAATCGATGCGCCTATGCCGCTGGAAGCGCCGATGATCCAGAGCCGTTTGCCTCGCCAGTCGTCAATCGGGCGATTCAAGGGGTACATGATCTCTTCCTGAACATCAAGGTCACCTGGCCAAGCTCCACGCCGAACTTGCGCATGCTCGCGCGGTTAATCATCGTGCATTTGTCTATCATGAACATCCAGTCGTCGAAATGCATTTCGTAGGTCCGTCCCTCTACAGGCAAGAGCAGGATGTACTGCCATTTAAGTGCATTGCCTGCTACTTCACCTTGTGCTTCGCCTTTGACGTCGGCGGCGGTGCCGCGCCAGCCGCCTTGTTGCGGAACCAGGCGCCATACCCGGCGCTGCGTGCTGCCATCGTCGTACTTGAAGCGTTCGTCCAGAAGAACGCTTTCTCCCTCACTGCTTCCTTTGATTTCGACGTGGAAGCGCTTGACGACTTCTCCATTGCGTTTCTGGAACATCCCCCATGCATCGGTGGTACCGCCAAAAAACTCGGCAACGTCAAGCTTGGGCTGCTTGAGCGCATACTGCTGCACATCATTTCCTGCACATGCCGTCAGCAACAGTGCAAGGCAAATCGCTCTGATCTTCACAGATCCTCCTCAGCGAAAGTACCGCTATAAGTTTCAAAAGACAGGGCAGGCCCGCGTACATTGCAACCAGCTGCATGCTTGTGCCGCTACCCGGCCGGTAGCCCAGTGTCGCCAGCAGCGGAAGCGACAATCCGGTAATCGCCAGGGACAGCTTGCCAAGCAAGGTGTATATGCCGAGATAAACGCCCTTGCCAGCGCTGCCGCCTAGGGTCTGAGCGATTAGCACGGGTGGTAGCGCAAGGTCGGCGCCGAGCGCGGCGCCGGCTGCAAGGCACACGGCAAAGAAGGGCAAGGTGTCGCCCGGACCGAGGAAGGCGGTGCCTCCGAACGCGGCGATCGCCAGCACCATGCCCAGACGCCAGGCTTTCGCAGTTCCGTAACGGCTGGCCAGCCGGATCCACAACGGAAGGCAACACAATGCGGCCGCAAAATATGCGATGAGGAACCTGGCGCCCCATGCGGGAGCCTGCAATTGGTCGCGGATAAAAAACAGCACCAGCGTTGCCGGCAGGGAGACCGAAAGTGCGCTGAAAAGATAGGGGAAGAGCAATCGTGTAAAGCGGCGGTTGGCGATAACCTCGCGCAGGGCCGGCGCCAACCGGGGCACCTTGCCTGATGCTCTTGACCAGGCGGGCGCCCCGGAGAGCAGGACGATCATCGCAATCATGAGAAGCATGCCGAAGCCGGCGCTGTACCAGGCCATCCGGTGGGAGACTTGGTCCGGGGCGCCGGACATCACGGCTGCCGGAATCGCGCTGGCGAGCAAAATCCCGATCAGCCCCGCAGCCTCGCGCCAGGCTGCGGGACCTAGCAATATTTGCGCCCTGGCGGCTGCTCCATCAAGGCTCGCTCCCCAGGCGAAATATGCGATGGACAGGAAGCTGTGTGCGCAATAGACGAAGACCAGGGCTATCCCAAGCCATGCGACGGCAATATTCGCGCCGCCAGGTGGCATCCACAATGCGGCAAAGGCGAGCGCGAAGACGGCAGCTGCCGCCAGCAAATAGCCGTTCAGGCGGCCCCCCCGGCGGTCGATCATCAGGCCAAGAAGCGGGTCCTGGACCGTATCGAACAGGCGCGCTGCAAACAGCACCCATCCCAGCTGCGCAAGGTCGATATCCATGTGGAGCGCGTAAAACGCCGGGATGTGGACATACACGGGCAGGGCGGCCATTGCCAGCGGAAGCCCGAGCAAGCCATAGGCCATGTAGCTGGGATTGAGTGGCCGGACATTCATGGCCGGCCTCCAAGCAGCTGGCGGCGCAACGCCTGGTCGCGGCTTACTTCATTCAGCCAGATGTCGAAGAACGCGAGCGCAAGTTTCGGATCGGGAATGTCGGCGACCAGCTTGTGCTGATCGTAAAGCCGCATCCCATATCCGGGCAGGTGCACGCCAATCAACTGGTCTCCAGCTTCGACATCGATAAATGCCTCGCGCAGCCGGAGTTCCCATTGCTGGCGCAGCGAAGGATCAGCCGGGGCAGTGCCCAGGCGGCGCATCTCGCCGAGGCTGGCTTGCACCAGCCGTTCGCGGCTGATGCTGCGATGATAAGTCAGTTGCAGCGCAAAGCGCGCGGCGCGATCGAAACGCTTGTGTTCGCTCCATAAGGCAGCGTCATAGATGCGAAAGCCGAACCAGCGCAGTTCTCCGCTGCCGATGGCGACCGCACCCGGCAACTCAGCTCGCCAAGCCGCGCCAGCCTCGCCGGCACTCGCGTAAGTGGCGAAGGCCAGCGCCAGGCACAGGATCGCGCCAGCAGGCCTACACCACAGTCGGTTTCGCCAGCAGAAATTGAACCACATTGGTTCGTCCCTCGTCGAAAGCCGCTTCGCAATAGGCGAAGTACAGGTGCCAGATGCGCTGGAAGCTGGCGCCGAAGCCTAGCGCGCTGATCTCCTGGCGCCGTGCGCTGCATTGCTTGTTCCAGCGCCGCAGGGTTTCAGCGTAGTCCTGGCCAAAAGCGTGGATGTCCTGTGTTGCGAGGCCGGCATGGGCTGCCTGCTGGATGAAGCGCTCCACGCTCGGCAGCATCCCGCCGGGGAAGATGTACTGCTGAATGAAGTCGGTGCTGCTGCGGTAGCGCTCGAAATGGCGCTCGCCGATCGTGATCGATTGCACCAAGGCCTTGCCGCCGGGCCGAAGTCGGCGCGAGACCGCCCTGAAGTAGTCGGGCCAGTATTTTTCGCCGACTGCTTCGAACATTTCGATGGAAACGACTGCATCGTAGTCGCCATTGATGTCCCGATAGTCGCGCAGCTCGAGCTCCACCATGTCGTCCAGGCCCTGGCTCGACATCCTTTGCTTTGCGTGCTGTAACTGGGCTGGGGAAATGGTCAACCCATGGACGTGGATGCCTTGCCTGGCCGCGTGTTCGGCGAATCCACCCCAGCCGCAGCCAATTTCCAGCACCCGCTCACCGGCGCGCAGGCCGAGTGTATCGATGATGCGCTGGTATTTGCGCGCTTGCGCCGCTTGCAGCGAAAGCTGGAAGTTCCCGTCGAACAATGCGCTCGAATAGGTCCAGCTCGGATCGAGCCACAGTGCATAGAAATCGTTGCCCAGATCGTAATGCGCATGGATGTTGCGCTTGCTCCCGGCCCGTGTGTTCGGGCGAAGCAGGTGGCGCATGCGATACCAGCAACGGGACAATGCTCCGCCAAACAGCGCGCGATCCAGAACGCTCTCATTACGTAGGGCGAGGCGCAGCAGGCTCGTGACATCCGGGCTGTCGACCCAGCCTGCACCGTAAGCTTCGGCGAAGCCAATGTCTCCGGAACGCAGGATCCGCGCGCATGCACGCCAGTCGTGCAGTTTCAGCGTGGCCCCATGCGGGGTGTGAAAGTCGCCGAACTCCATGCGGGTCTCATCCGGCGTGACCAGGGTCAAGTGGCCGTGCTGGATGCGCCCCAGTAAAGACAGGAACAACTTGGCGCCGGGCGGCGCTGCGAGCTGGCGGATCGATAGGGTGGGGTTCATCACTGGACTTCCTCTTGCAGGGTAATGTTTTTATTGCCGACCTTCCCGAAGAAAGGCACACCTTTGCACCAAAGCCGCAGCGCTTGCCAATGGATGCGGGCGACGATCCCGATGCACAGCAAAGGCTGGCGGAGCAGGGTGCGGAATAATGCGCTATCGCTGCATGGCTCGGGCTTTCCGGCTATCGCGGTTTTCAGAAGCAGTCCGTTGCCATCGTGATAGTCGATCCTGGTCAGCTGGCTGCCTTTACCAATGCGGAAGTGGAAGCGGTATTCGCCTTCCACCTGGCAGAAGGGCGAAACATGGAGCCGCTTGGCGCAGGATGCCCGGCCATCCGGGCTGTCCAGCCGCAGCAGGTAGCAATGACTGTCGCCGAAGGTGTTGTTGACTTCGGCCAGTACGGCATTCAAACTGCCTTGCCTGTCGTAGCAATGCCAGAAACTCACGGGGTTGAAGGCGAAGCCGGCGATGCGTGGAAAGGTCTGCAGCCAGATGTCCCCGTCTGACCGGATGCCGTGTTCGCGCAGCAGCGTGCGCATCCAGGCATCAAGGCTTGTGCCATCGCGCGGGCCGTAATCGCGGGTCCGGATGGTCACCGGACGCCGCTTGTCAATGCCGAACCAGCGGGACGAACATTCCTCCATGCGGCTCAGGTTGATGCGCACATAAAACACGGGATAGCAGAAGCGGTTGCGTTGCGGACGCAAGCGGTCGTGCATCACCTGGCCCCTTACGAGCTGGATGGGATGGGGGCTGCTGCTCATGGCAGGACGGCCCAATCGGGAGCTGCATCGAAAGCCTGCGCCACCCGCAAGGCGGACTTGAGGCCGTCTTCGTGGAAGCCATAGCCGGTCCAGGCTCCGGCATGCCAGACCTGGCGTGATCCTTGAATCTCCTGCAGCCGCTGTTGCGCATCGATCGCTGCCTGGTCCATGATCGGATGCTCGTATTCAAACTTGGCAAGCACTTTACCCGCGGCAGGCGGCTGCTGTGGATTGAGCGTGACGATCACCGGGGTTTCGAACGGCAGGCTTTGCAGCTGGTTCAGCCAATAGCTGACACAGACGGGCCGGTGGCCATCGTGCTGCTCACCGGATAAATAGTTCCATGCCGACCAAAGCTTGCGACGGCGTGGCATCAGGCCCGCATCAGTGTGCAGCCATGCCGTGTTGGACTGATACCTTATGCCGCCGAGGATGTTGCGCTCTTCATCACTGGCGTCCGCCAGCATTGCCAGCGATGTGGGCGCGTGGGTGGCAAGGATCGCCGCGTCAAATTCTTCCTGGCCGGCAGCGGTGCGCACCAAAACTTTTCCGGAATTGCGCTCGATGGCAACGACCGGCGTATTGAGGCGGCAATCGGGCAAGGCGGCCGCCATGCGGCGAACATATTCACGCGCTCCGCCTTTGACGGTGCGCCACTGGGGGCGGTCGTTCACCTGCAGCAGCGCATGATTAAGGCAGAAGCGCAGGAACGTCGCCGCAGGGAACTTCAGGATATCGGCTGGCGTACTCGACCAAATGGATGCGGCCATGGGCAACAGGTAAGCGTCACGGAATAGTGCGCCATAAGCGTTCTCCTGCAACAGTTGGCCAAGCGAAACGGCTTTGCCATGCACTGCGCCGAGATAGCGTTGCGAGTTGCGATTGAAGTGCAGAATGTTTGCCACCATTCGAATGAACGAAGGCGACAACAGGCGGAAACGTTGTGCGAACAAGGTATCCAGGCTGGTGCCAGCCCATTCCAGGGCACCGTGTTCCATCGACACTGCGAACGACATATCGCTGGCGATGCTCGCGACGTTCAGTTCGTGCAGCAGTTCAATGAAGTTCGGGTAGGTGCGTTCGTTGAATACCAGGAAGCCGGTGTCCACGCCGCAGGTAATACCCTCGAGTGAAACGTCCACTGTATTGGAGTGGCCGCCAAGGTATGGACCTGCTTCGTAAAGAACCACGTCATGGCGGCGGTTGAGGAAGTAAGCCGAGGCTAATCCGGAGATGCCGGCGCCGATGACGGCAATTCGTTGACGTGTCTGGTTCATTTTGTGCTGGTAATAAGGACGGGGCTGCTACCCTTGTGCTAATATTACTACCAACAAATAACAAAAGCTACTGGCTAGTAGCGATTTTTTACCAATGAGTATCCTTAAAAAATTTAGCTTTAAAGATCAAGCGTTTAAGCTGCGCGAGAACGCAATTCTCGACGCGGCTACTGAGGTCTTGAGCAGCAAGGGCTACGATTTGATGACGATGGACGACGTTGCGGGGGCTGTCGGCATTTCGAAACCCAGCCTCTATAAACACTTCAAATCGAAAGATGAACTGGTCGGCGAAGCAATGATCCGACTGTTGGATGGCGCGATCGAGCAGGTCGAAGCGCTGCCCCAGCAGCTCGGCGCCAGCGAAAAGCTGGAAGCACTGCTGGAATGGGCGCTGCGGGTCAGGCTTGGCGGCGGCCTGCCGTTCCTGCCATCGACGAGTCCCCATGTAAGGGATATGTTGATGCGGAACTTCAAGTACATGACGCGGGTTCTCAAGTTGAATCGCATGCTAGAGGCCCTGGTCAAGCAGGCGCAAAAGGAAGGGCAACTCGATGCGGCGCTACCGACCGACGTCATCTTGTTCACCTATTACGCCCGCACTTGCGACCCCGCGGTGGAATACCTTCAAAAATTCAGCAAGATGAGTGACGACGATATCGTCAGGCACATGCTTCGTGTTGCCTTCAATGGCCTTAAGTAAAAGATCGCTTAACGAATATCTGCCGGCTCGCTGCTTGATGGCGCATGCGCGACATCCAGCACCCAGGTCACGCCGAAGCGGTCTTTCAGCATGCCATACAGTGGCGACCAGGATGAAGCACCTAGCGGCACAATGACTGTGCCGCATCGCGATAGTTTTTCCCAGTAGGCCGATATTTCGCCCACAGTGTCGCCGCGCACGGACACATAGAAGGGGTTCTCTCCCTGGTTCCAGTTCATGGCATTCGGCACGTCGTGCGCCATCACATGGAATCCGTTCGCGGAGACTACCTGCCCCCACATGATCTGCTGCGCTTGCGCAGGATCGAGGTCATGGCCGGCGTCTTTGTAGGTGACCAGCGCAATGTCGCCGCCGAAGACCGAGTGATATGCTTCCAGCGCCTGGCGCGCAGTGCCTCGCAGATTAATGTGGGTAACGGATTTCACAGACATTTTCTATTCCTTGCAGGGTTGGAGCCTTCGAGGCCGGGATTTACCAATTCGCATTGGCGGTGCTATTCTATTGACCCCTCCTGCCAGTTTTTGTCAGTTGCCGAATGTCCCGTTCTGAACGCCTGATGCACCTGCTGCACGTGCTTCGCACACTTCCGTCTCCCGCGACAGGCGAGCAGCTTGCGCGGGAAATGCAGGTCTCCATCCGCTCGATTTACCGGGACATAGAAAGCTTGCGCGCCGGAGGTGCCGAGATCGCGGGTGAACGCGGCTATGGCTATACCTTGATTGAGGACGGCACGCTGCCGCCCCAGGCGTTTGACCGCATCGAAATAGAAGCGCTTATGCTGGGCCTTGCCGAAGTCCGCCATATGGGCGATCCGGCACTGGCCAAGGCCGCTGCCTCGGTGATTGCCAAGGTAGCCGCGACCTTGCCATCGCGCAGCCAGCAGCACCTGCTTCATGCAGTTTCGCGGGTACACAGGCTGGATAACCGCTATGCGACGCTGCCTGGCCACTACCTGAATACCGTGCGCGAAGCTTGCTGGGAAGAGCTGGCTTTGGACATCAGGTACAAAGACCAGAACGGGAAGGAAAGCGAGCGGCGCATATGGCCGCTCGCAATCGTCTATCTCGACCGGATGCTGGTGGTGCTGGCGTGGTGCTGCACCCGCAACGATTATCGCAAGTTCCTGGTGAGCCGCCTCTTAAAAGCAGATGCGACAGGCGAGAGCTTTCGGCCCAGGCGATCGGCGATGCTGCGCACCTACTTGAAAAGCCTGGCAATCGAGAAGGCGGCCCGGTAGGCGACCCGTTCCGCTTACTGCGCCGCAGTGGCGTTCAGCGTGATGCCGCTGAAACTTGTGTATGACTTGATGCCGATATGCCAGGTTCCGGCCTGCGGATCGCTCAATGGGCAGGATTCGGCATTGCCGGTCTTGTACGGACGGCAGGTGTAATCGTTCGCGGTCGGCGGGGCGCCAAAACGGACATACAGGTCGCCGTCGCCTGTGCCGCCACTCATGCTCACGTTCAGCGTGTTCGCGCATTCCGGCACATTGATCGTGAAGTACAGCCAGTTGCCAGTGGTGGCAGTCAAGTTGGCCTGGTTCAGCGTCACGCTCGAGCAAGGCAGGCTGAGTGGGCTGGGGAGGGAATGCAGCAAGGTCGTGGTGACGCTGCCATCGGTTGCAACTGTCAGTTGGTACAGGCGGTCGAATTCGGTTTCCGCGATTGCGCTGCCTGGATCTCCTCCCAGCTGGCGAATCAGTTCCGGTGTGGTGTCCGAGTGGCCGACCACCAGCACATTCTCGGGCAGGGCGCGCAATTGCTGCGCGAAGGCTGCCAGCTGGCTCGGGTCGTAGCTCTTTACCGGCAAGCCCAGATAGGTGGCAAGCGGTTGGGCGGTCTGCTGCGTGCGCTGGTACCCCGTTGAATAAACGTGCTTTACCTGCGCGTCTTTCAAAGTGGCCGCGATATTGGTAGCGCGTGCCTGGCCTTCCGGAGTCAGCGCCGGATCGGTGCCCGTGGCAGCCTTTTCCGCGTGGCGGGTCAGGTAAATGGTGTTGGCGTTTGCATGAAAATGGAGCATGCAGAGTGCGAGGGTAATCCCGCCGATTATGCGCTTCATAAAGTCTCCCGAAATGAATAGTCCAATAATGTTGCATTAAATGCAATACTGCGCAGCGAGCATACTGGAATTCGGGATTTTCGTCAGCTCTTGTGCCGCCTGGCGGCCTGCAGCACGCTGCCAGGCGGCTTCACAAGATCAGCGGCGGCGTCGGGTGAATCCGGCGGCAGCAAAGCCGGCCAGCATCAGCGGCAAAGTGCCCGGCAAATCAACAGCCCGGGCGGCAGCTTCGACATCGATGTTGTCGATTTGGGTGAACGCGCCCGAGCTGATACGCAGTTCCGTGATGCCGGTCAAGGCCGTGGCCCAGGTGCCTGCATCCTGGATGGCGCCGATCAGTTTCCCATCGGCTGAGACACTGCTCCAGTCGGCGAAAAAGTCAAAGCTGGACAGGCTGAAAAGGCCGCCACCGATGCGGGTCAAGGTGACGAAGGTGTCCGAGCCGTTGTCCAGGCCATCGTGCCAGTTGTAGGTTTGCGGCTCGAACGTGCCGGTGCCGATATTGGCCGAACCGGGGATTGCGTTGGGCGCATGCAGGGTGAGCTTGAAGCCCGACTCTACATAGCTCAGGTTGGTGCCGTCATAACTCATGCTGTCAGCCAGTGCAAAGCCGTCGCCGTACATCATCTCTGTCAGCGTGTCGAAGTTCAGGACGGTTGCGCTGGCGCTGCTGGCCGCGATGCCAAGTGCGATGGCGGCGAAAATGGATTTGAGCTTCATTGGGACTCCTGGAATTAATAGCTGAACACGACGCCACGGCCTGCGGCGCTGGCATACACGCGTCCGGGCACGGACTGGTCGGCGGCAAGGTTGCCGAGACCCGCGTACTGGTGCTTGTCGTCGTTGATGCGGCGCCAGGCCTGGCCGCCGTCGTCAGAGCGATGCACGCCCCAGACGCCACCGATCGTACCGACGATGTAGATGGACGAGGAATAGGTAGCTCCGGCGGGCGCCTTGCCCAGCGCAATCGAGGTCGCGCCATACACTTCCGGATACATCCACGTCGGGTTGCTGCCCCAGTCCGGCGCCGTGGCTTCCAGCCTGGTCCAGGTCACGCCCGAATCGGTCGAGTGGAGGAGGCTGAAGCCATCGGCTACCCAGATGTCGCCTTCGGTGTTCGGGTTGACGGCAATCGATGCGTGGCCGAAGTCGGCCACGCGCGCACCGGCTGCAATGAATGCCGTGCTCTCGGTGAAAGTGTGGCCGCCATCCGTCGAATACCAGAAGTGCGCAGTATCGGACCATTGGTTCCACCATGCGCCGCCCGAGTTGAACGCGTACACCTTGTTCGGGTTCTTGCGGTCGGCAACGACGCGGTAGCCGCGGTTGATGCCCACCGCGCTCAGGGCCGGCAGGTTGGTGTAGGTCCAGTTCGCACCGTTATCGGTGGTATAGGCCGGCCGTGAATTGGCAGGCGCCCAGACAATGTTGCCCGGCTTGGTGACCGCGATATTCGATTCACTGCCCTGGTTGGCCAGGCCATCCGGGTGGTTGGCGGCAAACGCCGTCCAGGTCAGGCCGGAGTCGGTGGAGTATGCGCCGGCGACATTCGGCGTGTTCCACACCGGGGTGCCGATCGCAGCGATGTAAGAGGGCGTGGACCAGGCCATGTCGGCGCTGTTGCCGTTGCCGAACCAGCCGCGCGGGCCGCGCGTTGGCGTTTTCAGGAGTTCGGTCTGCACGTGCATGCCGATATCGCCCGAACTTCTCAGCAGTGTGTAGCCGGCGCCCTTGGGTGGCGTCATCAGCGCAAGCGTTGCGGTTTCTTCGAGGCCGTTGACGGCGAGATTCCAGGTGGGCGAGGCGGCCGAAGCATTCCTGGTTTCCCAGACCCCGCCGCCGAATACGTGCAGGATGCGGTCAGGGTTGTTCGGATCGATTTCGACGTCGTCGACCCAGCCGGAGAAGTCCACGTCGGTGGGGGTATGGGGCGTCATGGACTCGATCTCGCGCCAGGTCTGGCCGGCGTCATCCGAAAGCTGGACGATCGGCTGCCCTTGCCAGTTGCCCCAGGAATTCGTGACACCGAGCGCAATGCGGGTGGTCGGCCCGGAACCGTAGACGGACAGGCCGCCCATGCCGAAGTTGACCCATTGCTGAGTGTCGTAGCTTTTCAGCAGGGTCCAGTTGCTGCCGTCGAACTTGTACAGCCTTGCCGGCCCGCCAGCGCCTGGACCCATGTCGCGGGTGAACGCTGCGTAGATCACGCCGTCCTTGGCACGCACCATGTGCGGGATGTGGTATCCAGTCACCGGCGTCGGCACGCCAGACCAGCTTGCGCCGCCGTCGTTCGATTTGTACAGGTTGAAGCCCAGGCCGGCCGCAGCAGCATAGTCGGGACCAACGGAAACGTAAATGCCCTGCGTGGCGCTGCCGGAGCCCGTGCTTGAGGTGTCGAACAGCACGCCTTCGATGCCGGCGGCAGTGCGGCCGGGCAGGTTAGGGATCTGGTCGCCAGGATATTGGAACGACGACAGCGAGGTCATTTGCGCCCAGGTCTGTCCATAGTCGGCGCTCTTCCACAAGCCTGAGGTGCGCGAGCCGTAATACAGGATGGAAGACTGGTTGGGATCTACCACCAGGCGTTCGCCGATGGCGCGCCCCGGATCGTTGGAACTGACGCGGAAGGGCAGGTCGACGTGCGTCCAGTTATCGCCGCGATCGGTGGAAATATACAGGCGGCCGTTGGTTCCGGCCCAATCGTACAAGCCTGTGACGAGGTACACGCGCTTGTCGTCGTTGGCGTCGAGCCCGATGCTCTCGGCGCCGTTGAAAAATTCTTCCCTGACGCCGAAGCCGTCGGTGATGGGAATCCACGCCGAGGTTGCGCCATCCCAGCGATAGCTGCCGCCGATGTCGGTGCGCGCGTACAGCACGTTAGGGCTGGTGGGATGGAAGACCAGGCCGGGCACGTAGCCGGTGCCCCCGTATTTCACGTTCATCCAGCGCGTGCCGGATGCCGTGGTAGTGCCGATGCTGGCGGTGGCGGCAGCTGCGAAAGCAGGCGACTGCGTGGACGGACTGCTGCCGCCTCCGCAAGCCGCCACCAGGCCGGCCATGAGGCAGGCAAGGGCGAGAGTTTGCTTCTTCATCCTTTGGCTCCAAGAAAATTTTATGAACTGCGATTATTGGAATGACGGACCTTCCGGTCCGTCCAGGCCAGCCTACGTGGAAGGCGGCCCCGGGTCTCGCAATCGCGCTTGAAGTTCTTGGAGTGTGCGGAAAGTTGAAGAAATTTACACGTTATTGGAAGCTGACCCGGAAGCTGGAAGCCATAGTTGTCGGCAGGCTTGCCGGCAGGCGGATCGTCAAGGCCTCGTCGGTCTGCTCCCAGCGCAGCGGCGTCGAACTGCCAAGCAGCGTAACGGCTTTCACTGGCCGCGGCTCCAGCCCGGCCTTCCGGCCCAGCGACTGGATGCGCACCTCAGTGGCCGGCGTGCCAAGGGTGATGGCATATAGCGCTCCATTCTTGGTGGTAAAGCGGATGTCCTGCGCCGTGTAGGCGGCGTTTTCATTGAAGTGGCCGGACGATGCCTTGGTCGGCCCCTCGCCAAAGACCTTCCACGGGCGCGTTCCATAAATTGCGTCACCGTTGACCGCCATCCATTCGGCCATCTCCTTCAGGAAGCGCATCGGCTCGGGCGGCAAGCTGCCGTCCGGGTACTGCACCACGTTCAACAGCAGGTTGCCGTTCTTGCTGACGATATCGGCCAGCATGTGCACTACTTCGCTGGTGCTCTTGTATTTGTAGCCCTCGCTGTAGAACCAGTCGCCGATCGAGGTGTCGGTTTGCCACGGCCGCGGATTGATGCCTTCCATGACGCCGCGCTCCACGTCCTGCACGCCGGCTTCGCGGATGAATTCACCGGAGCCTATGTCCTTGTGGTTGTAGACCGCTTCCAGCTTGCCGCCGTGGTTGTTGATGTTGGCATTGTAGAAGTTGGCTATCAGGGTGCGGCCCACCTTATCGAAAGGTATGCCGCCATCGGAGTAGAGCAGGTCGGGCTGGTAGCGCGTCACCAGGTCGGTGATGCGGTTGAACCACTCCTGCTGGAAGCGTGTATCGGTGGTGTACCAGGTGTTTGAATCGCGATACGGCCGGTCAGTCGGGCGGTGATAGAGCGATGCATATTTTGGATCGGCGCCGTCATACGACACACCAAGCATCGGCCAGATCTGGTCGAAGCCATGGCTTGGAGCGAACCAGCTATAGCTGGCGCCCAGGTGCTCCGATACGCCAAAGCGCAGGCCAGCCTTCAATGCCGCTTTCTTCCAGTCGCCGACGATGTCGCGCTTCGGCCCCATTTTGACGGCGTTCCATTCATGGTAACGCGAGTCCCACAGGTCGAAATTGTCGTGGTGCACGCCCATGCTCACGAAATAGCGCGCGCCGGCTTTCTTGTACAGGGCCATCAAGGCCTCGGGGTCGAATTTCTCTGCTTTCCAGAGCGGGATGATGTCCTTGTAGCCCGACTTGGATGGGTGTCCATAGTGCTCAAGGTGGTGCTTGTACTGATCGCTCCCGTAAACGTACATATTGCGCGCGTACCAGTCCCCGGCGCGCGGCACGGATTGGGGGCCCCAGTGCGACCAGATGCCGAACTTGGCGTCGCGGAACCAGTCGGGCGCCTGGTATGCCTTGAAGGATTCAGCGTCTACCCGGAATGGTCCTGGAACACTGGTCAATTGCACAGGAAGATCCTCGGCATGGACGGCCGGGATTGGCATGCAAAGGGTAAGCAATGGGGCGGCGAGGGCGAGCAACGTGGTGCGGCGGTTCGGCATTGGGTCTCCGGATGTTATGAACATTTAGTGATCGAAACAGGTTAGAGACAATCGCTTGCCTGGGCAAGCGATACCAGGGCACTTGAAGGCGGAATGCGAAATATCGTTGGCCAGCTTGTTAACTTTCGCAATTGCCACCCCTCTGGCGCTACTCGCACAATGGAACGATCCACCCAGTCCAGAGACGCAAAGAATGAGTTCGTCAGCAAAGAGGCACTACATCATAGCCGTCAGGCGCGTACTACTCGGCGGAGCCAGCGCATTTGCACTTGCCGCAAGCGTTCCAGCTTGCGCGGCCACGCCCGCTCCCACTTTTGCCGCCATCTTTGGCGATCATGCGGTCCTGCAGCGCGACCAGCCGATTGCCGTTTGGGGAAAGGCGCAGGCAGCGGACGTGGTCAGTGTCAAGCTGGGTAGCGAGACTGTGCAAGTCACTGCCGACAACAATGGAAAATGGCGCGTCCAATTGCCGGGCATGCCGGCAGGCGGTCCCTATGTGCTGAGCGCGAGTTCGAGCGGCGGTACGACTGAATTGAACGATATCCTGGTCGGCGATGTATTCCTGTGCGGCGGGCAATCGAACATGGAACTGGCAATGGCCTACGCGACCAATGCGCAGATGGATGTCGCATTCTCCGCTAACCCTCAAATCCGCTTTGCCAATATTCCCCGCGACAGTTCCGCCAAGCTTCGTGAGGAATTCCAGACGGCTCCCCAATGGCAGGTAGCGGGCCCGCAGAGCACAGGCCAGGCGTCAGCAGTGTGCTACTACATGGCGCGCAGCTTGCACCGCCAGTACAACATCCCGGTCGGCTTCGTCAACGCCAGCTGGGGCGGCAGCTCGATCCAGAGCTGGATCAGCGGCGCATCGATGCGCAAGCTCGCCGGCTACCACCAGGCGCTCGACGTGGTCGACAAGTACGCAAGCGACGTGGCGGCCGGCATGCGCGCGGAGGAAGAGCGGCAGGAAGCATGGTGGGCCAGCGTGGATCCCAAGTCCCGTGCGCAACGTGCATGGTCCAGCCCGAAGTTCGACGACCGCAGTTGGCCGAGCATGGAGGTGGGCGGCCGCTGGAGCGAGTCCGGCATCGCGTCGATCATCAAGCATCGCGGCACCGTGTGGTTCCGCACAACGGTCGAATTGACCGCACAGCAGGCCGCTGCCGCGACGCAGCTCCAGCTTGGTCAGATCGCCACCGCCGACACAACCTGGGTCAACGGCGTATGGGTCGGGGCCAATACCAACTGGTGGGCGGGGCGCGACTATGCGCTGCCGAAGGGCGTGCTCAAGGCAGGGAAGAACGTCATCGCCGTCCGCGTGCTGGACGATGATAACGGCGGCGGCCTGGTGAGTCCGGCCGACCAGCGCGTCTTGCGCACGGCGGATGGTGCCAGGATTCCTTTGGTGTCACGCTGGAAATACCAGATTGGTACGGCAGTGAAGGCAAGCCAGCCGCCGACGCCATGGGAGCCTCCCACCAGCCTGACCACGTTGTACAACGGCATGATCGCTCCATTGCAGGGCTACAAGTTCAAACTGGTGGCGTGGTACCAGGGCGAAGCCAATGCCGGTGCGGCGCAGGAATACCGTACTTTGCTGCCGCTCCTGTTCGATGATTGGCGCAAGACCTTTTCCCAGCCTGACTTGCCGTTCATGGTTGCGCAGCTGACTTCATTCGGATCGGTGGCGACCAAGCCTGGCTATTCGTCCTGGGCGGAGCTGCGCCAGGCACAGTCGGTGGTGGTCCGCAACGATCCGCACGCCGGACTGGCCGTGACGTTCGACTATGGCGACCGTTCCGATATTCACCCGGCACAAAAGAACATCGTCGGCACACGGCTGGCCCGGGCTGCGCGCGCGGTCGCATACGGCGAGAAGATCACGCCGGGCGGGCCGGAGGCGGTGTCGGCAACCCGCAGCGGGAACGATATCGTGGTCCGCTTTAGCAATACCAACGGCGGCCTGCGCACCTACTCGTCCGATACCGCGATCGGATTCGAAGCATGCGAACAGCAGGTGTGCCGCTATGTCCCGGCGACAGTGGAGGGGGATGCAGTGCGGTTGAGCGGCGCTGCGGCAGCGCACGCAAGCAAAGTGCGCTATGCCTGGGCTGATGCGCCGTTCATCAACCTGTTCAGCGCAGACGATTTGCCTGCCAATGGCTTCGAACTTGAAGTGAATTAATCCCGGCGACAGCAGGGTTTTGAAACGATTTGTGAGTGATACTTGATGAAGATGAAGAAACTGAGTGCGTTACTGGGCTTGGCCCTCGCAAGTGGTGCAGTGTTTGCGCTGGAAAGCCCGAACAAGCAGCTGGATGTATCGGTAGTCGTTAATCCTGACAAAACCCTCTCCTACAGCATCAAGCGCAACGGCCAAACGGTGCTCCTGCCTTCACCGCTGGGCTTGAAACTGGCCGGCGCGGATTTCTCGCAGGGCCTGAAGCTGGTGAATACTTCCCCGGTCGAGCCGGTTGCCGAGCAGTACACGATGGCAGTAGGGAAGCGCCGCGATATCCAGTACCGCGCCAATCAACAGGTGTACTCGCTGGTCAACGCCGCCGGCAACAAGATGGACGTGGCTTTCCGCGTGTCGGACGATGGCGTGGCGTTCCGCTATGTCGTTGCCGATGCTGCGATCCCCGTGAAGCGTTTCGTCAGCGAAGCCACCGGCTTTGCGTTTGACTCCAAGGCGCGCGCCTTCCTGCAGCCGATGGCTGTGGCCAAGAGCGGCTGGGGGAAAACCAATCCGTCGTACGAAGAGCACTACCAGGTCGATATCCCGGTCGGACAGCCGGCGCCGCTGAAAGCAGGCTGGGTGTTCCCGGCACTGTTCCGCAGCGGCGACACCTGGGTGGCATTGACCGAAGCGAACATGGATGGCAGCTTCCATGCCTCGCGCCTGGCAACCGCTTCGCTTGGCGGCGTGTATCGCATCGACGGGCCAACGCCAAAGGAAGTCTTCACGAATGGAAAACTGCTGGCGGAAACCAAGGGCACACTGGCGACGCCATGGCGCGTGGTCGCCGTTGGTGCGCTTGACACCGTGATGAATTCCACCCTTGGCACCGACCTGGCGGCGCCTGCCATCAAGTTCGACGCCAAACTGGTGCAGCCCGGCCATGCGTCCTGGAGCTGGCCGCTGCTCAAGGACGGGGCCACGGTATTCGATGTGCAGAAGAAGTTCATCGACTATGCAGTGGACATGAAATGGGATTACACCCTGGTCGATGCCGAATGGGATAAGCAGATCGGCTACGACAAGATGGCTGAACTGGCCGGCTATGCCGCGGCCAAGGGCGTGGGCCTGCTGGCGTGGTACAACTCCGCCGGCGACTGGAACACCGCGCCGCAGACGCCGCGCAGCAAGCTCCTGACGCATGAGGCGCGCGTGAAGGAATTCGCGCGGCTGCACAACATGGGCATCAAGGGCGTCAAGGTCGACTTCTTCGGCGGCGATGGCGTTTCCATGATCCAGTACTACATCGATATCCTGAAGGATGCTGCCGATGCCGGCCTGCTGGTGAACTTCCATGGCGCCACGCTGCCGCGCGGCCTGGAACGCACCTATCCGAACCTGATGACGGCCGAGGCCATCCGCGGTTTCGAGTTCACGACCTTCGACCAGAAGGACCACGACGTCGTGCCGGGCCATGCTGTAAATGCGGCCATGATCCGCAACCTGTTCGATCCGATGGACTTCACGCCGATGGTGTTCGGCGACATGGGGCAGATCAAGCGCATCACCCGCAATGGCTTTGAGCTGGCGCAGTCGGTGCTGTTCCTGTCGGGCATCCAGCATTTTGCGGAAATCCCGGAGGGGATGGCGACGGTGCCGGAATACGTCCGTGGCTTCCTGCGCGATCTGCCGCGCCGCTGGGATGACAGCCGCTTCGTCGCGGGCTATCCAGGATCGCACGTGGTCGTGGCGCGCAAGTCCGGCAGCAGCTGGTATGTTGCGGGTATCAATGCCGACAAGGACGAGCGAACCATCGAGCTTGATCTTTCCTTCATCGGCAACCGCAAGGGCGCCATGATCACCGATGGGGCGGGGCAGCGCGAGTTCAGCCAGAAGGAGCTGGCCGCCGGCAAAGCCCGCGTAACGCTGAAGCCGCGCGGCGGCTTTGTCGCAGTATTTCGCTGAGCGTGAGAGGTCATGAAACGTCTGCCTAAGACCGTACTTGCCGCATCGCTGGCGCTGGCGGTCGTATGGGGCAATCAGTCCGGGGCGGCCGCTCCGGCCGCCAGTGGCGTGGACAAAAATGGCCACCTGCTGGCAGTGCCTTTTGCCGCCCACGATGGCTTCGGCTACGTACGCCTGCAGAACGGTGTGCAGTTCCGTATTGGCGGCGTCACGAAGAGCGTGATCTTCTATGGACCCGAGACGATCCGCGTCAACGCCAACCTGGGCGAGAATCATTGGACCAGCCCGAGCATCGTGGTGGTCGGCAAGCCGGCCCGCGTGGCCTTCGAACTGGAAGATCGCGCGGATACGCTGACCATCAGGAGTGCGCGCCTGCGCATTGACATTGACCGCAAGACGGGCGCCCTGAGCTTCATGGATGGCACGGGTCGCCTGTACACGCGCGAGTCAGAGCAGCCGCAGTCGGTCAAGCCGGTAGAGATAGCGGGCGCGCCTTCGTATGAGGTGGAGAACCGCTTCACCCTCAAGCCGGACGAGGCGATCTTCGGCTTCGGATATACCGACAGCGATGCAATCAACCGCCGCAACCAGGACCTGCTGCTGGTGCAGACCAACCTGGGCATCATCATTCCCGTCATGATGTCGTCCGAGCGCTATGGCATCCTGTGGGACACCTATTCCAAGATGCGCTTCCACGATGGTCCCGACGGGGCCAGGCTGTGGGCCGAAAGCGCCCCCGGCGGAGTTGATTACTACTTCATGGGCGGCCGCTCGCTGGACGAGGTGGTCGGCGGCTATCGCCGGCTGACAGGGGAGGCGCCGATGTATCCGAAGCAGGCCTTTGGCCTGTTCATGAGCAAGGAGCGCTATCCCACCCAGCAGCATCTCGTCGAGGTGGCGGAAACCTTCCGCAAGGAGCGCTTCCCGCTCGACTACATCGTGCAGGACTGGCAGTACTGGGGCAGCGACAAGGACGGCAGCTGGAGCGGCATGCGCTGGGACCCGGTGCGCTATCCGGACCCGGCCGGCATGACCGGCCGGCTGCACAAGCTTAACCTGAAACTGATGGTCTCCATCTGGCCATCGGTCGGCAACGATACGGAGCTGGCCAGGGAACTGGACCAGCACGGCCTGCGTTTCAAACCGCTGCACTGGATTTCGCAAAAGGCGCGTGTGTACGACGCCTACAGCCCGCTGGGACGAAAAATCTACTTCAAGCATGCCAAGTCGGGCCTGTTCGACAAGGGCGTCGATGCGCTGTGGATGGATGGCACTGAAGTGGAAGTCGGCTCCGCTGCCTGGGATGCGGCCCAAAACGAAGCCGACATCAAGGCACTGGGCAATAACGCATTAGGCGACTTCGCCCGTTATCTGAATCCGTACACCTTGCTGACCACCCAGGGCACTTACGATGGCCAGCGCGCCACCAGCGACAAGCGTGTATTCACGCTGACCCGTTCCGCCTGGGCCGGCGCGCAACGCACTGCCGCCGCATCGTGGTCGGGCGACATTTTCTCGAGCTGGGATACCTTGCGCAAGCAGGTCAGCGGCGGCGTCAACGTGACCGTCACCGGCAATCCTTACTGGACGCAGGATACCGGCGGCTTCTTCGTCGCCCGCGACTTCCCGGGCGGGGAGAAAGACCCGGCCTACCGCGAGCTGTTCGCGCGCTGGTTCCAGTATGGCGCCTTCAACCCGATCATGCGCGTGCATGGCACTGACATCGAGCGTGAGCCCTATATTTTCAAGACGCTTGACCCGGAGGTCTACAAGGCCCTGCTTGATGCTGTCAACCTGCGTTACCGCTTGCTGCCCTACACCTATGGCCTCAGCGCGAGGGTGACCAGCGACCATTACACGCTGATGCGCCCCTTGCCGATGGACTTTGCCGGGGACAAGGCGACATACGGCATCAACGATGCCTTCATGTTCGGGCCCTCGCTGCTGGTGCATCCGGTCACGCGGCCGATGTACCGCATCCAGCCGCCGCCACCGGCGACCATCCCGGCCGATTATTTGCGCACGCCGGACGGCCAGCCCGGCCTGGCAGGCCAATACTTCGAAGGGCGCAACTTTGAGGTCCCGAAGGGCAAGGTGATCGACAAGGTGATCGACCATTCCTGGCCGGCCCCGCCGCTGGCCACCATCCCGGCTGGCCTGAGCCGGCTGGACGACTTCTCCGCGCGCTGGACCGGCACACTGGAGGCGCCGGAAGATGGCGAGTATGAAATCGGCGTGGAAGGGGACGACGGCTACCGCCTGTTCCTCGACGGCGCGGTGGTGCTTGAGCGCTGGGAGAATGGCGGCAAGCGGCTGGCCAGCAAGCGCCAGGTGCTGCGCAAGGGCCAGCGCGTCAATGTGACGCTGGAGTATTACCAGGCCACCTCGGACCGCAGCCTGCGCCTTGCCTGGCGCACTCCAAGCGCACTCCGCGCGCTGGCCGAAGACAAGCCGCCGACCGATGCGAGCCTGCGCACCTACCTGCCGAAGGGGGCAGCCTGGTATGACTTCTGGACCAGCCAGCGGTACCAAGGTGGGCAGGGCGTGGTGCGCGATGTGCCGCTCGATATCGTGCCGCTGTACGTGCGTGCGGGCTCCATCCTGCCAATGGGACCAGTGCTGCAGTACGCCACCGAACAGCCGGATGCACCTTATGAGATTCGCATCTATCCGGGCGCCGACGGCAGCTTCACCTTGTACGAAGACGACAACGAGACTTACGCCTACGAGAAGGGCCAGTCCGCACGCGTCGTCCTGGCCTGGAACGACAAGGCAAAGACGCTGGCGATTGGCACACGCAAGGGCAGCTTCCCGGGCATGGTGAAAGGCCGTACGCTGAACCTGGTGCTGGTTGACCAGTCCAATGGAAAGGGTATCGGCACTGCGCAGCCCAACAGAACCGTGCGCTACGATGGAAAACCGATGGTCGTGAAGTTCGGCCAATGACACAAACTTTTCAATAACTCGATTCCGATCACATGATTAACCTGCCACGCCGCCATCTCCTTGCCGCCTCCATGGCCACCGCTGCCGCTGTCACGCTGCCCGGCGCAGCGCAGGCTGCGGTCTCCAGATCTGCCAAGCGCACACCACTCGCGCCCACGCCGCCGATGGGCTGGAACAGCTGGAACTCGTTTGCCACCACCATTACCGAGGCCCAGGCGCTGGAAAACGCGCGCATCATGGCGCAGAAGCTGCTGCCGTCGGGCTATGACGTCTTCACGGTCGACATCCAGTGGTATGAGCCGAATGCCAATAGCTACGAGTACCGCAAAGATGCGCAACTGACGATGGACGAATATGGGCGCCTGCTGCCGGCGCCGAACCGCTTCCCGTCTGCGGCGCAGGGCAGGGGATTCAAAGGCCTGGCCGACCAGATCCATCGCATGGGGATGAAATTCGGCATCCACGTCATGCGCGGCATACCGCGCCAGGCGGTGCGCATGAATACGCCGATCCTCGGCACCAGCCTGCGTGCGCAGGACATTGCCGACACCAGTTCGATCTGCGAATGGAATGGCGACATGTACGGCATCGACATGACCAAGCCGGGCGCGCAGGAATATTACAACTCGATCTTCAAGCTGTATGCCTCGTGGGGCGTCGACTTCGTCAAGATGGACGACCTGGCGCGCCCGTATCACAAGAACTGGCGGGAAATTGAAGCCGCGCACAAAGCCATCCAGGCTTCGGGGCGACAGATCACGCTCAGCATCTCTCCCGGCGAAACCGACCTGAAATGGGCCAGCCATGTGCCGCACTATGCGCAGATGTGGCGCATCTCGGACGATTTCTGGGATGAGTGGAAATTGTTGAAGGAACAATTCGACCGCCTGGAAAACTGGAACCCTGTCATGGGCGAGAACTCCTGGCCCGATGCCGACATGCTGCCGCTGGGCCGTCTCGCGATGGGGGCACGCGACACGAAGTTCACGCCCGATGAACAGCAGACGTTGATGACTTTATGGAGCATCGCGCGCTCGCCGCTGATCATGGGTGGCGACTTGCGCCACCTTGATGCCGCTACGCTGGGCTTGCTGACCAACCCGGAAGTACTCGCGGTGAACCAGAAAAGCCAGCAGAACCGCCCGCATCGTGCCGAGCCGGGAACGCGCATCTGGAGCGCGCAGCCGAAAGGCTCCAAGGGAACCCATTACCTGGCGCTGTTCAATACCGAGGATACACCGGTGGAGATCGTTTTCGACTTGTCGCGCCTGAACCTGGGCGACAAGACTGTGGCCTTGCGTGACCTGTGGCGGCGCCAGGACCTGCCAGCGGCACAGGGCATCATCCGCCAGAAGCTGGTCCCGCATGGTTCGGTCCTGCTGCGCCTTATGTCATGAGGCCAACCCGCAGGCCGATCCGGTGAGGGCTTAATCGGTGTGGCCCTTTCGTAGGTTGAACTGTTATGATCCGATTCGCAGGCCGAGCAAGAGGCCTTGCGGACGGAGATAGTTTAACCAACGAGAATGATGCAAAAATTCTATAAACAGGCCCTGTTGGCACTGATCGGCCTGGTGATCGCGAATGCATTGCTGGCGTTCTTCTTGATCTACCAAAGTTATCTGACTATCCCCATACTGGCGGCTGATGGTTCTGCTGCGGGTTGGCAGTACATGACCAACACAGACCAGACCATTGGAGGGACGTCAAGCGCCAGGATCCCGGATCCGCTACGCAAGCAGCTGCGCTTCGAATTCAAAATGACCAATGCCGGGCAGTTCCCCTTCGCCCAGGCAGGGATGATATTGCGTGACTCCAAGGGGGAGTTGCTCCACGCTGACTGGACCAAGTACAGCGAGATTTCCTTCCTTGCCAAATGTGCACCGTCGAATTCGATGGCACTCTGGATTTCCACATTTGACGACAACGTCTCGAAAGCCGGCGACTTCACGACATACCGCACTCCCGGCACTTATTTCTCCTGCAACGAGCGTGGCGTGCCGGTTTCGCTGGACTTGCGGAGGCTGACCATTCCGGACTGGTGGTTCTATACGGTGAAGCTGGATTTGTCGCACCAGGGATACGAGCTGAACAAGGTGTCGAAGATCGTGTTCGGCACCAGCAGCCAAAGTCCCTCGAACGTCGACTCCTACCTGGATATCACCGAGCTCACATTGCAGGGCCGCGACTATCGTTATATAGCAGCCCTGGTGATCATCCTGCCGGTGAGCTGGCTGGCCTTTGCGTTCTGGTTTTTGCGGGCCCACGCACGGGCCCTGACCTCCAGCCTGAATTCGAAAATGAAGTCGGACCTGCCGCTCATGGCCTATCGGGAACTGACACTGGAGCCCTACAGGGATAAGGAAAAAGCAACGGTGTTGCGATATATCGCCACCAATTACACCAATGCCGACCTTGATCTCGATAGCGTGGTTTCTGCCACCGGGACTAACCGCAACAAGGTCAATGAGATCCTGAAAACAGAACTGGGGATGACGTTCACCAGTTACCTCAATAAGTTGCGCTTGACCCAGGCGGCCAGGCTGTTGGCCGAAAAAGGTTCTGCAACGATTTCAGAGATCGCTTATTCGGTCGGCTACTCGAACGTTTCCTACTTCAATAAGCTGTTCAAGGAGGAATACGGCTGCACGCCGAAAGATTTCCGCGCGTTGGCCAGCCAGCAGAAACAGGAAAACAGCGCCGCCCCGCCTGAAAGCTCCATCCCCCAGAGCACGCAATGAAATAAGTTCATCGCGGATTAGCGGAACGCCATTTTGTTATTGCTAACAGCGGCAGAACAAGCGGGTCTGACCCGCCTGCTCGACAGCTATTGGCAAGTGAAGAAGCACAAAAGAAGGGCCTTCGGGCTCTTTTTTCATTGGACGCGGAGTTAACACTGGTGCTTCGCACTCTTCAACTTTCTGCAGAATGCAAGCCGTTGGCGCAGGATTTCTATGGAAGATGGATCGCCGCTGGTTAATGTTGACTGGAAAATCACCGAATCTCACAACCGGCAGTTTTGGGGGGAGGGCATGTGATTTTTACATTCAAACAACGATCCATTTCTATTGAAGGAAGACAGGATGAAAAGGCAATACAACGCGAAGTACGACGTCAAGCGCGCGGTTCCGACCCTGTTGGCAGTCCTGGTCGCAGGCGTCGTGGCTGGCTGCGGCGGCGGCTCCGGCAGCACCAGTGCCGGCGCTACCACGGCGGCAACCGCCACGGTCCAGGCCGCGGCTGCCGCTGCCACCAGTTGGACCAGCGTGAAGTGGGGCGGTGGCGGCTATGTCAACGGCCTGGTCTATCACCCGACCAACGCCAGCCTGCTGTACGCCCGCACCGACGTCGGCGGCGTCTACCGCTGGAATGCAGCAGATTCGACCTGGATCCCGATCACCGACGGCCTGGGCTTCAGCGGCAGCGAGGGCCGGTATCACGACGTGGAGAGCCTGGCGCTCGATCCATCCAATGACCAGAAAGTCTACATCACCACCGGCGACACCGTGCGGGACGGCGCCAAAGGCCGCCTGTATATTTCCAGCGACCGAGGCAACAACTGGACCTGGGTCAACCTGCCGTTCCCGGTGGGCGGCAACGATACCGGCCGCGCTATCGGCGAGCGCCTGAAACTCGACCCTACCAACCCTTCGACCATGTTCTATGGCTCGCGCACCGCGGGCCTGTGGAAGAGTTCGGACTCGGGCCAGACCTGGGCCCAGGTTACCTCGCTGTCTTCCACCACGATTTCCGGCAGTTCCTCGCCGATCGGCGTCGAGCACCTGATGTTTGACAATTCGAGCGTGGGCACCGGCTCGACGACCTGGATCATGTATGCGGCCATCGCCCCGGACTATGCCAACGCGGCCGGCCTGACGTCGGTGCTGTACAAGTCCACCAACGGCGGCTTCAGCTGGACACCAGTGCCGGTACCAAGCCAGGCAGCCGGCTTCCACATTCCGCACATGGTGCGCACCAACGACGGTAGTTTCTATGTGGTGTTCAACAAGAACGCCGGTGAAGGCCCGAGCGGGCCCGGCTATCTTTACAAGTTTGGTGGCACGGTCGGCAACGGCAGCTGGACTTTGCTGAGCACCAGCAACCAGGGCGGCTACGGCGGCTTGTCTGTCTATGGCTCAGGCTCGAGCGCGCGCATTGCGCTGGGCGTGACCGGCACCTGGGGCAATTACTCCGGCAAGCAGGTCGTGCAGCTGTCCGACAACGGCGGGCAGAGCTGGCGTGAAATCGCGGCGAACATGCCGGGCGACATCGCCTCGGGCTGGGTTGACGATGTCGAGATCGATCCTGCCAACCGCGACCACGTCATGCACGTGCACGGTGGCGGCATCGTCGAAACCTGGAACGCCTCGGCCGCCACGCCGACTTGGTCCAACAAGGTCAACAACCTGGAAGAGACCGCAACCCTGGCCCTCACTACGCCGCCGGCCGGCGCGACTTATAAGTTCATCAATAGCTCTGGCGACATCGGCAACTGGGTCGATACCGACCTGGCGACCCGGCCAACGAAAGGCCCCCTGAACTCCTGGAGCAACGGCAACTCGGCCGACATGGCCTGGTCCGATCCGCAGTACATTGCCGCCGTCGGTGTCGATAATGGCAACAACCACGTTGGCATCGGCCACTGGTCCGGCGACGGCGGCAATACCTGGTCCAAGTTTGCCACCCTGCCAAACGGCGCTACGACCGGCACCGAAAGCGCGGCCAACGTCGCGGTCACCAGCCGCAACAACGTGATCTGGGCGCCAAGCGATGCGGTGCCGTCCTACACCACCAATAATGGTGCGAGCTGGAGCGCCACCAACCTGCCGGCACTGACCGCGATCAGCGGCGCACCGCGCAGCTACCGCCTGAAGGTGGACCGCAAGAATCCGAACAAGGTGTATGCCTACGATTCCGGTGGCGCATGGTGGAACCAGTGGTCCGACACTGCGCACTTCTGGTACTCGGCAGACGGCGGCCATACCTTTACCGAGCGCACCTCGTTCAAGGCAACCAGCCCAATGGTGACCTTCTTCGGCAATACGTCGATGGCGGTGAATCCGAACGTGGAAGGCGACGTCTGGCTGGCTGACGGCAATGCGGTGTACCACTCGGTCGATGCCGGCGCCACCTGGACCAAACTGAGCACCTTCGCTTCCGTCTGGGGCAGCAACAGCTGGCCGGATGTGCAGGGCGCCACCGCGGTCACCCTCGGCAAAGCGGCTGTCGGTTCGCCTTATTCGGCCGCCGTGTACGTGGTGGGTGTCGTGAATGGCAAGTGGGGCGTGTACCGTTCCGACGATGCGGGCGCCACCTGGACCCGCTTCAACGATGACGCGCACCAGTTCGGCGGTATCTACCACCTGGCTGGCGACTGGAATACCTACGGCAGGATCTATGCCGCAGGTAACGGCCGCGGTGTGCTCTACACCAACTAAGCAGCCGCTTGTCGCCCAGGTCTCAACGCCTGGGCGACAACCTCAGCATCACAATGTCGCGGGCCGGAAGCTGGACCTTCAGCAGGGCTTCGGTGGTACCGGCCTTCTTGCCTGCCCACAGGTCGCGCACCTCGTACACCGTCTTGCCAAAGTCGGCGTTGCGCCCGCTGACATCGTCGCCGATATTATGTTTGCGCCAGTCGTACTCAATCTTGATTGGCGAGTCGCTGCGGTTCAGGAAGGCGATGGCCCAGTCGCCGTTCACCAGCGGCTTGGCCCAATACTCGACGCCAGGCGCCTTGTAGAAGGCAAAGCCCTGGATACCAAGCGGGTCCTGGTCCACCGCGATGACGTCACGGTTGGCAAGGATGTTCCTGACTTCGGCCGGCATGGATGGCACGTCGGCGCCGAAGATCAGCGGGGCGGCCAGCATTGCCCACATGCTGAAGTGCGCGCGGTTCTCGCCAGCGCTCGGCAGCAGGCCCACTTCCAGCATGTCCGGGTCATTCCACTGGCCTGGCTTGGCATACTTGCGCAGCGGCCCCTGCTTGTCGAGGATGTTCAGCACGCCAAGCGAGGACCAGGAGCCGTGTCCTTCTTCGCATTGCCAGCAATGCGTGATGTCGCCGGTGGTGCGCCACAGGTGGCCCACGTTGCCAGCCCATTCCCAGGGCTGGTTGTCGCCCCATTCGCAGATGGAGAACACCATCGGGCGCCCGGCGGCGTGGATAGCATCGCGCATCGTCGCGTAAGCTTCGCGCGGATTACGCTGCGCCTTGCCTTCGCCGGTATTGCACCAGTCATACTTCAGGTAATCGACGCCCCAGCGTGCGTACTGCCTCGCATCCTGGTATTCATGGCCCTGGCTGCCCGCACGCTTGGCGCAGGTCTGCGCGCCGGCGTCGGAATAGATGCCGAGCTTGAGGCCGCGCGCGTGCACATAGTCGGCCAGCGCCTTCATGCCTGACGGGAAGCGCACCGGGTCGGGCTGGATGAAGCCATCGGCGTCGCGCTGGCCCTGCCAGCAGTCGTCGAGGTTGATGTAGACATAGCCGGCGTCGCGCAGGCCGCTGCTGGCCATGGCGTCGGCCGTGTCGCGGATCAGTTTTTCGCTGACGTCGCAGCCGAACTTGTTCCAGCTGTTCCAGCCCATTGGCGGCGTATCGGCAATGCCGGGGAATTTTTGCGCCCATGCGGGCGACAGCGCAAGCGACGACAGGATCGCGGCGGCGAATTGCAGGCGGGATCTGGCTTTCATGGGGTTCCTGAAATCGAGAGGGAAATGTGAAAGAGGGCAGCCGAAGCTGCCCTCACGGAACTGCGACCGGTTACTCCTTAATTGGAGTAGAACAGGCCGCGGCCGGTGCCGGAAACGTAGATCCGGCCGTAGGTGTTCTGGTCCGCCGCCAGCACGCCGATGCCGCCGAACTGGTGGGCGTCGTCGTTGAAGCGGGTCCAGCTGGCACCTGCATCGTCGGAGCGGTACACGCCCCACACGCCGCCGATCGTGCCTACCACATAAATTGCAGCCGAATACTTGGAAACGCTGGACGCCTTGCCCAGTGCGATCAGGCTGGCGCCCTGCGTTCCGGTGCCGGAAGCGAAGTTGTTGAGCTTGGTCCAGGTGGCGCCGGAGTCGAGCGAATGGTAGACGGTGTTGCCGTCAGCCAGCCAGAGGTCGCCTTCCACATTCGGGTTGACCGCGAACGAAGTCGCCCAGAAGGCATTCGGCGCCAGGCTTGCCGTCACCGAACCCTGGCTCAGCGTGAAGCTGTGGCCGCCATCGGTCGAGACGTAAACCTTGCCCGCCGTGCCCCACGTTGCGCCGCCCGAATCGTAGGCATACACCTTGTTCGGGTTCTTGCGGTCGGCGGCCAGGTGGTAGCCGCGGTCCCAGCCTTGGGCAACCGCTGGCAGCGCCGGCAGGTTGGTGGCGGTCCAGCTGGCGCCGTTGTTGGTGCTGTACGAAGGCACCGAATTGGCGGGCGCCCAGATGATGCTGTTACGGGCGGGGACTGCCACGCTGGCGGCGGACCCGGTGTTGGCCTGGGCGCCGGCTGGCACGGTGGCGAAGTTCGACCAGGTCTTGCCGCCGTCGCCGGACCAGAAGCCGAAGCTGCCGGCTCCGGACCAGTTTGCCACGCCGGCGCCGGCGATAAACAGCGGGTCGGCCCACGCCATGTCGGCGGCGTTGCCGTTGCTCCAGTTGGAGGTCGGGGCCAAGGTCGGTTTTGCGGTAACGTCCGTCTGCAGCCAGGTGCCGATATCGCCCGCGCTGTTGACGAACTTGTACGGCGCGCCAGCCGGCGGCGTGACCAGCGACAGGGTCGCAGTTTCTTCGATGTTGGTGATGTTGCCGTTCCAGGTCGGGGTCGCCGAAGAAGCATTTTTGGTTTCCACGATGCCGCCGCCGTGCACATGCAGGATGTGGTCGCGGTTGAACGGATCGATCTCGACATCGTCGACCCAGCCCGAAGCGGTTTCGCCTGGCATGGTGGCTTCGATTTCGCGCCAGGTCTTGCCGGCGTCGTCGGACAGCTGCACGATCTGCATGCCGTTCCAGTTGCCCCAGGAATTGGTCACGCCCAGCGCAATGCGGGTGGTGGCGCCGCTGCCTTGCACGGATACGCCGCCGAGGCCGAAGTTGGTGCCGCCGTTCGGGTCTTCGCTCTTGAGCAGAGTCCAGGTGCTGCCGTCGAACTTGTAGAAGCGGCCGGGGCCGCCGGCGCCAGGGCCGGCATCCTTGGTGAATACGACATAGAACATGCCGTCCGCAGCACGCACCATGTGCGGGATATGGTAGCCGGACACCGGCAGCGCGACCGGCGACCAGCTTGCGCCGCCGTTGGTGGATTTGTACATATTCGAGCCCAGGCCCGCTACGCTGGCGTAGTCCGGAGCAACGGCGGCGTAGATGGTCTGGGTGGCCGTGCCGCTGCCCTTGGTGCCGGTGTCGTAGACCACCAGCTCGACGCCCATGCCGCCACCGGCGGCATTGATCTGGTCCGAGCTCATCTTGACGGACGACAGGGCCGTCACCTGGCTCCAGGTCTTGCCCGAGTCCGCGCTCTTCCACAGGCCGGCCGTGCGCGAGCCGTAGAACAGGATCGAGGGCTTGTTCGGATCGACCATCAGGCGTTCGCCCATGGCGCGGCCGCCGTTGTTGCCGCCGAGCTGGAAGGGCAGGGCGACGTACGTCCAGTGGTCGCCGCGGTCGCTGGAGATGTACAGGCGGCCGTTGCCTTCAAACGTGTACATGCCGGTCGCCATGTAGACCAGCTGGTCGTTGTTCGGATCGACGGCGATGCTTTCGATGCCGTGATATTTGCTCTCTGCTGCGCCAAAGCCCAGGCCATCGGTGATGGGGATCCAGGACGACGTTGCCTGGTTCCAGCGATAGGCGCCGCCGATGTCGGTGCGCGCATACAGGAGGTTGGCTGTGGTCGGATGGAAGACCAGGCCGCTGACGTAGCCGCCGCCGCCCCATTTCACGCTATTCCAGGTGGTGGCCTTGCTGCCCGGTGCGCTGCTGGTGCCGCCCGTGCTGCCCGTGCTGCCTGTGCTGCCAGTGCCGCCCGTGCTGCCGGTACTGCCAGTGCTGCCGGTATCAGTTCCACTGCCAGTTCCGGTGCCTGTGCCGGTTCCGGTTCCGGTTCCGGTTCCAGTGCCTGTATCGGTGCCCGTGCCAGTTCCGGTACCAGTTCCGGTACCAGTACCGGTACCAGTTCCGGTGCCAGGCGTGGTGCCCGTGCCGGGAGACGTCGGCGTGTTGCTAGCGTTGTTTGGCGCGGCCGTGCTTCCAGTATTGTCTGTACCGCCTGCACCGCCGCCACAGCCCGCGGCGAGGCTCGCTGCGATGATCGAAAGAGCGATCGTCCGCATTTTTAGTTTTTTCATAATATCCCATCCAAAGAGTGTGATTACCGCCGGATGGATTGTGAGTGTTGCCTCAGAGCATGGCAATTCTCAAGATCGCCAATATGCTGAATGAAATTTCACAACGGCCTGGCCAAAGCGCCGCAATTATGAAATTCACCGATCGCGGGAATGATTTAATCCAAGCGGCATGCCATGCGTTTCCAGGCGTCAGTTCCGCTGGTAGCATCGGCCGCACCATAAGAAACCACCAGGAGTCAGACGGATGAAGCACCTGCAGCACATTTGCCTCGCAGCCTTGGGCGCTGCCTGCCTAACGAATACCGTGGCGCTGGCCGCCACACCTGCCAAACCTGCCGCGCGCCAGGTCGTGCTTGACGCCGCCAAGGCGGAGCAAACGCTGGACCGCTTCTATGACCTGTCAGTCGGCTCCGATTACCCGGGCACCTTGCGGCGCGACGACAGCATGGCGCAATTGAAGACCCTGGTCGACGAAACCGGCTTCCGCTACATCCGTTTCCACGCGATTTTCCACGACGTCCTGCAAACGGTGAAAAAGGAAAACGGCAAGCTGGTCTACGACTGGAGCGGCATCGACAAGCTGTACGACGACCTGCTGGCGCGCAAGATCAAGCCTTTCGTGGAGCTGGGCTTCACCCCGAAAGCGCTGGCCACGTCGGACGCGAAGATCTTCTATTGGGAAGGCAATACCTCGCACCCTGAGCTGGAAGGCTGGCGCGACCTCGTCACCGCCTTCATCACCCATTGCCAGCAACGCTATGGCAAGGAGGAGGTGCGCAGCTGGTTCTTCGAGGTATGGAACGAGCCGAACCTGGACGGCTTCTGGGAGCGCGCCGACCAGAAGGCGTATTTCGAGCTGTATGACGTGACCGCCAAGGCGATCAAGGCGATCGACCCGGCCTTGCGTGTGGGCGGGCCGTCCACCGCCGGTGCGGCCTGGGTGCCCGAGTTCCTCGACCATGTATCGAAGAGCGGCGCGGCAGTCGACTTCGTGACCACCCATACCTATGGCGTCGACAGCGGCTTCCTGGACGAGAAGGGCGTGGAGGATACCAAGCTGTCGCAGGCGCCGGACGCCATCATCGGAGACGTGCGCAAAGTCCGCAACGAGATCGCAGCCTCGAAGTATCCGCAGCTGCCGCTGTACTTCACCGAATGGAGCACCAGCTACAACCCACGCGACAAGGTGCACGATTCCTATATCGGCGCGGCCTACATCCTGAGCAAGCTCAAAGGAACGAAGGGCCTGGCGCAAGGCATGAGCTATTGGACCTATACCGACCTGTTCGAAGAACCGGGCCCGCAGAACAAACCGTTTGAAGGCGGCTTTGGCCTGATGAACCCACAGGGCGTGCGCAAGGCGCCATATTTCTCGTACAAATACCTGCACGCCTTGAGCGGCAAGGAGATTCCGGTACAGGATGGACAAGTCATGGCTGCCAGCGATGGCAACGCCGTGCGCGCCGTGGCCTGGGACTTCCAGCTGCCGCAGCAACCGGTCAGCAATCGCTCCTTCTTCAGCCGTGTGCTGCCGGCCACGCCTTCTGCACCGCTGGCGGTCTCGATCCGCCATGCCAAGCCTGGCAAGTACCGCCTGCAAGTGCGCCGCACCGGCTTCCGCGCCAACGATGCCTACACGGCCTACATCGAAATGGGCATGCCGGACAAGCTGACGCCGGAGCAGCTCGATAAACTTACTGCCTTGACCAAGGACGCACCGGAGACCGAGCGCGAAGTCAGCATCGGCAAGTCGGGCGGCTATTCGCTCACCGTACCGATGCGCAGCAACGATGTGGTGCTGGTAACGCTGGAACCGGTCGAGAAACGCTAGCGCCGCGGGCAGAGCGCGCTCACCGGATTCTCCCCCTTCGCTGCGATCACTCCAAGGCGATAGGGGAGCTTGATGTAATCGTCTATGCGCACTGCCGGGTCATTACCCTGGAAGAGGTATTCGAGCGGCTTGCACGGATCGATGGTCATGGTTTGATCCGCGTTGGTTCGAATCATTTCGCCATGGGAGATGCCATCCGACCAGCGTTGTTCGACGTTGTCGCTGCCGGCGAAAGTGTTCATTGGCGCGGAAGAAAACGGTTCCCATTTTCCGTCCAGGCCATTGCTCTTCCAGATCCGGAAATAGCGCCCCTTCTGAGAAATTGCCTCGACGAGAGTGATATAGGTTTGTGTGTTCGCAATCCTGTAGGTATTGCTGGCCTCGAACAGATCCTCAGTCTTTTCGTTCATGACGGCGACCGTGTTATGAAAACCATTCGGGAACTGGCCGATAGTCGTTTCGGACCGCAGCAGGCGCCCATGGTCATCCGTATTGAACAGATAGCACTTCGTCTCATCGCAAATAACCCAGAAATCAAGCCAGCCATGTCCTTGCGGTTGCTTGATGATGTCGGGTACGGTGGTGAACAAGGGCTTGGGCGCGGACCAGGATTTTGGATCGCCGATATCATTCGAGGTTGAGTAAAGCGGGTCCCCGCCCTGGTAGATCAGGTACCAGGTCTTCTGCGGCGCGAAATAGAATACTTGCGGCGCCGCGCGATAGCCTGGCCCCATCGGGGACTTATCAAGCGGAACGATCTTTGCGGACGATGCTTCCGACCACTTGTCAAAGCTGGTGTAAGCGAGTCCCCAGCCCGACGAGCCGGCGGTCGTCATGAAGACATGGTATTTGCCGTTCACGTGGACGATCGAAGGATCTTTCACGGCATAGATTGTCTGGCCCGGGTCCGGTTGAGGCGCAATCAGCGGCGGGCTGGATACCCAGTTAAACGCTGTCACCGGGGAGCTTGGTGCTTGCAGGGCAGTGCTGCACCCTGCAAGGCCGTTTACCATGGCCAGGCCGGCAAAGCATTTGATGATTTTCATTTTCATGGCTTAACAGCGAACAGCCCAAATTCGCCGATTCCGGTAGAAGTCGTGTCGCCGTTATTGGCGGTGATGTTAAGCCGGTAGTAGCGATAGGCGCCAGGCCGCGGGATTGTGAAATTCTTCAGCGTGTAGGGCCAGGTGGACACCTGGTTGGTTTGTGCGTCGAGTGTTTGCCAGGTCACGCCATCGTTGGAAGCCAGGAGTTCCCAGTCCTTCGGATCGCGCGCAACGGCGTTGTTGGAACTGATGACGGAGTAGCGCCGCACCGTCTCCGTGTGTCCGAGGTCATACTGCAGCCAGCCGCGCACACCGTTGGAGAACCATTGTGTCGCCGAGTTGCGGTCGAAAGCGCGCTTGGCGTTGCCCGCGTTGTTCGCACTGTCGCTGGCGGTGCCGCCGGTGGCGACGTTGGCCATCGGGTGTTCTGGTTTTGCGGAGTCCTCGGGAGAATTGGCGCTCGTGCCGGCGGAGTTTGCCGCCGTGACGGTGTAGTAGTAGGTGGTGCCGTTGATCACCGACTTGTCGGTGTAGCTGCCTCCTTTTACATCCGTTGCGATGGCCGTGTAGGGGCCGCCCTTGGATGTGGAGCGCTTGACGATGTAGCGCGTGGCGCCGAAAGAGCGCTGCCAGCGCAGCGGAACGGCGCCGTCGCCCGGGGCGGCCAGCAGCGCGGCTGGTGCGGCCGGGACCAGGATCGGCGCATTGCCGTCTCCCCCTGTGATCTGGACGTTGCTGAAGACTGAGCGGTTTGGTGTGCCGTTGGCGGTCGAAGAGACCACCAGGCCCACATAGATTGTGGCGGGAAGAGGGCCGTCGATGCGGCCGACATCCGTGGCAGCCCAGTTGGTGCCATCGGGCGACAGATAGCCTGTGATGACGTTGCCGATGCGCTCGAGCTTCAGCCAATACGAGGCCGCAGTGTTCGCAATAGGAAGTGCTTTGTTGGCGTAGTAGCTGCCGCCATACACCGTGAGATTCCGCATGTTCTGTTCGGCCGCGGCACGATTGGCGACAGCCATCCAGGCACGCGGGGCGCCTTGTTCAAGGCTGGTGCGTATCATCACGCCTGCTTTGGCAGACGGACCGGTGTCTCCGACCGATTCAACCTTGGCGATGATGGCGCCATCGCCGACGAGAGCCTTGTAGGCGAAGTGGCAGCTGTCGTTGGTGCCCCAGATCTCGCTTCCGGCGCCAGTCACGGTCCATTTGCCGGCGGCATAGCTGGCGCTGCCGGCAGGGCTGGCGCCGCCGATATCAATGCCGCCCAGGCCCGAGGTGAGCGCGGTGGTCGATGGCAGGAGGAGCTGCGGTGGAGGAACCGCGGTGGAGGCGTCGGCCTCCTTCAAGAACATGAAGCTGTAGGCGTCGACCGGCATCCAGAGGCGCCGTTGTGCGATGAACGGAGCCTGCATGCCTTTGCGGATGGCGTACGCGGAATAGATCTGGCTGAGCATGATGTTCCCGCCGCCGCCGCCGCCCCATCCGCGGTTGGTCACGTCAGTGAGGTAGTAGGCATCGGTGGTGCCGAACGGCAGTGCAGGGGTCGGCACGAGTTCGTTCACCCGCGCGAAATATTCGCCAGCCGCCAGCAGGCGGTCGTCCAGGTCGGAGTAGATATCGATGCCTTGCTTCCAAAGCGCTTCGGCGAGCATGGTCAGCGATTTGAGCTGGCCATGGAAGTGGCCCTGATCGCGCAGGGAGTCGCCGAGCATGCCGATATCGTTGGAACTGCGCAGCCCGATGTGGGCCAGCGTGCGCACCTGGGAAACAACCTTGTCCAGCGCCACCGCGTCGTCGTTGAAAATGTTCATCAAACCAAGGGCAACCAGGGCCAGCGCGCCTTTGTTGGCGGCGCCGAACTGGTGTTCGCCATAGGGGTTCGATGCCGGTATCAGGACATTCTTGAAGTATTTCTTCACTGTCGCAGTGTCGGCTTCCGTCCATCCCGACCATGTGCCGCGCAGGATGTCGGCGCCGCCCACGAACATATAGGCGTAGTCGCCCAGGTCGAGCATCGACTCGCGGCCGGAAAACTCAACATGCTTAGTGGCCCACGCCATGAGGATGTCGTGCGCCTTTTTTGCGTATTCGTGGTTGCCCGTGAAATGCCACATGCGCGAGAGATTCCATACCGCGATCATGTCGCTGCGCCATGCTGCGAGATTCTCGTCGGGCGCACGGCTTACTTTCGCATAGGGCCCGGCCATGGTGAAGGTGAGCCTGGCGTGACCATCGTTTACCAGGTTATCGTAAGCGGACTTCCACGGCTGCTTGCCCTGGTCGACGTAGGCCTTCAGCGTGTCGAGGTCCGAACGCGTGAGCGGGATGCCAGGGTGGGTGAAAACGCGAACTGCAGTGTCGCCAGGGACGGGCGTGCTGCCAGTAGTTGGTGTGCCGCCAGTGGCGGGAGTGCTGCCAGTAGCGGGCGTACCGCCAGTGCCGGGCGTGCCGCCAGCGGCAGGCGTGCCACCAGCGGCGGGCGTGCCGCCAGTGTCGGGCGCGCCGCCGGTAGCAGGCGTTCCACCAGTGCCTGGCGTGCTGCCGGTGCCGGGCACGCCGCCGGTGCCGGGCATGCCGCCAGTGCCGTTCGGGGCCGGTGTGTTGCTGGCGTTGTTTGCTGCAACCGTACTGCTGGTATCCGCGAAGTCGCCACCACAGCCTGCGGCCAGGCTCGCAGCGAAGATCGACATGGCGATCGTCCGCATCGTATATTTTTCCATGCCGTCCTTCCAACCATTGAAGTTGCTTTTCGGCAATTGTCTGGGCGACCGCACACCTTGGCAATTATGAATATTCCCAACGGGCTTTATGAAATTCACCGGCGACTGAAAAAAAATCAACAGGCGATGTCACTCGTGCATTCCTTTTACTTGCGGTCAGGACCTCGTTCCTTGACGACGCCGCGATACACGAGATAGGTTGCCAGCAAACTGATCGCGCCGGCGCCAGCAAGCCAGATTCCCGGCGCCGCCTTATTGCCGCTCAATTCGATCAGCCAGGTCGACAGCAATGGCGTGAGTCCTCCGAACAACGCCGTTGCGAGGCTGTAGGCCAGCGAAAAGCCAGTGGTTCGCACTTGGGCGGGAATAATTTCAGTCAGCGCGACAATAGTGGCGCCGTTGTAGCTGCCATACAGGAATGACAGCCAGAGTTCAACCATCACCATATTGGCAAAGCTCGGATTCGCGATCAGCCACGACAAAGCAGGATAGGCCGTCAGCGCCACGAGGGCCGAACATGCGGCCATGACAGGCCAGCGTCCGATGCGGTCCGAGAGGGCGCCCATGACTGGCAGCCAGATAAAATTCGACAGGCCGACGCACAGCGTGACAAGCAGGCTGTCCTCGGTGCTCAGTTTGAGCACGCTCTTGCCGAAGGTCGGCGTGTACACGGTGATCATGTAGAACGCGACGGTGGTCAGCACCACCAGCATGGCGCCGACCGTGACCAGCGGCCAGTTCCAGGCGATCGTGCGCATCATCTGGCGGAAGGTTGGATGCGTCTTTTGCGCCAGGTATGCCTCGGTTTCCTGCAAGGAGCGGCGAATATAAAACACAACGGGAATGATCGAGCAGCCAATGAAGAAGGGGATGCGCCAGCCCCAGTCGGCAATCACCTCCTTGGCCAGGGTTTGATTGAGGGCGTACCCCAGCGCGGCGGAAAAGACGATGGCAACTTGCTGGCTGGCCGACTGCCAGCTGACGTAGAAGCCCTTGTTGCCCGGGGTTGCCATCTCGGACAGGTAGACGGAAACGCCGCCCAGTTCCACGCCGGCCGAAAAGCCTTGCAGCAGGCGCCCGATCAGCACCAGCAGCGGGGCGAGCAGGCCAATGCTGGCATAGCCGGGAACGAAAGCGATCAGCGCCGTGCCCGAGGCCATGATGCCGAGGGTAAGCACCAGGCCCTTGCGCCGGCCGATGCGGTCGATGTAGCTGCCCAGGATGACGGCGCCCAGCGGACGCATGAAGAAGCCGGCGCCAAAGGTGGCGAAGGCCATCATCAGCGCCGCATATTCACTCGTGGAGGGAAAGAATGCGGCGGCAATCTGCTGCGCATAAAAGCCGAACAGGAAGAAGTCATACATTTCAATGAAGTTCCCGCTCGTGACGCGGATCACGGTGCCGAGTTTGGATGCGCGGCGCGCCGGCGCGGTGACAGGGGACGCCGCAACGTCCGCAATGAGGGTGGATTGGCTTGTCATGATGGACTCTCAATGCTGCGCGGCGACCGGTTCCAGGCCCGTTGCCTCGATGGCCGTCGCGTTGGCGGGCGAGGACAGGAAGCGCAGCAGCTGGCGCGCAGCTTCCGGATGGCTGGCGCCACGCACGAGCGCACCGGCAAACTGGGTGCGCAGCTGGACTTCCTCGGGGAGTGTGCCGACGATGTCGATGCCTTTTACCGGTTGCAGTTCGCTGCGCTGCTGGCATCCAAAGTCCGCCTCGCCTTGCGCGATGATTTCGCCCACCGGAGTGGCCGGAATTTGCGCTGCCTTGCCTTCCATCGCCTGCTTGATGCCGAGCTTTTCCAGCAGCTGGCGTTTGATGTATTCGCCGCTCGCACTGTCGGAGTAGGCCACGTGCGATGCGTTCAGGAAGGCTTGCCGCAAGCCGTCGACCGTGCTGATGTCCGGTTTCGCGGCGCCTTGCCGGACAGCGCATGCGATCGGCGAATTGGCCAGCACGACCTTGCTGCCCGGCTCGAGTTTTCCTTCGGCCATCAGCTTGTCGAGCGCATCGCCCACCATGATGACCACGTCGAGCTGTTCGCCGCGCGCGAGGCGTGCCGGGATGGCATTCTTCGTTGTTCCCATCGATGGCCCCCATGCCGACACCAGGCGATCGCCGCTTGCCTGTTCAAATGGACCGGAGAGATTCTTGTACGCCTGGGCGAAGCCGCCCGAAGCGACGACGTGAATGTCGGTTGCGTGGGCGGCAGCAGACAGTGCGAGCGCCGCGAGCGCCGACAGCGCCTTGGTTTTTACGTGATGTGGACGCATGGTGATTCCTTTATGAGCGTTAGAACTTGTGCATGAGGCCGAGTGTCAGGCCCTTCCCGTGACTGCCGTTGGGGCGCCCGGCGGTTACCCCTGCGGCGTCACCGCGCCAGACGGTGACATCGGCTTCGGCATAGGCAGTTGTGCGCGGCGCCAGCGTTTTTTCGAGGAACAGGAAGCCGCGGTCGAAGCCGTCGTCGGCAAAACCGGTGGCTTCGCGCCGCACGCTGTACCAGGCCGTGGTGACGAGCAGGCCGGGCCAGGCTTCGCGGCTGACGCCTGCCGACAGCACGCGCTGGGCGACCGTCTTGCCTGGTCCGGTGTCAGCCTTGTTGCGCGCGGCGTTGGCCTTGAACTCCCAGCCGGCAAGGCGCACGGCTGCACCAAGCGTCCAGGCATTGAGCGGCAAGTCCTCGCGGCTGCGAAATTGCATCGCAGCGCCGGAGACGACCCAGTCCGGGCGCTGGTAAGCGAGCGCGATGCCGTGGCTCGATGAGGCACTTGTATCGCCAGCCACTTCGCCAAAGGACCAGGCGGCACGCGCCAGCCACGGGCCTGCGTTGGCGGTGTATTTGACCGTATTGTCGAGGCGGTAGAAATTGTCGGCGTAGCCACTGGGGCCGTACTGGCGCCCAAACGCGTGCATGCCGAACGCCGTATTGCTAAGACCTGCAACGTTGATGTTCGGGTTGAATGAGGCATAGCGCTTGCCAATCGGATCGACGGGAACGAGGGCGTCGGACAGCAGGTTGGTCTGGCGTCCCGCGGCCAGGGTGCCGTATGGCGACTCGAGCCCGACCCACGCCAGGCGGTCGAACAGGCGATCGCTCTTGGCGGAGGTGCCGGTGTCGGCGTTGATGCCGCCCTCCAGTCGCACCAGAGCGGCCCAGCCGCCACCCAGAGTTTCCTTGCCTTTCAGGCCCCAGCGGCTGGTCTGGTCGATGCCGCTGCTGACTGCGCTCGCGTGGCCGGGCAGAGTGGGCGCATTGTTCGCGCCCAGGGCGCTGGTGGCGCGCACGCCGGCATCGACGATGCCATACAGGTCGATGCCCGATTGTGCCAGGCAAGGGGCGCTGGCCATGAGCAGTGCGGTAAGGGCGCAGGAATGGCGCACGATGTCTCCTTGTCGGATGCCTTCTTGGCGAGGCTGATTGTTCAGTGGATGAATGATCCCCCAAATGGCATAATTTGATAATTGCAATTTTCAAGCGTATTAATGCACCATGCGCATCAATTACGATATTCACGACTTGCAGGCCTTCGTCGCCGTAGCGGAGCGCGCCAGTTTCCGCCAGGCCGCAGCCGACCTGTTCCTCTCGCAATCGGCGCTGAGCCGAAGGATTGAAAAGCTGGAAGAAGGGCTAGGGGTAAAGCTGTTCGAGCGCACCACGCGCCGCGTGCAATTGACCAACGTCGGGCAGACCTTCCTGGTCAATGTCCGTACCGCGCTTGACGGGCTGGAGGACGCAGTGCTGGGAGTTGCCGACCTTGCGGCGCACCGCACGGGGTCGGTAACGCTGGCTTGCGTGCCATCGGCCGTCTGGCACTTCCTGCCGAAGGTCCTGAAGGAATTCAGCGAACGTTTTCCCCGCATCAGGGTGCGGGTTCACGACGAGAGTGCGCAGGATGTGCTGAACCTGGTCCTGGCGGGCGAGGCGGACTTCGGGATCAACTTCACTGGCGCGGAAGATGCGGAAATCGTGTTCGAACCGATTTATGAGGAGCGCTACGTGCTGGCGATGCGGCACGACCATCCTCTGGCGCGCCGCAAGGAGCTGAACTGGAAGGATACGGTGGGCGAACGGTATCTTTCGGTTGCCAAGTCAAGCGGCAACCGCAGTGTCATCGACGCCGCGCTGGCGGGTGTGGAAAAACACCCGTTCATCTTTTGCGAGGTCAATCACGTGTCCGGCGTGCTGGCGCTGGTCGAGGCGGGCATGGGCGTGGCGGCGGTGCCGGGCCTGTCCGTGCTGCCCGGAAGGCCGGACACGATCGTCGGCGTGCCGCTGGCGAATCCGGCGATCCACCGGACACTGGGCCTGATCAGCAAGCGTAACCACAGCATGCCGCCGGCAGCCCGTACTCTGTTCGAGATGCTCACCGAGGCGCTGCGCGAGACTGCGCCCCGCGCGCGTGCTAAGGCAGGAGCATCCAGGCGATCAGGCCGGACAGGATGAGGAAGGGGAAGGAATACAGGTGGAAGCGCAGCCACAAGTTCCTTTCTGGGGCCATGCGCAACGCGATGATGTTGGCCAGCGAGCCGATCGCAAGCCCGAAACCGCCGGCGTTGACGCCGTAGGCAATAACTTTGTAAGCCGTGGAATACTGGACCAGCAGGATAGTCGCCGGAACATTGCTGATCACCTGGGAGCCAAGCAGGGCTGACAGGAACAGTTCAAGCTGGGAGAAGCTCGGAATCGCGGCAACCCAGGCCTGGACAAAATGCAGTTGCGTCAGCAAGCGGATGTCGATGAACATCAGGACGAATACCAGGATCAGCGACCAGTCGACCTTTGCAATGATTTCCCGGCAAACCAGCAGCACGGCAACTGCCACGCCAAGCAAGCCCCAGCCAGCATAATCCAGTTCCACCGTCGCCAGGAAGGCGAGATAGAGCAGCGCGCAAGTCCTGAGCAGGCCGGTGCGATAGCCGGCGGGATCATCCTTCAATTCGGCATGGATGGTCTGCTTGGGGAAGCAGAACCAGGTCGCCGCCAGCAGCACGGCGAAGACCGCCAGCGCGAGCGGCGCCATTTGCCAGGTGAAGTCGGCAAACGACAGGTGGGAGCGCTGCCACAGCAGGATGTTCTGCGGGTTGCCGATTGGCGTCAGCAGCGAGCCGGCATTCACCGCCAGCGCTTCGAAGATCACCAGGCGGCCGATCGGCAGCCCGCCGATGCTGGACAGGCCGACAGTCAGGGGAACGACGATAAAGAGCGCGATATCGTTGGTCAGCACCGTCGACAGCACGGTGGACGCCGACACCAGGAAGATTGCCAGAACGCGTTCCTGCTGCAAACGATTGATGATGATGCGGCCCAGGTGTTCCAGGTAGCCGCTCGCTTCGATGCCGGTGGTGAGCAGCAGCATGCCGGCCAGCGTAATGATGGTCTTCCAGTCGACCCAGGTGCGGTATTCGGCCAGTGGATGCGGTGACAGCACCGAGAGCACGATGGCGACGGCCAGCAGCAGGTGCATTAGGCGGTCGCGCAGGAATGGTTGGCAGATTTGCGCGATGAAGGATGGGGCGGTGGCGGGTTGGGTGGTTTCAGGCATGGATACTACGCTCACATAAGGCACATCCTCGCCATGATATCAGGTGCGGGTTCCCTGGGCTTCCTGTGAAATATTGTTCCCGTCATTGGTGAGTTTTGCAATTGCCATGCCTGCGGCACCACCAGCAAACTTGCCGGCATCTTTTCTGAAAGGCCGCTATGAAATCAGTTCTTCACCGCGTGCACGCAACGACAGCGGGACTGTTGCTGGCAGCATCGATCACGATTCCTTCGATTCCGGCAATGGCGCAACCCGCGGCCGGCCCGCAGTCCGGCCAGGCGGCCAAGGAGTCGCGCGTCGACTGGTGGCGGCAGGCTCGATTCGGCATGTTCATCCACTGGGGCCTGTATGCCATACCGGGCCGCGGCGAATGGGTGCAATGGAATGAAAAGATCCCGGTGGGGGAGTATGCCAAGCTGGCCGACCAGTTCAAGCCCGACAAATTCAATCCGGACGAGTGGGCGCAATTGGCCAAGGCGGCCGGCATGAAGTATATGGTCATGACCTCGCGCCACCATGACGGTTTCGCGATGTTCGCCGACGGCGATAACCCTTTCTCGAGCGTCAACAGCGCGGCGCATCGGGATTTCGTTGCCGACTATGTGAAGGCGGTGCGCAAAGCCGGCCTGGGTGTGGGCCTGTACTACTCGCCGCTGGACTGGCGCTACCCCGGATTCTTTTTCCCCGACCTGCAGCGCGAAAACGCGGAAGCCATGCGTGCGCAGTACCACCGGCAAGTTGAAAGCCTGATGTCCAACTACGGGAAGATCGACGTGCTGTGGTTCGACGGGGGCGAGGCAGACTGGCTGAACTTCGGCGGCGACTGGGATGGCGCGGAATGGGGCGTGGGATGGAAAAAGCGTGACCCGGGCAAGCATTACAAGGGCGGCTTCAGTTGGGGCTCGGAGCAGGTCTACGCGAAAATGCGCCAGTTGCAGCCGCAAGTGCTGGTCAACGGCCGCGCCGACATGCCGGAGGACTTCCATTCGCGCGAGGGCGATGGCGCGCTGGGCGATTATGACGACAGCCATCCGTGGGAGCTGTGCACCACCATCGCGGGGGCCTGGGGCTACCAGCCGAACATGAAACCGAAGCCGTTGAAGCATTACATCCAGCTGCTGGCGAATGTGGCAGGGCGTGACGGCAACCTGCTGTTGAATGTGGGCCCTGCGCCGGATGGCCGGATCGATCCGGAGCAGGCGCAGCGCCTGCGTGAGATCGGCGGCTGGCTCGATAAGTATGGCAAGAGCATTTACGGCACGCGTGGCGGCCCCTTCCTGCCGGGCGAATACGGCAGCTCCACGCGCAGCGGCAACACGATCTACCTCCACGTGATGAAATGGCCGAATGAGAAGCTTGTGCTGCCGGCGATTCCGGCCAAGGTCCTGCGCGCCACGCTGCTTGGTGGCGGAAAGGCCGAATTCAGCCAATCCGCCAATGGCCTGGCAATCACGGTGCCGCAAGGGGCGCGCGATCCGATCGATACCGTGATTGCCTTGCAGCTTGATTCGCCTGCCGCCAACATCCCGGTGAGGTGAGGGAAGGCCTCGCTCACTGCATGTCGATGCGGCCGTACAGCCCGTGCTTCTCGTCGGAGGGGCCGGCTGTGAAGAACAGGGTGTTGGTTGGCTGGCTGTTGATGCCAGGCCCAAACGCGATGCCCCACAGGCCATCGATCACGATAGGCGTTCCATCGCCTTTCGCCAGGGTGCCTGCAAAGGCGCCGGTGCCGGGATTGTAGGCGTTGACTTTGCCATCGCCGAAATTGGCCACCAGCAGCATATTGCTGGCGGCCCCGAAATTGGCCGGTGCCATTGCCAGGCCCCACGGTGCGTTCAGTGCGCCGCCGTAAGCAAGCTGTTTGATAAAGGTGCCGCCCGTGTCGAACACGCTGACGACTCCCAGCCCGGCGCCGGACAATTCGTCGTCGCCCGTGGCGGGGCGCTTTGCGTAGGCGACGTAGATGCGGTCGCCGATCGCTTGTACGTTGAAGGCGGCATAACCCGCCGGCAGCCCGGGATCCTTGAATGAACCGGGCAGCACGGCCGGGGCGAAATTGCGGTCGAAGACGTCGATCGCATTATTGTGAAAGTCGGCGGCGTACAGGTAGTTCAGGCCCAGGTAGCTGGCGGTGGACAGGCCTTTGTAGACCTTGTTGGCCGAACCGCCGTCGAATACTTTGACCACCGCGTTGAGGCTGACCGATGGCGACCAGCCCGCGATCACGCCGCCTTCGCTCGCAAAGACGAAGGGGCTGGCGGCTGTTACTCCGCCCAGCGTGATCTTGAAATCCTGTGAACCGTTGAAGACGATCCCGGTGGGACTGGCTTGCGTCGCCACGACCAGCGTTTGCGGCACACCGTTGCCGTCGTACAGCGTCGAGGTGGCGCTGCCGTTGTTGGCAACCCAGACGAAGCCGGCCGGGTTGAAGGCGATGCCCCATGCATTAATGAGCTTTGCATCGGTGTTGGCAACGCCGGCCGTGGCGCTGTCCACGACCAGGCTGGTGCTCTTGAAGCCTGCCAGCACCGGCGCTTGCTGCACTGGCGGTGGCGGCATGTAGTCGCTGCCGCCGCCGTAACCGCCGCCGCAGGCCGTAAGAATTGCCCCTATGAAAATAATGGCCGTGATGCCGGCCGCCATCGTTCCGCAGAACGGGGATCGGGTCTTCATGGCAGCTCCTTTCGAGAGTGGATGCCAGTGAATTCCACTTCAAGCCAGGAAAGTTCTACCCAGCCGTGCGAAATATCGTTCCATTTATTGGTGATTTTCGCAATTGCCCGTGCAGTGCCGCCGCTTGCACAATCGTCGCAAGCTGTATTGGATGAAATATATGACGTACACAGGAGCCGTGGCATGCAACGAATGGGAATGGTGATCGGCATTGCCGCCGACAGGATCGCAGAGTACAAGACGCTGCATGCGGCAGTCTGGCCGCAGGTGCTGGCGACCCTGCAGCAGGCCAATGTACGCAATTACACGATCTTCTTGCGCGAACCGGAAAACCTCCTGTTCGGTTACTGGGAATACCACGGCGTCGATTTCGATGCGGACATGAAGAGGATCGCGGCCGACCGGGAAACCCAGCGCTGGTGGAACTTGTGCGGCCCTTGCCAACTGCCGCTTGCCAGCCGCGCCGATGGCGAGCACTGGGCCATGATGGCGCCCGTTTTCCACATGGACTGAAAGGGAACTGCCATGTCCGCCCCATTGCCGCCCAGCGCATCGCGGCTGCTGCTCATGTCGCCCGAAGACAATTGCCTGATCGCGCGCACCGCGCTGGCTGCCGGCGAAACCGTGACGATCGACGGCGCCGAGGTGACCGTGCCGGAAGCTATTCCCTTGGGCTACAAGGTGGCGCGTTCCGCGCTGCATCCGGGCGACAAGGTGCTCCGCTACGGCGCGCTGATTGGCAGCGTCACTGCCGCCGTTGCACAGGGCGCCATGCTCCACACGCACAACCTGGCCAGCGATTACATCCCTACCTACACCCTGGGCCCGGATGCCCATGCCTTTATCGGAAGCAGCCACTGACATGAGTACCGCCATGCCTTCACTGTCGGGTTACCTGCGCGCCGATGGCCGCAAGGGCATCCGCAATATCGTCGCCGTTGCCTACACCGTTGAATGTGCCCATCACGTGGCGCGCCTGGTCGTCAACGCCTTCCCCGGGCAGGAGGTGCACCTGATCGGGTTCCCGGGCTGCTACCCGAACGAATATGCCGACAAAGTGATGAAGCGCCTGGTCACCCATCCCAACGTGGGCGCGGCGCTGATCGTTTCGCTGGGCTGCGAAAGCTTCGACCGCAGCAGCCTGGAGGCGGAGGCCGCCGCGAGCGGCCGGCCGGTCCACACCATCACCATCCAGCAGAACCGCGGCACGCGCACCAGCGTGGCGGACGGCGTGGAATGGGTGCGCTGGGCGCTGGACGCGCTGGCGCCGCAGCAGCGTGTGCCGATGGCGGCGAGTGAACTGGTGGTCGCCACCATCTGCGGCGGCTCGGACAGCACCAGCGGCATTACTGCCAACCCTGCCGTTGGCGTCGCGTTCGACCAGCTGGTGGCAGCCGGCGCCGCCTGCATTTTCGAGGAAACCGGTGAACTGGTCGGCTGCGAATTCCACATGAAGCGGCGCGCTGCCACACCGGAACTGGGCGACGCCATCGTCGCTTGCGTGGACAAGGCGGCGCGCTATTACACGGTACTGGGCCACGGCAGCTTCGCTCCCGGCAATGCGGACGGCGGTTTGACGACACTGGAAGAAAAGTCGCTGGGCGCCTATGCCAAGAGCGGCGCATCGCCGATCAGCGGCATCCTGAAACCAGGCGACCAGCCTGCAGGCGGCGGTTTGTACCTGCTGGACGTGGTGCCGGATGGCGAAGTGCGCTTCGGCTTCCCGAATATTTCGGACAATGCGGAGATTGTCGAACTGATCGCCTGCGGCGCCCACCTGACGCTGTTCACCACCGGGCGCGGCTCCGTGGTGGGTTCGGCGATTTCGCCCGTGATCAAGGTTTGCGCCAACCCGTCGACTTACGAGCGGCTGTCCGAAGACATGGACGTCAACGCGGGCCGCATCCTCACCGGCGAGGCGTCCCTGCAGCAGGTTGGCAGCGAGATCGTCGACCTGGTGGCGCGCGTGGCGAACGGCGAACAAAGCTGCTCGGAAGCCCTGGGCCACCAGGAATTCATCCTGACCTACAAGCAGTTCGAGCCATCCGGCCCGGGATGCTTTCCCCTGAAGCAGGCGTGACATGGCCGTCGCCAGCGATAAGCGCAAGCTGCCGCGCAGTAGCGTCGAATTGAGCGCCATGGGGCTGGGCTGTGCCCAGCTTGGCGGCTTGTACCAGGCCATGAGCGACACTGAAGCGCGGGCCATCGTCGATGCAGCGTGGGAAGCGGGCATCCGCTATTTCGATACCGCGCCATATTACGGCTACACGCTGTCTGAACGCCGGCTGGGCGATGCCCTGCGCGAGCGCGAGCGCGACAGCTTTGTGGTCAGCACCAAGGCAGGACGCCTGATGAAGCTGGACGCCGGCGTGCAGCCCGGCGAAAACGGCTGGGCCCAGCCTTTGCCGTTCCGGCCGCATTTCGACTATACCTACGACGGCATCATGCGTTCGCACCAGGATAGCCTCAGGCGCCTTTGCCTTGACCGGATCGACATCCTCTACGTGCACGACATAGGCCAGGCCACGCACGGGACCCTGCACAACCATTACTGGAAGCAGTTGACCCACGGCGGCGGCTTCCGCGCGCTGACCCAGTTGCGGGAAGGTGGCAGCGTTGGCGCCATTGGCCTTGGCGTCAACGAATGGCAAGTGGTTGCCGATGCGATCGATGCATGCGATATCGACTGCGCGCTGCTGGCGGGGCGCTACACCTTGCTGGAACAGGCGGCTCGGCGGCCGTTGCTGGACAAATGCGCCGAACGCGGCATCGGCATCGTAATTGGCGGGCCATTCAACTCCGGCATTCTGGCAGGCACCCGGAAATTCAACTACGAAGACGCGCCGGCGCCCATCATCGCCCGCGTTGAAGCCATCGAGGCAGTCTGCCGCGAACATGCCGTGCCGATCCAGGCCGCCGCATTGCAATTCCCCATGGCCCATCCGGCGGTAGTGTCTTGCGTGGCCGGCGCCCATAGCCCTGAGCAGTTATTGCAGAACACCGCCTGGTTTGCACAGCAACTTCCGGATGGCCTGTGGCAGGACCTGGTCAGGCATCGCCTGGTTGATCGGCATGCGCCGACGCCGCAGGCAGCCTGACCGCCCACCGAACTTTTTGACCTGGCGTATGAAGGAAAACCATGAAATTGCTGCGATTCGGCCCCAAGGGCTTTGAAAAACCGGGCCTGCTTGACGCGAGCGGCGTGCTGCGCGACCTGTCTGGCCTGTTGCCTGACCTGACTTCCGATCATCTCGGCCGGGCCGCGCTGGACAAGCTGGCATCGGTCGATCCGGCCCGCTTGCCTGCAGTGGAGGGCGCAGTGCGCATGGCGCCGGTTGTGGCCGACATTGGCAAGATGATTTGCGTGGGATTGAACTATTCCGACCACGCGGCTGAATCGGGCATGGACGTGCCTTCCGAACCGGTCCTGTTCACCAAGGCCACCAGCGCCATCATCGGCTGCAACGATGCGGTGGTGCTGCCGCGCGGCTCCATCAAGAGCGACTGGGAAGTGGAGCTGGGCGTGGTGATCGGCACGCGTGCCCGCTATGTGGAGGTCGGCGAAGCGCTGGATTATGTGGCCGGTTATTGCGTGGTCAACGACCTGTCCGAGCGTGAATACCAGCTCGAACGCGGTGGCCAGTGGGACAAAGGCAAGGGCTGCGACACTTTCGGGCCAGTCGGGCCGTGGCTGGTGACGGCCGATGAAGTGCCGGATCCGCAAAACCTCGACATGTGGCTGGAAGTGAACGGCAAGCGCTACCAGGCTGGCAATACCCGCACCATGGTGTTTTCGGTGGCGCAGCTGGTGAGCTATATCAGCCGCTTCATGACGCTCAACCCGGGCGACATCATCAGCACCGGCACGCCGCCTGGCGTGGGCCTGGGCCAGAAACCGGAGCCGGTGTACCTGCGTCCGGGCGACCGCATCACGCTGGGCATCGAAGGCCTTGGCCAGCAGAACCAGACCGTACACGCCTGGGATCCCGCACTGATCGACGGCTGACCCAATCACAAACCATAAGGCACCGCCAAGCGTGCCACACCGGAGACACAAGCCATGAGCGAAGCAGGCAGCCGGCAAAGTCAAACCTTTGCCTTTGCAATGATTACCTCACTGTTTTTCATGTGGGGCTTTGTCCATAACCTCGATCCCATCCTGATCCCGCACCTGCGGCGTTCCTTTGAACTGAGCGTCTTGCAGTCGGCGCTGGTGGATTCCGCGGTCTTTATTGCATATTTCGTGATGGCGCTGCCGGCGGGCATGCTGATCCGCCGGATCGGCTACAAGTGGGCGATGATTTTCGGCTTGATGCTGTTTGCGCTCGGCGCGCTGCTGTTCATCCCGGCCGCCGATACCCACCGCTACGCCTTCTTCCTCGGGGCGCTGTTCATCATCGCTTGCGGCCTGGCGGTGCTGGAAACCGCGGCTAATCCGTATATCTCGATGCTGGGGCAGCCGGAACGCGCCGTCCAGCGCCTGAACCTGGCGCAGTCGTTCAACGGCCTGGCGGCAACGCTGGCGCCGATTGTTGGTGCGCGCTTGATCCTGGTGGAGGGCGTGCCGGACGCGCAGTTGCAGTCGATGCCGGAAGGGCTGCGCCAGGCTACGCTGGCGGCCGAAGCGGCCAGCGTCAAGGGACCATACCTGGCAATCGCACTGGTCATCATCGTGATTGCCGTGATCTTTTACTTCCTCAAGATGCCTGCCCTGGGCGGGACCAGCGAGGCGGCGCCTGCCGTCCCGGCGGGAACTGCGCTGGCGCAGGCCTTGCGCAAGCCCTCGATCCGCCGCGCGGCGATTGCACAGTTCTTCTACGTTGGTGCGCAAGTCTGCGTGTTCAGCTTCTTCATCCTGTTTGCCTCCCAGGCGGCAGGCGTATCGCGGGTCGCTGCAGCCGACTACCTGGGCTGGGGCTGCGGCCTGGCTTTCGTCTGCGGCCGCTTCGCGGGCACCTGGCTGATGAAGTATTTTTCCTCGGCCCGCCTGTTGTTCGCTTATGCGCTGGCGTGTGCCGGCTTGTCCATCGTCGCCATGTTCGCCAGCGGCCTGCCGAGCGTGGCCGCCGTGATCGGCATTGCCTTCTTCATGTCCATCATGTTCCCGACCATTTTCGCGCTGGGCATCCGGGATGCCGGGGCCGACACGGAGATGGGCAGCAGCCTGATCATCATGAGCATCGTCGGCGGCGCCGTGCTGCCACTGCTGTTCGGTTGGGTCAGCGATGCAAGCGGCAGCCTGCAATACGGCTATGCCGCCCCCTTGCTGTGCTTCCTGGTGATCGCGTGGTTCGCACGCACGGCAGCACGGGAACCGCAGCGACAAGCAGCCATTTCCCCTGACGGAGCATTGCAACATGTTTGAACTGAACCAGAAGATCGCCGTCATCACTGGCGGCGGCAGCGGCATTGGACGGGCGATTGCGCTGCTGTTCGCACGGCAGGGGGCCCTGGTCCATATCGTCGATGTCAGCGATGAGGCGTGCTCCAGTGTGGCCGCCGAAATCCACGCCGCCGGCGGCGAAGCGCAAGCCCACCCTTGCGACGTGACACAGCAGGCGGCTGTACGGGAGGTATTCGCTGCCATCGGCCCGGTCGACATCCTGGTCAACAATGCCGGCGTCGCGCACATCGGCAAGGCGGACAACACCAGCGAGGAAGATTTCGACCGCGTCATGAACGTCAACGTGAAAGGCGTCTACAACTGCCTGCACGCGGCGATTCCGTGCCTGCGGGAGCGTGGCGGCGGCGTGATCGTCAACATGGCCTCCGTGGCTGCGTGGGTCGCCGTGGCCGAGCGCTTTGCCTATTCGGCGGCCAAAGGTGCGGTGATGGCGATGACCCTGTCAGTGGCGAAGGACTACCTGCAGGATGGCATCCGCTGCAATTCGATCTCGCCGGGCCGCGTGCACACGCCGTTCGTCGATGGGTTCCTTGCGCGCCAATATCCGGGCAGGGAAGCCGAGATGTTCGAACGCCTGTCGAAAACCCAGCCTATCGGCCGCATGGCGCAGCCGGAGGAAGTCGCTGCGCTGGCACTCTACCTGTGCAGCGATGCGGCGTCCTTCATCACCGGCAGCGACTATCCGATCGATGGCGGCTTCATTACCCTGAACTCATGAAACAATCCCTGACTTTACTTGGAGCCGCAGTGGCGGCCACGTTCGTCTCTGCGGCCGGCGCGGCGACCGTTACCTCGCCGGATGGGCGGATCACCATCCGGATCGAAGACGACGCCAGCCGGTTCACTGTCACGCGCGGCGGAAAAGAGCTGATCGCCCCATCGCCACTGGGTCTTGAACTGGACGGCGCTCCCGGCTTTGGTGCACTGGCGCTGCAAAGCCGCAGCGACGTCAAGGTCGACCGCAGCATTCCCCTGGTTGCTACCAAGGCGGCGGTGGCGCGCGACCATTATCGCGGCGCCACCCTGGTGTTCAGGGAGCGCGTGGGGACCGGCCGGAAGCTGCTGATTGACGTGCGTGCCTACAACGACGGCGTCGCATTCCGCTACCGCATTGATGGCAGTGAGCCGGTGAGCCTGCGCGGCGAGCGCACCGCTTTCGTGCCGGCTGGCGACCCGGAATGCCTGGTGTCGGTTGCCGACGGTGCGCATGAAGTTCCGTTTGACAGTGTGAAGGTTTCGCAGCTGCGCGTGGGCCAGGCTTATGACGTGCCTGTGGTGTGCAGCGCGCCTGGCGGCGGCACCGCATACGCGATCACGCAAGCGGGCCTTGCAGGCTATACCGGGGCGTCGCTGGTGCCGGAAGGGGGCGCCTTGCGGGTGCGCTTGTCGGCGCCACCGAAAAGGCCGGCTCCGGCCTACGTGTCGCAGGGCGGGCTTACTACGGCCTGGCGTGCGGTCATGATCGGCAATCGCGCCGGCGACCTGATTGCATCGCAACTGGTGGGCAACCTGAACCCTCCGCCTGCCGGCGACTTCAGCTGGGTGCGCCCCGGCAAGGCAGCGTGGGACTGGTGGTCGGGACCACTGGCCGGCATGAAGCCGGACATGGCCAGCTACAAGCGCTTCATCGACTTCGCTGCTGCCTCGGGCTTCCCGTATTACCTGATCGACGCCGGCTGGGCCTCGGGTCCGGCCGGCTGCTGCGACGCCAACCCGGCCACCGATATCACCCGAGCCGCAGACGGCATCGACATCCCGGAGCTGGTGCGCTATGCCGACGGCAAGGGCGTCGGCCTGCTGTTGTGGGCGCACTGGGAGCATGTGGCGCCGCGCATGGACGAAGTGCTCGATACCTACGCGCGCTGGGGCATCAAGGGAATCAAGGTCGACTTCATGAACCGGGATGACCAGGAGGTGGTCGATTTCTACCACCGCATCGCGGAAGGCACGGCGAAACGCCGCCTGCTGCTGGACCTGCACGGTGCCTATGTTCCGGCCGGGCTGCAGCGTACCTATCCGAACTTCATTACCCAGGAAGGCGTGATGGGGGCGGAGTGGAATAAGATGAACGACAAGATCACGCCGCACCACAACCTGATGATCCCGTACACCCGCATGCTGGCGGGACCGATCGACTACACGCCCGGCGGCTTCCACAACGGGACGCCGGCCACGTTCAAGGTACGCGAGGTAAATCCGGAAACACAGAGCACGCGCGGCCAGGCGCTTGCCATGTACGTGGTGTATGACAGCCCGCTGCAGATGGTATCCGGCGCGCCCGAGAGCTACCGCGGCGCAGCCGGATTCGATTTCATCCAGCGTGTGCCGACGGCGTGGGACGAAACGCGCTTCCTGTCCGGCACGCCCGGGAAGGACATCGTGCTGGCGCGGCGCCAGGGCAAGAACTGGTACCTCGGTGCGATGAGCGCCGGCGAGGACGGCCGTGTCGAAAACGTATCGCTGCGCTTCCTGCCGCCTGGACGCTACCGCGCCACCGTGTGGGAAGACGGGGCCACACCGAATGAACTGCAGCGCACGGAACGCGAAGTGAAAGCTGGCGGCGTCCTGCCACTGCGCCTTGCAACTGCTGGCGGCGCGGCCGTGATCCTGGAACCGATGAATGCAACCAAGGGAAATTAAGATGAAGACAGTGGTATGCCAGTCGCCGGGCGAATTGCGCATGAGCGAGGTGCCGGTCCCCGTGCCGGGGCCGGGTGAAGTACTGGTGCGCGTGCGCCGCATCGGCCTGTGCGGGACCGATATGCATATCTTCCGCGGCACCCAGCCCTTCCTGCAATATCCGCGGGTGATGGGACACGAGCTGTCGGGAGAGGTAGTCAGCGCACCGGAAGGCGCCGGGCTGGCGGCCGGTGACCAGGTCTACGTCATGCCTTACCTGTCGTGCGGGCGCTGCGTTGCCTGCCGCCAGGGCAAGACCAACTGCTGCACCAATATCCAGGTGCTGGGCGTGCACCGCGACGGTGGCATGGCCGAATACCTGGCGCTGCCGGCGCAGTTCGTTTTCAAGACCGACGGCATCTCGCTCGACGAGGCAGCCATGCTGGAATTCCTGGCCATTGGTGCGCACGCTGTGCGCCGGGGCGCCGTCCGGGGGGACCAGCGCGTGCTGGTAGTTGGCGCCGGCCCGATCGGCCTGGCGGTGACGCTGTTCGCGCGCCTGAACGGCGCGCAGGTGACCGTGCTCGATACCCGCGAGGACAGGCTGGCGTTCAGCCGCGATGTTCTCAAGGCGCCATACACCGTGCTGGCCGGGGAGGGCGACAAGGAGGTGATGTCGCGCCTGACCGAAGGCGATTTCTACGACGTGGTGTTCGATGCGACCGGCAACGTCAAGGCGATGGAGCGCGGCCTGGAATTTGTGGCGCATGGCGGCACCTATGTGCTGGTGTCGATCGTGCTGGACCGGATCTCCTTTGCCGACCCGGAGTTCCACAAGCGCGAAACCAGCCTGCTGGGCAGCCGCAACGCGACTGCCGACGATTTCCGCACTGTACTGGCAGCCATGAAGGCGGGGCAGGTGCCGACAGGCCTGATGAACACCCACCGCACCACGCTGGATGGCTTCATTGAGGTCCTGCCGCAATGGATGGATCCGGCCGCCGGCGTGATCAAGGCCATCGTCGAGGTGTAAATGCAGCCGATTCTCCAGTTTGGCACCAGCCGCTTCCTGCAGGCGCACGTGGACCTGTTCATTGGCGAAGCGCTGGAAAGCGGCAATGCGCTGGGGCGCGTGACGGTGGTGCAAACTACCAGCAGTGCAGAGAGCGCGCGCCGGGTGGCCGCGTTCAGGCAGGGCGGCACTTATCCGGTCATCATCCGTGGCTGGCAGGACGGGGCGCCTTGCCAGCGCGAGCTGCAGGTCAAGTCGGTGGCCAACGCGCTGCAGGCGAGCCAGGACTGGCCGCAGGTTGTGGCGGCGGCCGTGGCGGCCCAGGTCATCATCTCCAATACCGGTGACCGTGGCTACGAGCTGAGCGAATCCGACAATGCGCAGCTGCTGGAGAATGGACAGGTGCCGCAAAGCTTCCCGGCCAAGCTGCTGGTGCTGCTGCATGCGCGCTACATCCTCGGCGCAGCGCGAGTGACGCTGATGCCTTGCGAACTGGTCGCCAATAACGGCAGCGTGCTGCGCGACGTGGTGGCGGGCCTGGCGCGGAGCTGGGGCATGGACAGCGCTTTCCTGGCGTGGCTCGAGCGCTCCTGCATCTGGGTGAATTCGCTGGTCGACCGGATCGTGTCGCAGGCGCTGGAACCGGCCGGCGCCGTGGCCGAACCGTATGCCTTGTGGGCGATCGAGGCGCAGCCTGGCATGGTGCTGCCATGCACGCATCCGCAGATTGTGGTGACCGACAAGCTAGCGCCTTACGAGCGCCGCAAGCTGCTGATGCTGAACCTGGGCCACACCTTCCTGGCCGAACAATGGCTCGCGGGAGGATGGCCTGCCGGCCTGACCGTGCGTGAAGCGATGGCCGAACCCGCGCTGCGCGCCGAACTGGAAGCCGTTTGGGAAGACGAAGTGCTGCCGCTGTTCGCCGCACTGGGGGAAGGGGAAGTGAGCCGCGCCTACCTGGCGCAGGTGCGGGACCGTTTCAGCAACCCCTTCCTCGACCACCGCCTGGCCGACATTGCGCAGAACCACGAGGAAAAGAAGCGCCGCCGCCTGCAGCCTGCACTCGACCTGGCCGCCGAGCTGCGGCTGGAACTGGTGCAAAACCGGCTGCGTGCAGCGCTGGCACAGAAAGTGGCCGCATGATGCGCATCGACGCCCACCAGCATTTCTGGCGCCTGGCCGACCGCCAAGGCGCATGGCCACCGCCGCAATTGGCAGCCATCTACCGCGACTTCTATCCGGAAGACCTGGGCAGCCTGCTGTACCAGAATGGGGTGACCGCTACCGTCCTGGTGCAGTCGATGCCGAATGAAGCGGACACGCATTTCATGCTGGACCTGTCGGACCGCTACACCTTCATCGGAGCGGTAGTCGGCTGGGCCGACCTCAAAGCGCCCGATGCGCCGCAGCGGATCGCTGCACTGGCGGCGCATCCAAAGCTGCGGGGACTGCGGCCCATGCTGCAGGACCTGGACGACGACGCCTGGATCGACGATCCTGCGCTGGCGCCGGCAGTGGCGGCCATGCTGCAGCACGGCCTGCGCTTCGATGCTCTCGTGCTGCCGCGCCATTTGCCGGCCTTGCTGGAGTTCGTCCGCCGTTTTCCCCAGTTGCCGGTGGTGATCGACCACCTGGCCAAGCCTGCGATGAACGGGCACCCGGATGCGCAATGGCTGCAGGACATGGAGCGCCTGGCGGGCCATCCCCAAGTCCATTGCAAGCTGTCCGGCATGGTCACCGAGGCCGGGCCGGCATGGACGGTGGAGCAACTGCGCCCATACGCCCAGCATGTGCTGCAGGTATTCGGAGCGCAGCGGGTGATGTGGGGCAGCGATTGGCCCGTGCTTCGATTGGCGGCCGATTACGGCGCCTGGGTCGATGCCACCGAAGCGCTACTGGAACAGCTGGACCCGGAGCAGAAGAACTCTGTGCTGGGCCTGAACGCCCAGCGCTTCTACGGCATTGCACATCCCGGAGCCCTGTGATGGAGTTCCTTTGGCAACAGCGTGGCGGCTGAAGCGTTTCCAATGGCCCGTACTCCCATCGTTTTCAAGCGCAGCGTCAACCTGCTGCTGGACCATATTGCAAGCGGCATGGCGAGTGGCACTTCGCTGCCCACCGAAGACCGGATGGCCGCATTGGGCGAATGCAGCCGCAGCGTGGTGCGCAGCGCAATCGGCTACTTCCACACGCGCGGCCTGATCAACGGCCGCAAGGAGCGCCGCCTGTTGCGCAAGCCCGTGCAGGATGACTATTTCGAGGGCGCCGACTTGCAGAGCGGTGCTGCCCGCGTGCGGCAAGTGCTGATGGAAATGATCTACCAGGGCGACTTGCCGCCGGGCGCTGAATTCTCCGAGGCGGACCTGGCGCGGCACTCGGGCGTCAGCACCACCAGCGTCCGCGAATTCCTGATCGAGTTTTCGCGTTTTAGCCTGATCCGCAAGAAAGAGCACGGTGGCTGGCGTCTGTGCGCCTTCGACCGTGCGTTTGCCATGGAAGTGGCCGAAGTGCGCCAGATGTTCGAACTGGCCGCGATCGAGCGTTTTGGCGTCCTGGCAGCGGACGATCCTGCCTTTGCCTTCCTCGGTCAACTGATTGCGCGCCACGAGCAGCTTGGTGCGGTCATGCCCGCACGCCACCAGGACTTTCCTGCGCTGGACCGCGACTTCCATACCTTCCTTATCGGCCTGCTGAACAACCGCTTTGCACAGGGCTTCTACGATATCGTCTCGCTAGTGTTCCATTATCACTACCAGTGGGACAAGGGCACGGAGAGGGCACGCAACCTGCATGCCGTGCACGAACACCTCGACATCCTGCATGCACTGGCGCGGCGCGACGTTGCGAAAGCGCGCGATTGCATGCTCGTCCACCTGGATTCCGCGCGCAGTACGCTTTTGCAATCAATTCAAAGCCGCGAACTGGCCACTTACGAAAACCGCCAACGGCAACAATGATTTGACTCAAGTTGCGTGCGCAGCCTTGCTGCGGCGGGCCTTTCATATATGTTTTAAGGTTCCTGCTGCCCCTGTTCGCAGCCAGGAATCGAAGCCTGCCATCCACGTGTGGAAGGCAGGCTTTGTCCATGACACTTATCGCATAAACGAATAAGGAGACAAGTCATATGAAATGGTTCAAATCAATTCTCCGCAGCGCTGCTGTGCGAGCGGCAGCATGCGGAGCGATAGCGCTGGCGGCCCAGCAGCCTGCTGCGGCCTATAGTTGGGACACTGTCGCCATGGGTGGCGGTGGTTTTGTGTCGGCCGTCATTCCAAGCAAGACCGAAGCTGGCGTGGTCTATGCGCGCACCGACGTCGGCGGCGCCTTCCGCTGGGACAATGCGAACGGCCGCTGGGTGTCGCTACTGGACTGGGTCTCGGACGACCAGACCGGCTACCTTGGCGTCGAATCGCTGGCGATCGATCCCAAGGCCGCGCGCAACGTCTACATGCTGGTCGGCATCAGCTACTTCAACGGCGGCAAGAGTGCGATCCTGCGCTCCACCGATTATGGCGCGACCTTTACCACCATCGACGTGAGCAGCCAGTTCAAGGCCCATGGCAATGGCATGGGCCGCCAGACCGGCGAGCGCCTGGTGGTCGATCCGGGTTCCAGCAATGTGCTGTACGTGGGCACGCGCTGGAATGGCCTGTTCAAGAGCACCAATTCCGGCTCCACCTGGTCGCAGGTGACGTCGCTGAACGTGACAACGACGCCAAATGACAACGGCATCAGCCTCGTTATGGCCGACCCGTCCAGCGTATCCGGCGGCGTTGCGCAGCGCCTGTTCGTCGGTGTTTCGCGCTATGGTTCGGTAGGCGCGAACTTCTACCGCAGCGACAATGCGGGTGCTTCGTTCACGGCCGTGTCGGGCGCTCCTTCCGGCTTGATGCCGCAGCGTGCCGCGTTTGACGGTGCCGGCAACCTGATCGTCACTTATGGCAATGGCGCCGGCCCGCACGGCAACCAGTCGGGATCGGAGCCTATGGACAATGGCCAGGTCTGGAAGTACACGATTTCGAATGGTGCCTGGACCAATATCACGCCATCCGGTGTAGCCCGTGCATTCAGCGGCATCAGCGTCGATCCGTCGAACTCCCAGCGCATGGTCGCTTCCACCGTCAACCAGTATGCAGCGCAAGGCGGCTCCTGGGGCGACCGCATCTACATCACGACGAATGGCGGCGCAAGCTGGACCGACGTGATCGCTCGCGGCTTCGCCAGGAATGACGGTGGCATCAGCTGGATCGCCAACGGTTCCATCCACTGGGCCGGCACGGTAGCGTTTGATCCGTTCAACACCAAGACGGTATGGGTCACCTCCGGCAACGGGTTGTTCCGGACCAGCGACATCGACGCGGCGACCACCACCTGGACTTTCGTCACCAAAGGCCTCGAGGAGACCGTGCCGCTGAATATCGCCAGCATCCCGGGCGGACCGGTGCTGTCGGCGCTGGGCGACGTAGACGGCTTCCAGCACTACAATTCCTTCACCTACACCAATCCGATGTATTCGCCACGCATGGGGACTACCACGGGCCTGGCTGTCGCCGATTCCAATACCAATATGGCGGTGCGGGTCGGCTCCAGCATGTACACCTCCGCCAATGGCGGCACCAACTGGAACCAGGTGTCGATGAACGGCAGCAAAGGCCAGGTCGCGCTGTCGGCCAGCGGCGCGGCGCTGCTGCATAGCCCGGAAAACTCGAGCACCACTTACCGTTCGACCAACATGGGCGGAAGCTGGTCGGCGGTTGGCGGGCTTGGCGTGAGCAATGCGCGCCCAATCGCCGACCCTTCCAATGCAACCAAGTTCTATGTGTACAACCCGAGCGACGGCAGCTTCATGATCAGCACCGACAGCGGCGCATCGTTCTGGAAGTTCAACACGCTCGCCTCCTGGGGCTCGGACGTGATCCGCGCTGCACCTGGCCGGGAAGGGGATATCTGGGTGCCGTTGTATGGCGGTGGCCTGGCGCGCACCACCAGCTCCGGCTGGCAGTTCACAAACCTGTCCAACGTGACCTACTGCAGCGCCGTCGGTTTCGGCAAGGCGGCCAGCGGCGCGACGTATCCTACGGTGTTCATCTGGGGCACGGTGGGCGGCGTGCGCGGCTTGTTCCGTTCCACCGATGCCGGCGCCAACTGGACCCGCATCAATGACAACGCCCACCAGTACGGCGGCGTTGGCAACGGCAGGTTCGTGGTCGGCGACATGAACACCTTTGGCGTGGTGTACATGAGCACTGCTGGCAGGGGAATCGTGGTCGGCAGGCCGTAACTGTCAAAACTCCCGCCGCACCACCCTATTATGAGTGTGGCGGGAGTGGTTCGCTGTACTGGGCCTGTGTGTTAAAACTTTACCGCGTCTAATCCGGTCTAATTTGTTCGAAAGGATTGAATCAGGATCACTTGGAATCTTGCCTTGGCTGAGCAAACGAAAATCGTCATTCCAATGAGTGCAATACCCTCGAGAATTCGGGCAACGTCAGCTCCAGCGCTTTCTTGTCGTATTCCTCTTTACTCAGAGGGCCGAGGACAACATCTGAGGGATTGGCCATATCGGTGTCGCGCAACGCATCGACGATGAAATAGTCCGTTCTATCCCGGTCTCCTGCAGGGTGCTGCTTCGCTACCACGTATTGTTCGTTCCTGCCGACTGCGAAAACCGTGGCGTCGACGCGGCCGATCCATGAGCCGCCGCCAAGGTCACGGCTTAATGAGGTGTCCGCGTCAGTATCGGTCCACACAAGCGCATAAGGCCCGCCCCGCCATTCGACGCCGGAATCAAACAGGCTGCATGAGGACAGGCAGGCTAACAGGGCCGCCGCAAATGAAAGTCTAGCCAGCCGCCACATCATCCGGCATCACCCCGGCGACGTTCGCGTTCTATTTGTGCCGCATCCAGCAGGAGGTTCCAGATATCTCCCTGGCCGGGACTGTACAGATATGCGTAAGGAGCGGCCTCTTCATCCATGTAAACGAGGCCACCACCGCACTCAAAACACAAGACAAAATCGTACGTATGTCCGTTCGAGACTACACGTGCGCCGTGCCTGGGCGTGAAGCAACTGGCAAGGGCTTTAGGTACCGGTTCCTTTACCCATCGAATCAGGCTATTTGAAATCTGCTGCGCCTTGGCGCCCAATACTGAAACCTGACCCAAGGTTAGCCAGCCTCGGAAACAGGAACCCGCACACTGTTCCTCCGGAGCCGGTACTCCTCGTGACTTCATTGGGGCAAGCGAAAAGACCTGGACGCTATCGGCTTTGGCCAGGTCGGCAATAAGGTTGGCCTTAAGCGAACCTGCATGAACATTCAGCGCCCAAATTGAGCAGATCAAAAGCAAAAGAGTTTTTCTCACGCGTGTTCCATATTCGTTTTCTTGCGAATATAGCATGGCGCTGCCGCGCTGGGCGAAGTGGAGGAGGCGGTCCCGTTTGGGGCCGCCTTGTGGAGCATCAGTACATGTAGCGCAGCGAAACGCGATAGCTGCGGCCCGGCTCAAACCAGGCGCGGCCCATGTTGCCGATGTGTTGCTGCTGCGTCTGTTTGATCACGGTGTCGGTCAGGTTGCTGGCCGAGAAGCTGGTCGACAGGCGTTCCGTCACCTTGTAATCGATGCCGAAGTCCAGCTGCCCCATCGCTTCCTGCCAGGTTGGCAGGCCCCAGCCCACGTCCTGCATGCCTGCGCGGGCAGGGTCGGCGCTGGTTGCGTCCGAGCCCTGCGTGCCGTTGACGGTCACGCCTTGCAGGAAGCGGCCGCGCCAGCTGTAGGCCAGGCGTGCCGACAGCGGTCCGCGGTCGTACAGCAAGGCCAGGTTGTAGGCATTGCGCGACAGGTACATGATCGGCAGCGAAGTAAACGGCAGGCCGTTGGTGTCGCAGCCATACAGCGCCAGGGAGCTGTTGTTGAACGAGCCGGAAGCAGGGCAGTATTTCAGGTCGAACGGGTGATCGAGGTTCTGCTTGCTCTTGATGTAGGTGTAGTTCCCCGAAATGCCGAAGCCCTTGGCCCATTCCGGCAGCAGTTGCTGCAGTCCCGGAACGTGGTCGAAGTAGGTTTGGCCTGCGATTTCCGCGCCGCCCACCGAGCCGTTGGCAGCATTGTTCGGCGCTGTGATCAGGAAGCTTTGCTCGTTGCCGGCCAGGTCCTTGTAGCTGCGGGTGAAGGCGGACGGCAGAATGATGTCGCGCACCTTTTTGTGGAACAGGCCCAGAGTCAGCGACGAGCCGTTGCCCGGGTACCATTCGAGCGACAAGTCGTAGCTGTCGGCGCTGATCGGCTTGAGCTTGACGTTGCCGTCGTCGCGGCCGCTGTAGGTGATGTTCTTCACGCTGCCGTCGCTGTTGTTGGTAATGTTCTGGCTCAGCGTGATGTACTCGCGCAGGTCGCCGAAGCCAGGACGGTACATCGACTTGGCGAAGGCGAAGCGCGCCTGCAGCTTGTCCGTCAGGTCCGCCTTCAGGTTCAGGCTGGGCAGGAACTTGGTGTAAGTGTGCTCGGCCTGGATCGGCTCGTCGATTTCGCCGAACTGCGGGACTTCCGGCGGCGTGTTGGTGCCGTAATTCGGCTTGAACACCGTGTAGCCTTCGGCGGTGGTGCGGGTCCGCACGGCGCGCACGCCGACATTGCCTTCCACCGGGTAGCGCCATTCATCGAAGCTGAAGCGCGACGTCACGTACGCTGCCTGGGTGCGTTCTTTCTGGCGGCCGATGTTGGCCGGATCGCCGTCGAAGGTCAACGGTTTCCAGTTGCTGCCGGCAGTTGCGCAGTTGTTGCTGGTGCCGTAAAGCTGGTTGCCGTCCTGGCACTCAAGCCCCAGGATCTGGGTCGCCTGCTGGTAGGCGCCCGGATAATCCCTGGTGAATGCCAGGGTCGGCATCACCAGCGACGGTGGCAGGGTAGTTTTCCCGTTGAAGAAGTTGGAGAAGTTGATCAGGTTGGTCGGCACCAGGGCGGCATAGCGCGGATCGCTCAGGTAGCCGAAGCTGCCGCGGTTCTGCCAGCTTTGCATGTCTGTCGAACCAGGCAGGCGGCCCGGTACGCTGGTGGTCTTCACCATCCAGGGTTCGGCTACGCTGTACCATCCGCTGCCGCCGGCGTTGACGCGGGTCGACGAGCGGTCGGTCAGGCGCAATCCGAAGCCCAGGTCGCGTACCACCGGATGGTCGAAGCGCACCTTGGCATCGACCTTCCAGGCATACAGGTCGCCCGATGCGCGGCTCAAGCTTGGCATCATGTGATCCAGGTAGTAGTTGCCCGGATTGGACAGGAAGTCGCGCGCCGTCTGGTCGAACGTGATGTTGGGCGGCAGGCCGTTGGTGGCAATGTTCATGCTGGGCACGTAGGTGACCATTGCCATATTGGTGGAGAAGTTCTTGTTGGTCGAATGCACCCATTGCAGGTCGTTCTGGACCGTCCAGCGCTCGTTGACCTTCCACTTGGTATTCCAGGCGATTTCACGCGTTTGCGAGCGGCGCTCTGAGAAGCCGGTATTGGAGTTGAAGTTCAAGCCGCCAGCCGCGAAGTTGTTTGCGCCCAGGCCGCCGAATGGATAGGTGTAAGTGGCCGATTGCAGGACGCCATTGGCGTCGAATTTAGGATCGATCAGCTTGGACTTGTAGGGATTCTCCACGCCCGTGTACAGGGCATATTCTTCGCCCAGTTCCTTATAGCCGGAATGGAAGTAGGTCAGCGCGGACTCCAGCTTCTCGTTTTTCCACTGCAGGGCGCCATAGATGCCGGCACGGTTGGTTTCGCCCGTATTGCGGCGCCACGAAGCCGATTTTGGCGCCCAGACGGTCTGGCCGTCCACGATATCGGTGCGCGGATAGTAGGCATCCATCTGCACCGTGTCGTTGAGCGTGTTGGTGCGGTTGAAGGACAGGTCGATCAGGGCGCCGAACTGGCCGCTGCCGGTATCCCAGCGTTTCGAATACAGGGCCGATGCGCCAGGCGACTTTTGCTTGCCCAGCTCGTTGTAGTTGCCATTCGCCGAAAATGCGAACTTCTCGCTCTTGTAATCGAAGGGCAGGGCGGTGCGCAGGTCGACCTGGCCGCTGACGCCGCCCTCAATCAGGCTGGCCGGCGGGTTCTTGTGGATGATCACAGCCGACATCAACTCCGGCGGCACGTCGCCCCAGCTCAGCTCACGGCCCGGCCAGCCGGCCGAAAACGATTCGCGTCCATTCAACGTGGATGAACCCCAGGTCAGGCCGCGGATCGAAATGCCGGAGCCTTCCACCGAAAAGTGTTCCGGGTCCCCGCGCGAACGATTACGGTCAATGGTGATGCCGGGAACGCGTTGCAGGACTTCGGTGATGGATTTGTCCGGCAGCTTGCCGGCTTCCTCGGCCACCACGGCTTCGACGATTTCTTCAGCGTGCTGCTTGATCTTCTGCGCTGATTGCATCGCCGCGCGCTGCCCGCTGACGACGATCTTCGGGGTTGCATTGTCGGCGCCTTGCTCCGCGCTTCCTGCGCCGCCGGGCGCCTCTGGCGCTGTCTGTGCGTATGCCACGCCGCCCGCAATCAGGACTGCTTGTGCGACCGCGATGGACAGCGCGGTTCTTTTGATTTGTCTCCGCATCACTTCTTACTCCCTTTGAATAATTAGATTTATAGTCCGATTACTGCACGGTGATGGCGCCGTTCAGGGTGAACTCGGTCGGGTAGGTTGGGCTGGTGGCGGTAGTGCTTAGTACCGTGGTATTGGTCTGCCCAGCCGCGAACGATATGCTCACGATCGGGTAGGTCGCCAGTTCGGTGGCGGCATTCAGTCCAGTCAGGCCGCAGTTTTCGTCAATAGCGGTGAAGCTGGCCAGTTGCACTTCGTATTTCTGCACAGCGGCGCTCTTTGGCGTAATGACCGTACTCAGGCTGACGTTGCAGGCTTTGTTGTTGTCCGATGCCTTGTTGGCGAAATGGCCCAGGAGCAGCGAGACCTTCACGTCCTTGCCGGCAGCGGTGAACCACTCAGCGTTCTGCCCCAGGTTGAATTTCAGCGTGGTCTGCTTGTCGACCTGGAGGCCGGTGGTCGTGTTGCCGGTGGTGCTGACAGTGCCGACACCCGGCGCCATGATGGTGAAGCCGGCGTAGCCGCCAATCCAGCTGTCACTGTTCGGATGCTTTGGATCCTTGGTCTGGATCAGGTAATGGAAGCTGAACGTGCTGCCGTCGGCGCTGGTGTTGGAGCCGCACCAGTTGGCATCGCTGCACCACCAGCCATCGATGTTGCTGCCGGCCCAGGTGCTGATCTTGCCGCCTTCCAGCGTTGCGCTGGTCGAGGCATAGCCGGACAGGAAGGTCAGGACAGGCGGCGGCGCATCGCCAACGGTGAAGGCGACTGGCACCGGCGTGGCGATGGCATAGTTGTTGTCGCCCTCCTGCGATGCAGTCAGTCCGCACTGGCCTTTGGAGACCAGCGTCAGCGTGGTGCCGCTGACAGTGCAGACGGCCGGTGTGGTGGAGGTGAAGGCTACCGGCAAGCCCGAAGTGGCAGTGGCGGCCAGCGCGAAAGGCGGGCTGCTGATTGCCTGGAAGCCGGGTGATTCAAAGCTGATTGTCTGGACTTTTTTCAGCACCTTGAACAGTTGCTGCGAGGAGGCGGATGCATAGGTCCCGTCGCCGGCTTGGGTGGCAGTGATCGAACATTCCCCGGGTTTCACCGGCACCAGCTTGCCGTCGGCGACAGTGCAGACATCCGGGGTATTCGAGGTGAAGGTCACTGCCAGGCCGGACGTAGCTGTTGCGACCAGGGGCGCGGGCGCCGTGGCCAGATAGCGTCCGCCGGGATAAGGGAAATCGACAGACTGGAACTTGCTGCCCGAAGCACCGCTGCCACCGCCGCCACAGGCGCTTAGCAAGGTAATGCAGGCAAGTCCGGCCGTCGAAACTTGGAATCTCATCGCTTGTCTCCTCATGATTTTTACCCCTCTGAGTTATTTGGACTATGTGTCGCCCGGCCATGCCAGTGGCACGGTAATTTTTTTTCTGGTCCGGTGTCGGCTGCGGGCCGCTGCTCAAGCTCTGGGCCCTGCAGTTTGGAATGCGTGCGACAGCAAGCGTATGTTGCAAGCGACTGTGTTTATCAGCAATTACTAAAAGCATCAATACAACAGACAATATTCCTCAGCGTGCAATGCTTGCGCTTAGCGGCGCACGCTCAGCGTCCCCGCGCGTATTGCTTCGATTTGCGCTTCGTTGGCCAGGTTGAAATCGCCGGCGATCGAATGCTTGGCCACTGCGGCGGCCAGGCCGAATCCAAGGCTGTTGTCGTCATCCCATCCGCGCAGCAAGCCATGCAGCAGGCCGGCGGCGAAGGCGTCACCGGTACCGATCCGGTCGACGATGCCATGCATGGCGTAATCGCGCGCGCTGACGGCGCCTTGGTGCGTATGCAGTGTCGCGCCAAGGTCGTGGCGCTCGTTTGCGAGCTGGGTGCGGGTTGTCGCGGCGACCCGGCCCAATTGGGGAAATGCTTCGAAAGCCGCGGCCATGGCCTCAGTGCGGCTGCATTGCTCCAGCTCCGGGCGCCGCAGCACCAGCGCAAAGTCGCGCTGGTCGGCAAATGCCAGGTCGGCGTGGCGCATCAACTCGCACAGTACCTCGGCGCCATCGCTGCCTTGTTGCGCCCACAGTGAGGCTCGGTAATTGCCGTCGAATGAGACCTTCACGCCCAGCGAGCGTGCCGCCTGCATGGCCGCCAGGGTTGCCTGCGCACCGCGTTCGCCGGTCGCTGCCGATACGCCGGAGACGTGCAGCCAGGCTGCACCGCGCAGCAGTTCCGGCCAGTGGTAGCTGGCCGGATCGGTTGCGGCGAACACCGACCCCGCGCGGTCGTAAATGATTTCGGAAGGGCGCAGCACGGCGCCAGGCGTCAGGAAGTAGAGGCCGAGGCGGCCCGGCGCGAAATGGATGCCTCGCGTATCGACGCCGTGCGCCCGCACGCCGTCCCGCACCGCCGCGCCGAGCGCGTTGTCCGGCAGGCTGCTCACCAGTGAAACGGAGTGGCCCAGGCGCGCCAGCGACACGGCGACGTTCGCCTCCGCGCCGCCGATGCAGGTATCAAATTGCGGCGCTTGCAGCAGCAACTGGCCTGCTGGCGTAGACATGCGCAGCAGGAGCTCTCCAAAACAGACGATATTATTCTTCATGCATCAATGTTGCGAACTACACAGCGGGAGCGCAATGCCAAAATTGCCAGCGCTGCCAATGAAATCTGCCAGCCTCCCGGCGGCTAGCGAAAATCATAGCGGCAATTGGCGATTTTTGGTATTGCCTGGCAGTTGCGCGCCGCCCACAATCGGCTGCAGCCGTCTATTTGCAACGTGTTTTCGCCTGCCTGGAGTGCGTCCAATGCCACACCGAGTTGCTTCCGTCGCCGCCAGCGTGCTGGCCGCTGTCCTTTCATTGCCGGCGCTGGAATGCCGCGCCGCCGAAAATCCCGAGCGGCCGGGGCCTGTGCAACTGCGCCACATCGCGCTGGAAGCCGACGATGTTCGCGCATTCGCGGCTCCGCCGGCGGGTTTCGACAATGCGCAGCCAGGCATCGCGCACGGCGGCATTGTGGATTTCACTTACGATTCCGCGGTCACCGGCACGCGCCGCAAAGCCAGCGTCTACCTGCCGCCAGGTTATTCGGCCCAGCGTCGTTATCCGGTGTTGTATCTCCTGCACGGCATTGCAGGCAACCAGCATGAGTGGCAGGGCTATGTACGCGCCGGCGCCGTGCTCGACGGGGTGATTGCGGCAGGCAAGGCGGCGCCGATGATCGTCGTGATGCCCAACGGCCGTGCGCTGCCGGATGACCGGCCGCCACCCGCCGAGCGCATGTTCTCGCCGGAGCACATTGCCGGCTTTGCCAATTTCGAACGCGACCTGCTGGAATCCCTGATCCCGGCCATGGACAAAGCCTACCCGACCCTGGCCGAGCCTGGGCAGCGTGCGATCGCCGGCCTGTCGATGGGCGGAGGGCAGGCGCTTAACTATGGCCTCGGCCACCTCGACACCTTCGCCTGGGTTGCCGGTTTTTCTGCCGCACCCAACACCCGCTCGGCGGCGAGCCTGTTGCCGCAGGCGTCCGCCGCGCAGTCCCGGCTCCAGTTGCTGTACCTGTCGTGCGGGAAGAAAGATAACCTGATCGGCATATCGCAGGACTTCCACCGGACCCTGCGCCAGGACAAGGTGCCGCATGTCTGGCATGTCGACGATTACGGCCACGACCGCGAAAGCTGGGCGGAAAGCCTGTACCACTTCACCCAGCTTATTTTCCGTCAGCGGCCGGCCTGATCCTCCTCGATGATGGCCAGCTCCCACGGACCGAGCGTGAGCTTGTCCGAGCTGGCTACGCGCTTGCCGGTGAGCAGGTCGGTACCGCTCTTGCGCGTATAGCTGAAGCTCGTTTCGGCGCCTGAGTAGTTGAAGTAATAGTGGACCGGGCGCTTGAAATTATTGGTCCCGCTGCGGGTTTTTACGCTTGGCGGCAGCTGCTGGTCTGCACCTGCCAGGCCGATGTCCTGCAGCGCCGATTGCAGAACGGCTTTCTGCAGTTTGTCCGACAGGTAGGTTCCTTCGTAAATGACTTTGCCGGCACCGTAGTCGTTTGAGGTGATGGCTGGCCAGCGGCCGTAGAAGTGATGGTCGTAATAGGCCAGCGCCTTGGCGCTATCGAGCTGCAGGAACTCGGCCCAGTACTGCACTTTGTTGTCAGGGCCGGCCTGGAACGGGTCGCCCTTCAGCGTCAGAGGCTGCGCCAGGTTGGAGAATTCCTGGTAATGGAAACCGAGCGCTTCGCGCAGCGGCCCCGGCGCCATGGTCGGCCGCACATAGGTGTTTTCGTTGGTGAAACCGCTCTTGAAGGTCATGACGACGCGGCCGCCCTTGCGGACGTACTCCGTTATGCGGCGCAGCAGGGCATCGTCTGCCACGTACAGCGACGGCACGACCAGCAGCTTGTAGGACGAAAAGTCCTGCGTATCGGTGAACACGAAATCGGTGCCGACATTCAGCTCGTACAACTGGCGGTGGATCTGGCGCACCAGCGAGCCATAGTCGGCATTGCTGCCGCTGCCGCCCCACTGCGACTGCTTGGCGAACGGCATGTCGTTGATCGCGTTCAGCGAGTCGCGGCTCCACAGGATGGCGACATCGTTGCGGATCTTCAGGTTCACCAGCTTGCGGCCGATTTTCTGCAGTTCGTTCCCGGTGCGGCTCATTTCCGTGTAGGCGCGGTTCGGCTCCAAATCGTGCGACAGCACGCCTTTCCAGTAAGTCTCCTGGTTGGCGTGGATCGACGACCAGTGCCAGTATTCGACCATGTTGGCGCCATTGGCCAGGTGGGTATAGACGTCTTGCCGGAATTGTCCGTCGTAAGGCGGATACTGGAAGGAGGAGCTCCAGTCGGTGGTTTGCGCATTGGTTTCCGTCACGAGGAAATTGCCGCGCTTGAGCGAGCGGGTGAAGTCGCCTTGCAGCGCCTGGTCGGCGCCGTTGTAGTACTCGGGCTGGCCCCAGTGGTAGATATTGACGGCCGGGACGTCGAGCGAGCGCGCCACTGCTTCCTCGTTGACGTCATTGTGCAGCGAGCCGGCAAAATCGTGCGTGATGAATTGGCGCGGCGAGGCGTACTCGCGGATCAGCTTCGCTTGCCAGTCGAGGAAATCGGTCACGCGCATCTGGCTCCAGCGCGACCATTCCAGCTTGTAGCCGGTGCTTTGGGCGCCGTCGGGGCGTGGCAGGTCGGCCCAGCTATGCAGGTCCTGGCCCCAGTAATTCAGCAGCCATGCCTTGCTCAGGTTTTCGGGCGTGCCGAATTTCTTCTCGAGGTGATGCAGGAAGCGCATGAACACATCGTCGTTGGCCGCGCCATAGCTGCTGGTCTCGTTGTCGACCTGCCAGCCGATCACGTTGGGATTGTCCTTGTAGCGGGCGGCGATCTTGCGGATCAGGCGTTCGGCATAGAAGCGGTAGGCTGCCGAATCGGTGTTCATGTTCTGGCGCATGCCGTAGGTGTTTTGTGCGCCGTTGAACTTGCGGGCCAGGATCTCGGGGTTCTGCTTGGCCATCCAGGCCGGAATCGAGTAAGTCGGGGTACCCATGATGACCTTGATGCCGGCCTTGCCCATGGCGTCGATCACGCGGTCCATCCAGGCATATTCAAAGCGGCCGTCTTCCGGCTCCCACAGGCTCCAGGTGGACTCGCCCATGCGCACCACGTTGAAACCTGCGGCCTTCATCATCTGGATGTCTTTTTCCAGGCGTTCGGATGGCATGTACTCGTGGTAGTACGCCGCGCCGTAAAGGATGGTCGGGAATTCCGGAATGGCGCTGGCTGGCGGCTGGGCGGCTGCCGGCGCGCAGTTCGCCGTGGCGAAAGCGCACGACAGCGCACAAGTCAGCAGTGTCCGTTTCAACATTCTTTTCTCCTGATTGTAATTTGGGCCAGCTTATTGTGCGGAGCCGTGGCGGGGAAAGGCAATTATCAAAACTGTCGAAGAGCGCAATGATTTATGCCGGGGCCTGAACCTTTCAGGCGGCAACGGGTATTTACGCAACATCCAAAACGACAGAGAAAGCCCTTATGCCACAACATTCCCGCCTGCTGATCCTGGGCTCCGGCCCTGCCGGATACACAGCCGCCGTCTACGCGGCCCGCGCCAACCTCGCGCCCACCCTGGTCACAGGCCTGGAGCAGGGCGGCCAGTTGATGACCACGACCGACGTGGAAAACTGGCCCGCCGACCCGCTGGGCGTGCAGGGGCCGGAGTTGATGGACCGCTTCCGCGTGCACGCTGAGCGATTCGGCACGCGCTTTATTTTCGACCATATCCATACGGCCCACCTGGCCGAACGGCCGATCCGCCTGGTGGGCGACGCTGGCGAATACACCTGCGATGCCCTGATCATCGCCACCGGCGCTTCGGCCCAATACCTTGGCTTGCCATCCGAGCAAGCCTTCATGGGGCGCGGCGTGTCGGCATGCGCCACCTGCGATGGCTTTTTCTACCGGGGCAGGGAGGTGGCCGTGGTCGGCGGTGGCAACACGGCGGTGGAGGAAGCGCTTTACCTCTGCAATATTGCTGAGCGGGTGACGCTCGTGCACCGGCGCGGCACATTCCGCGCGGAGCCTATCCTGGTCGATCGCCTGATGGGCAAAGTCGCCGAGGGCAAGATCGTCCTGAAGCTCAATGCAAGCTTGCGCGAGGTCGTGGGCGACGAAACAGGTGTCGCGGGAATAGTCCTGCAGCGCGGCGGTGGCGAGCAGGAAACGGTCCCGGTCCACGGCGTCTTCATCGCCATCGGCCACAAGCCGAACACCGGCATTTTCGAAGGCCAGCTGGCCATGCAGGACGGCTACCTGAAAACCCGGGCCGGCACAGCCGGCATGGCGACCCTGACCTCGGTCGACGGCGTGTTTGCCGCCGGCGACGTGCAAGACCACGTCTACCGGCAGGCCATTACCAGCGCCGCCACAGGCTGCATGGCTGCGCTGGATGCGCAGCGCTACCTCGAGCAGCTCAGCCGTTGAAACCGGTGGGCATCGGCAGGTTCCTTGTATAGAATAATCAAGGGCCACACGGTGTTCGGACATTGAAGATGCTTCAACTACTGCTTCGGATTGGATTGCTATGCCTGGCGGTTTGCGCGAATGCGGCCGCCTCGCCATCCTCGGTCACCTGCGTCACGGAAGAGAACAGGCCGGTCAATTTCCTCGAGAACGGCAAGGTCACCGGCTTCAGTACCGAAGTGATCGAAGCTGTCCTCAGGGAGATCAATGTGCATTGCGATTTCCAGGTCATGCCGTGGGCACGAGCCTACACCACGGCGCTGCACTCGGAAAATGTGCTGATCTTCTCGATCCTGCGCACGCCGGAGCGCGAACAGCTGTTCAAGTGGGTCGGCGTGGTCTCGCCGCCCGACAGTTCCTACCTGTTTGCCCTGCGCGAGCGCAACCTGAAGATCGGCAGCCTCAGTGACGCACTCAATTACAAGATCGGCACCATCAACGGCGATGCACGCGAGCAGTATCTCGAGTCGAAGGGTTTCGTCAAAGGCCTGCAGCTGCATGGCAATGCCTTGCCCCGGACCACGTATGAAAAACTCAAGCTGGGCCGCGTCGACCTGTGGGCAATGAGCGAGCTTGTCGCGCAAGACCTCGTGCGGCAGGAGGGCGGCGATCCGAATCACGTCCTGGTGCGCGCCCTGCACCTTTCCGAGCTGGGGGATGGCGGCAGCTACATGGCCTTCGGGCCGAAGACCGACGAGCACCTGGTGGAACGCTTCCGCAAGGGACTGGAAACGGTCAAGGCGCGCGGCACCTTCGCAGCCTTGCAGAAGAAGTGGTTCTGATTGCGGAATTTCGTTGGCGCGCCTGGCGGTTTTCATAATTGCCCGGCGCGCACGGCCGCAGCAAAATCGCCGGATGAAAAACTCCCAAAGACTTTTCGCGGCCCTCGTCCTGGCGGCCGCTGGTGCCGGCGCGCATGCCGCCGGCGATGGCACCGTACTCTTTGCAGGCAAACCCGCACCGTCATGGAATGCAGCGATCGGCGCTTTCGAGGCCTCGCCCTCCGGTGCGGTAGGCCTTGGCATGGGCGAGGTGGCCGGCAAGCAGGGGGCATTGACCCTGCAATGGGAGGACGCCTGGTCCACCGCCTTGCGCTTCGAAGGAGGCGTCCCGCTGGACCTGCGGCCTTACGCAGCCGGCGGCACGCTCGAATTCGACTTCAATGCGCTGGACCTGGCACAGGGCGGCGTCTATTTCAGCATGCGCTGCGGACCCGAGTGCTACCGCAAAGTGAACTATGTCATGCCCGCCAAGGCCCTGCAAGGCAAGGGCTGGCAGCACCTGTCCTTCCCGATGTCCTGCTTCGTGCGCGCCGGTGACGACTTCAGCAAGGTGGCGCTGCCGTTTTCGGTGGAAGGCACTGGCAGCGGCCAGGTGGCGCTTGCCGACATCAGGTTCGTCAAGGGTGGCACGCCAAACGCCGCTTGCCCCGATTACCGCACCGAAGCGGTCACGCCTGACACGCTGAACCATGCCTGGGCGCTGGGATGGTGGCTGCCGCGCCATCAGCAAAAGCTCGAGGAAATCCGCCGGCTGCGCGCTGCTGGCAAGAAGCCGAAGATCGTCTTCATTGGCGACTCGATCACCGAAGGCTGGGAAAAGTCCGGCCAGCCGGTGTGGCAGCGCTATTACGCACAACACGATGCGGTGGCGCTGGGCTTTGGGGGCGACCATACCGAAAACGTGCTGTGGCGCTTGCAGCACGGCGAAGTGGATGGCCTGGCGCCGAAAGTGGCAGTGCTGATGATCGGTACCAACAATACGGGCGACCGCAATGACGATCCGGAGGCAACGGCCGCGGGCGTCAAAGCCATCATCGGTGAACTGCGCCGCCGCCTGCCGCACACCAAGGTACTCTTGCTTGCAGTTTTCCCGCGCGAAGAGCAGCCGACAGCTTTCCTGCGCCGCCTCAACGAGCAGGTGAACGCGATCATTTCCGGCTATGCCGATGGCCGCCATGTGTTCTTTGCTAACATCAATGCCTCGCTGTTGAATGCGGATGGCACGCTGTCGCGCGACATCATGCCTGACATGTTGCACCCGCAGGAGAAAGGCTATGAAATCTGGGCACGCAGCATGGACCCGGTCCTGCAAAAACTGCTAAAGGAGTGAAATCATGAACAACATCAGGCATGCCGCATGTGCGGGCTTGCTGGCGGCGGCATGCGCTGCGCCTGCGGCATGGGCGGGCGGCTGCGCCACCAGCGCCGCGCCGCGTGCCGTCGATTATCCCTGGATGACGATCGAGCGCTGGCAGCAGATGAATGCCGGCCAGGTGGCGCGCGCGAAAAAAGGCAATATCGACGTGATGTTCGTGGGCGATTCACTCACCGAAATGTGGCCCATGACGCTCTGGGACAGTAATTTCGGCCACCTCAAGCCGGCCAATTTCGGCATTGGCGGGGACCATACGGGAAACCTGTTGTGGCGCCTGAAGCAGCCTGCCATCGCGGCACTCAAGCCGAAGCTGGTGGTGCTGATGATCGGTGTGAACAACATCAACCTCTGCAGCGAGGGGCCGGACGAAGTCTTCCAGGGTATCCAGGCCGTGCTGGCGATGCTGCGCCAGCACTATCCTGCCGCGCGCATCCTGCTCAATGCCGTGCTGCCGGAAGGGTTGCCGGATTCCGACGAGCGGCGCCGCATCGTGGCGCTCAACCAGAAAGTGCGTACCCTGGGTGATGGCAAGACCGTATTCTTCCGCGACTATGGGGCGCACTTCATGGGCGAGGGCGGCACGCTGTCGACCGAGTTGCAGCCTGACCTCCTGCATTTCTCGGAGAAAGGCTACCGCATCCTGGCCGGCGCGATGCGGCCGGATATCGAAAGCCTGCTGAAATAAACTGCGCAATTTCATTTTTGGCGTTGGCGGTTTTTGCAATTGCGGCGCCGGGGTACAACTACCACAATGCCTCACATGAAATCGCACTATCACGTACTGGACGGCCTGCGCGGCACCGCTGCATTTAGCGTGTTTGCTTTCCATTTCCTGGAAATGCTGGTGCCAAGCCTGGACAAGAATCCCATGCCGCATACCTTCCTTGCGGTGGACTTCTTCTTTGCGCTCTCGGGATTCGTGCTGGGGCATGCCTACGACGGGCGTGGCCTGGCGCCGGCACAGTTCTTTGCACGGCGGCTGGTACGCCTGCATCCGATGGTGGTGGTAGCGATGGTGGTCGGCATCCTGGGCTATGTGCTGGACCCGTTCGTGGGCAACGCGCAGCGCGTGCTGTCGCCAGGGATGCTGCTGCTCACGTTCGCACTCAGCCTGCTGCTGTTGCCGGCTCCAACGCTGCCCAATTACTTCGGCGAGACGCATCCGGTCAACGGCCCGGCGTGGACGCTGTCGCAGGAGTACGTCGCGAACGTGCTGTTTGGCTTGTTTGCGCCGCGCCTGGGCCGCCGCCTGCATATCTTCCTGTGCGCAGCGAGTGCGCTGGCCTTGCTGTGGACCGCAAGGAAATTCGGCAACCTTGGCTATGGCTGGGGCTGGGACCATTACTGGGTGGCGCCGGTGCGCCTGGCCTGTCCATTCCTGCTGGGCCTCCTGGTGTACCGCATGAAACTGCGGATGTCGGTGCCGGCACCATTCATCGTTCTCTCAATGCTGCTGCTCGCCGTGTTCTGCGCTCCTGCGTTCGGCGCCGCCAACTGGCTGTTCGAAGCTGCCTGCGTGATCGTGGTATTCCCGCTGGTGCTGATGGCAGGCGCCGGGTCGAAGCAGCCGGATGGCACGACCGATGCGGTGGTGCGCCTGGTGGGCGAGCTGTCCTATCCGGTCTATATCGTGCATTACCCGTTTATTTACCTGTTCGCCCACTGGAACTGGACGGCCCATCCATCCAGGCCGGTTCTGGCGGCAGTCATCGTTGGCCTGTATTGCGGGGTGACTTTGTTTGCGCTGGGCTTGTCGCGCTGGTATGACCGGCCGGTGCGCGCATGGTTGTCACGTGCATTGTTGGAACACCAGGCGGGCCGCAGCCCGTCCGGCGTCCAGGTCCCGTTGTTGTAACCTGTAGTCTCCTCTACCTATTCCGGTAGTTTTCGGGGCGGCTTCGGCCGCCCCTTTTTTCGAGGAACCCATGAAATTGAAGAATACGATCAGTCTCCTGTCCGCCGCGGTAGCAATGTGCTGCGGTACTGCGCTGGCCGCGCCGGAAGGCAAACCGTGGATGAATACCCAGCTTGGCGCTGCGCAGCGCGCCGACCTGGTTGTCAAGGAAATGACCCTGGACGAGAAACTGAAGCTGGTTTTCGGCTATTTCGGCATGGATCACGAAGGGAAGAAAACCAAGCGTCCCCAGGAATCTCACGACCAGTCGGCCGGCTTCGTATATGGCGTGCCGCGCCTGGGCATTCCCAACCTGTGGGAGACTGATGCCGGCATCGGCGTGGCAAGCCAGGCCGGCCCCAATGCGCGCCCGGCCACTGCGCTGCCATCGGGCTTGAACACAGCCGCTACCTGGGACCTGCAAACGGCTTACGCTGGCGGCGCCATGATCGGCGCCGAGGCGCGCGGCTACGGCTTCAACGTGCTGCTGGCAGGCGGCGTGAACCTGATGCGCGATCCGCGCAACGGTCGCAATTTCGAGTATGGCGGCGAAGATCCGCTGTTGGCGGGCAAGCTGGTTGGGGCGCAAATCAAGGGCATCCAGTCGCAGCGCGTGGTGTCCACGCTCAAGCATTATGCGCTGAACGACCAGGAGTCCGGCCGCACTACGCTGAACGTGAAGATCGACGACCAATCGGCCCGCATGTCCGACCTGCTGGCCCTGCAGATCGCCAAGGAAGAGGGCAATCCCGGCGCCGTCATGTGCTCCTATAACCGCGTCAACGGCGTGTACGCCTGCGAAAACAGCTACCTGCTGAACGAAGTGCTGAAGAAGGACTGGGGCTTCAAGGGCTGGGTGATGTCGGACTGGGGCGCGACCCACAGTACCGTCGCGGCGGCAAACGCAGGCCTGGACCAGCAGTCCGGCATGCCGTTCGACCTTTCCGACTATTTCGGCCCGCCGCTGAAGGAAGCGGTATTGAATGGCTGGGTGCCGCAGGCGCGCCTGGACGATATGGCGCGCCGCGTGCTGCATGCCATGTTCGAGCATGGCGTGGTTGACCATCCGGTGGCAGTGGAGCCGGGCAAGATCGACTTCAATGCGCATGCCGCCGTGTCGCTCAAGGACGCGCAGGAAGGCATGGTGCTGCTGAAGAACAGCGCGAACGTGCTGCCGCTGGATAAATCTGCGAAGCGCGTGGCCGTGATCGGCGGCTATGCCGACAAGGGCGTGCTGGCGGGCGGCGGTTCCTCGCTGGTGTATCCGGCCGGCGGCAATGCGGTGCCGGGGCTGGAGCCGAAGATCTGGCCTGGCCCGGTCATGTATTACCCGTCGTCGCCATTGAAGGCCATCCAGAAGCGCCTGCCATCGGCCCAGGTGTCGTTTAGCGACGGCGTGGACAGGGCGGCAGCGGCCAGGCTGGCGCAGGAAAGCGATGTGGTCGTGGTCTTCGCCACCCAATGGACCGGCGAAGCGCTTGACGTTCCCAACCTGTCGCTGCCGAACAAGCAGGACGAGCTGATTGCGGCAGTGGCGGCGGCGAACCCGAAAACCGTGGTGGTGCTGGAAACCGGCGGCCCGGTGACCATGCCGTGGCTGCCGAAAGTCCCGGCCGTGCTGGAGGCCTGGTACCCGGGCACCAGCGGCGGCGAGGCGATTGCCAGCGTGCTGTTTGGCGAGGTGAATCCGTCCGGCCACCTGCCGGCCACGTTCCCGGCCTCGGAGTCGCAACTGCCGCGCCCAGTCCTGGACGGCTACCCGGAAATGGCCGACAAGCGCTTTGACGTCGAATACCGCGAAGGTGCGGCAGTCGGCTACAAGTGGTTCGACCTGAAGGGGCTGCAGCCGCTGTTCCCGTTCGGCCACGGCCTGTCCTACAGCGACTTCACCTTCTCCGGCCTGTCGGCGGGCGTGAAGGATGGCGCACTGCGGGCATCGTTCACGGTGAAAAACGTCGGCAAGCTGCCAGGCAAGGAAGTGGCCCAGGTCTATGTTTCGCCGCTCAAGGCCAAGTGGGAAGCGCCGAAACGCCTGGCCGGTTTCCAGAAAGTGGACTTGCAGCCGGGCGCCGAAGCCCAGGCCTCGGTGACGGTCGATCCGCGCCTGCTGGCCGTGTACGATTCCGCCAGCAAGACCTGGAAGGTAGCGAAAGGTGATTACAAGATCATCCTCGCAGCCGATGCTGCCGGCAGCAAGGCGGTCAGCGCCGTGGTGCACCTCGATGCTGCGGCCTATGACGTGAACGGCAAGCCTTTGCGCAAGGCGCATTGAAGCAGCGGGGCGGGGCGCGCGATTAATTGCACCGCCCGACTGGTTGAACTGTTATGATGCAAAAAGCAATGTTGACCCGTTGCGCGGAGACAGTTCAACCACCCTAAAATAATGCAAGAGTTCTTCAAGAAGGCGCTGCTGGCACTAATTGGCATTGTGGTGGCGGACGCATTGCTGGCCTCATTCCTTGTCTACCAGAGTTACCTGTCGGTCCCCCTGGTGGCGACAAACCGGGCAGGGGCGGGGTGGCACTACATGACCAACTCCGACGTGGAAATGGGCGGCACGTCGACCGTCCGCGTCCCTGACCTGCAGCGTGAGCAACTGCATTTCAATTTCCGGCTGACGGACGTTGGCAAGTATCCCTTCGCGTCGGCCGGGCTGGTGCTGCACGATGCGCAAGGCCGCCTTGCGCTGGTGGACTGGACGAAGTACTCGGACATCACCTTCCTTGCCAGGTGCGCGCCGGCCAACTCCATGATCCTCAGCGTGTCGACCTTTGACGACAAGATTTCCAAAGTCGGCCAATTCCTGACCTACCGTTCACCGGGAACTTATTTTTCGTGCAACGAACGTGGGGTGCCGGTCTCGATCGACCTGACGCGGCTGGCGATTCCGGACTGGTGGTTCAATACCGTCAACCTCGACCTGTCGCACCAGGGTTATAAATTGAACAAGGTGGCGAAGTTCGTATTCGGCACCAGCAGCCAGAGTCCGCACAACGTCGATTCCTATCTCGATATCAGCGAGCTGGTTTTGCACGGCCGCGACTACCGCTATATCGCAGCATTGGTGGTGCTCCTGCTGGCCAGCTGGGTGGCATTCGCCTGGTGGTTCTTCCGCGCGCATTCCGCGGCCCTGACCGCCAGCCTCAATTCCATGATGAAAAAGGACCTGCCGCTGGTCGCCTATCGCCAATTAACGCTGGAGCCTTATAAGGATAAAGAAAAGGCGACCATATTGAAATTTATCGCAACGAATTTCACTAATCCCGATATGGACCTGGAATTCGTTGTCAGCTCGACCGGCACCAACCGCAATAAGGTCAATGACGTCCTGAAAACAGAACTGGGCATGACTTTCACCAGTTACCTGAATAAATTGCGGCTGACCGAAGCGGCGCGCTTATTGCTTGAAATGGAGTCGGCAACAATCGCGGAAATTGCTTATTCGGTCGGTTATTCAAACGTTTCCTATTTCAATAAACTGTTCAAGGAAGAATACGGCTGCACGCCGAAATCTTTCCGCACCCTGACTACCCAGCAGGACCAGTCCAGCGCCCCGCCCGGGGCCGAAACGGTGTCGCAAAACGGCACCGAAACCGCCTGACGGACTTGCACTACCTGCAGAACTAATCGCAATTTCTGCATTTTGCTAGAAATTCCCCCGGGGGCGTTACCGCCCGGAAGGGTCTCCCTCCTATGCTTGGCCTGTGGCTTAGCTTCCGCTATCCACTTCAGGATTGATTGTCAAATAAGCAAAGACTGGGGGCGCACGCGCCACCTGGCATAACGGAGACACCCATGGAAAAGATATTCAGAGCCCATCCGCAACGTGGCTGGAACAGGACCCGGATTACAGAAAGCATTTTCCCGGCCGATTTTGCGCCGGGCGGCTCGTTGCGCAGCTAGCGCGCAGCGGTAGTTTTCTGGAATTAATTCGAAACCTGTTTCCTGAGCGGCGAAGATGAATACCTCCAAAAAAGCGCACCGTATTGCCCTGTTATTTAACGCAAATAAGAGTTTTGACCGCGAAGTTATTTCCGGGATTGCCGCCTACCTGAGCAGCACCCGCGCGGCATGGGATTTATTCCTGGAAGAGGATTTTCGCCTGCGCCTGGCCGGAATTGAACATTGGCAGGGCGATGGCATTATTGCCGATTTCGACGATCCGGCTGTGGCCGCTGCGCTGTCGCGCTGCCGGGTGCCAGTGGTGGCGGTGGGCGGATCGTACGCCTGCGAGGACGAGTACCCGCAAGGATTGCCCTACGTCGCTACCGACAATTTCAAGCTCATCAAGCTGGCCCGCGACCACCTGATCGACGTCGGCCTGCACCGCTTCGCCATGTTCAGCCTGCCCAAGGCCAAGGAAAACCGCTGGGCGCAGGAGCGCGAAATCGCCTTCCGCAGCCTGATGGGGGCCGACCAGATGGAGGCCGAAATCTTCCGCGGCTGCGAGACCAGCGCTTCGGCCTGGGATGAATCGGTGGAAGGGCAGATTGCCTGGCTGCGCAGCCTGCCGAAACCGGTCGGCATCATCGCCGTGACGGATGCCCGTGCCCGGCAGCTGCTGCAGGCCTGCGTCATTGCTGGCATCGCGGTGCCGGAGCAAGTGGCGATCATCGGCATCGACAACGACCCGCTGGTGCGCATGCTGACCCGGATTCCGCTCAGTTCCGTGATCCAGGGCGCACAGGAGATGGGGCGCACGGCGGCGCACTTGCTGGACCAGATGCTGCATGGCGTGCGCCTGGCGAACACGCGCATCCTGATGCCGCCAGCCGGCATCAACGTGTTTGCGTCGAGCCAGCACCAGCCGGTACGGCATCCGCATGTGGCACGCGCCAAGCACTTCATCCGCCAATACGCCTGCCAGGGCATCAAGACCCACCAGGTGGCCGAATACGTGGGCGTGTCGCGTTCTTCGCTGGAAGCCTACTTCAGGCAGGAGCTCGGATGCAGCGTGCACGACCTGATCCTGCAATTCAAGCTCGATGCCGCCAAGGCGGGGCTGGAGTGCGGCGAGCGCAGCATCGCGGATGTGGCCCTCGGCTGCGGCTTCACCTCGACCCAGTACATGCACCTGGTCTTCAAGCGCGAGCTGGGCTGCACCCCGCGCGCCTACCGCGACAAAGTCATGGCAGACGCGGGATAAAGCAGTTTCACCGCCCCAAATGAAAAGGCCGCACATTTCGATGTGCGGCCTTTGTTTTTAGTGCCTGACCCTGCGGGTCAGGCACTGGTTTACCGGTTTGCTTACCAAAGCGTGCCGTACACAGTCGCCAGCGCCACCCCGATGATCGCCGAGCCGGCCAGGAAAGCGCCATCCACACGGAACAGCGAAGTATCCACATGCAGGTGCTTGACCGTGCCATCGCGCTTGGCCTCGGCCAGCTTGCTGATCAGGACCATGCCGGCCACCACGAACCAGAACACGATGAACATGCGGTCCAGGAATGGAATCTCGGCCACGCCAGCCTCGGTGACCTTGGCAAAGCCGATCGGCACCAGGAAGGACAGGTCCATCATGGTCGGCAGGAACTTCAGGACAATCGAGCCGGCCAGGCCGCCAACGGTGGCAAACATGGCAGCGCCGGAGGTGGTTTTCTTCCAGAAGAAGCCCATCAGGAACATGGCCAGGATGCCCGGCGAGACGAAGCCGGTGTATTCCTGGATGTACTGGAAGCCGCCTTTCTTGTCGATGCCAAGCAGCGGAGCAATCAGCACGGCCAGCGCCATCGACGCCACCACGCTGACGCGGCCAATCCACACCATGCGCTGTTCGGTGGCCTGCTTGTTGAAGGTCTTGTTGTAGATATCCAGCGTGAAGATGGTGGCGATACTGTTTGCCTTGCCGGCCAGCGAAGCCACCACGGCGGCGGTCAGCGCGGCAAACGCCACGCCCTTCAGGCCCGATGGCAGCAGGTTAAGCAGGACAGGGTAGGCGCGGTCCGGATTCAGTTCGCCGCCCTGGCGCATGGCATCGCCCAGCGCGCCGGATTTGTCCAGGGCATAGGCAGCGATACCAGGCAGCACCACGATCAAAGGCATCAGCAGCTTGAGGAAAGCCGCAAACAGCAGGCCTTTGCGGGCAGTCGGCAGGTCGGCGCCCAGGGCACGCTGGGTGATGTACTGGTTGCAGCCCCAGTAGTTCAGGTTGACGATCCACATGCCGCCCAGCAGGACCGACAGGCCCGGCAGGTCCATGTAGTTCGGGTCTTCGCGCTTCAGCACCATGTCGAAGTGGCCGCGCGCCACGCCGAACAGTTCGGACAGGCCGTCCAGCGCGCCATGCTTGCCCGCCAGGCCGGCAACCAGGTCGAGTGCCAGCCAGGTGGTCACCAGGCCGCCCACTACCAGGCAAGCCACCTGCACCACGTCGGTATAGCCGATCACCTTCATGCCGCCCAGGGTGATGATGGCCGCAAAGACAGCCAGGAACAGCATGCATGGCAGCAGGGCGATGCCCGACAGGCTGGAAATCGCCAGTGCGCCCAGGTACAGGATGGAGGTCAGGTTGACCACCACATACAGGCCAAGCCAGAACAGCGCCATGGTGGTGGCCACGGCCTTGCCGTAGCGCTGCTCGAGGAACTGCGGCATAGTGTAGATGCGGTTCTTCAGGTACACCGGCATGAAGAACACGGCCACGATGACCAGGGTGGCGGCTGCCATCAGCTCATACACCGCAATGGCCATGCCGATCTTGTAACCGGAGCCGCTCATGCCGATGAACTGCTCGGCCGAGATGTTGGACGCGATCAGGGAGGCGCCAATGGCCCACCAGGTCAGCGAGCCTTCAGCCAGGAAGTAGTCGTGCGAAGCCTGGCCGGAACTGTTTTGCTTGCGGCGGTAGATCCAGATGCCGTAACTGGCGACGGCGATGAAGTAAATCAGGAAGACAATCAAGTCTAGGTTTGAAAAGGTACTCATGCGTTGCTCACGTGTGGAGGTTGTCTCTGGGCTGGGCTGGCGCCGTGGCCCTGTTATATTCAAGGTGCGCTCGCATTATTGCCCATTCCCTGGCGCCGCAGACGGCTTTGCGGGGTAGTTCGCCAGAATCGTTTCAAGCCTTGGTGATTTTAGTAATTGAATCCCCATGCCTCGGATAGCAGAATGGCATGGTGCCAATATCGTGTGCACAGGAAGCCGATCTTTTAATGATGACCAAACCCTTTTCCGGCTCCGCGCCAGAGGCGGACGAATACCGCTTGTTCACTCTCAGGAACGCCAACGACATGCTGGTCACGATCAGCGAACATGGCGCCGCCTTGTGTTCCTGGCGTGCGCCGGACCGCTATGGCCGCATGGCCGACGTGCTGCTGGAACCGGCGCGCCCCGCCAACCCCGCCCTGTGGCAAGGACGCCACGATGGCAGCGATGTCGTGCTGCTCCAGATGGGGCCCGGCAACGCAGTGGCGCAGATGGCGCGCTATCGCCTGGACGACGATGGCAGCCTGGTCGTCGAACACGAAGTCATGGCCATGGCGCCGGTGCCGTTCGACGTGGCCCTGAACCCCTGTTTCAACCTGAACGGCGGGGTTGCCGATGTCGGCGACCACATGGTGCAGATCGACGCCGATTACTACGTCGAAGTGGATGCCGTGGGCACGCCGGTTGGTGTCGCTGCGGTAGGCGGCACGGCTTTCGACTTCCGCCAGCCGGCCCCCATTGGCGCCCGCCTGCGCTGGCCCGATAGCCAGGTGCGCATGAAAGGCGGCTTCGATCACTGTTTCTTCGTGCGTAACCACTTTTCAGGCGGGCAGGGTGACTTGCGGGAGGTGGCGCGCGTATACGAGCCGGGTTCGGGGCGTTGCCTGCAGATCCACACCACCGAGACGGCCGTGCAGTTCCGCGCCAGCCACAAGGGAGGCTTCTGGCTGGAAGCCAAAGCGCATCCCGAGCTGACCAGCGCCGCCTGGCCGCAGATCATCGTGCTGCCGGGGCAGGTGTACCGGCAGACCACTGTCTACCGGCTCTCCTTGCAAATATGAGGAAGGGCTAGGCTGGTTTCAGGCCGCGGTAGGCGAACTGCCGCGCCCTGACTTCACCCGTTCCGGCGCTGTAGATGGCGACTTTCAGGCTCAGGAAACCGCCAAACACATTGTGGTGGAAGCCCGACACCTCCATTTGCCACGGATGCTTGATCCACTTCACGCCATCGAAGGAATAGTGGAAGGTGACAATGTTGCCGCGGTTGGCGAGCCTGATGTGGACGGTGCTGGCCTGGACTTTCTCCCGCATCCAGCCTTGTTCCTCGCTGCAGTGGTAGGTGAACATCTGCGTCGGGCTGAAACCAATGCCGCAGTAGCCGCGCTGGCTGTAATACAGCAGCAAGCCGCCTTGCGCGCCGTCAGCGATATCGAGCACCACCGAGGCCTCGTAGTCGCGGTCGCCCACCACGCAAGTCAGCGGCGAACAGTCGGAAGGCGAACTGCCTTTGCCCTTGATGGCCAGCCCTTTGCTGTCGTAGCGGGCGCGCGCCCTTTCGCCAGGGGCCGGGTCAAAGAAACTCCACTGGATGCCGAACCTGTCCGACGAAAAATCGTCGGACAGGGCCTGGCCGCTCGGCGAGGGCCGGCCGCCTTTTGGCTTGGGCAGGGCCTTCGACAAGGTGCCGCCGCGTGCGCGGAACCAGCCATCGCTGGTCCATTCAATCGGCTCGAGCAGTGCCTGGCGGCCAAGCGTGCGGAAGCCGTTTTCGTAAGCGTGGTACACCATCCACCAGTCGCCGCCCGGTCCTTCAATGACCGTGGCGTGGCCGCGCGACCACCAGGGTTCATCCGCGCTGCGGGTGCGCACGATCGGGTTGGCCGGGCAGTCCTGCCATGGCCCGTGGATCGAACGCGAACGCGCCGCGATTACCATGTGGCTGGTCGGCGGGCCTGACGTGCCGCCAACGGCGGTCACCAGGTAGAACCACTCGCCACGCCGGAACAGCTTGGGGCCTTCTGGCGCGAACATCTCCACGACCCAGTCTTCCGGATAGCGCCAGGGGTTGTAGACCTGCTCCAGCTGGCCGACGGTCGACAGGCCATCGTCGGCCAGGCCGATGCGGCGCACGCCGTTGAAGAACAGGTAGCGCTTGCCGTCCTCGCCGACCGCGTGGCCGGGATCGATGCAGCCTTTCAGCTTGAGGTCGAGCGGATCGCTCCACGGCCCGCGGATATTATCGGCATGGATGACGAAGATCGAATCGCCGGCCGGGATGTAGATGAAGTAGCGCCCATTGTGCTTGACCAGGTCCATCGCCCACACGGAGCCGAGTGGCTTGTTCAGCGCCGCGCAGATGGGAGCCCAGTTGACCAGGTCGCGCGAATGCCAGATAACGGCGCCGGGATAGGACAGGAACGACGAGAACGTCATGTAGTAGTCGTCGCCATCCTTCAGGATGGTCGGGTCGGGGTGGTCGCCCGGCACAATGGGGTTGAGGTAGCTGCCATTGCCCAGGTCCGCCTTGCGCTGGCCTTCAATGCCATATGCCGCGCCGCGCCTGGCATCGGGCGCGCAGGCAGCGCTGGCGCCCAACGGCGTGGCGGCGGCGCCCGCACCGGCCAGGGCCAGCTTGAGCAAGCCGCGCCGCCTGGCCGGATCGACCGCTGTTGAAGCTTTCTTCACTTGCCTGCGACCCTGGTAATGGATGGTGCCTTGCGCGACAGTTCGCTGTCGCCATTCACGGTCAGTTTTCCGGCGGCATCGTTCCATTGCAGCCTGGCCACGGTGCCCTTGTTCTTCTCGTAGTCGTACGACACGCCATCGTCGTCGTACAGCGCGAACTCGCCATCCTTGCCTGGATAGACCCGGATTTCGCTGATCGCCTGCTTGCTCGCGGTGGACTGGATGTCGGCGCCCAGCGGCACGATGGAGCCGGCGCGCACGAAGACCGGGATCTGCTCAATCGGCGCTGCCACGCGCACCCAGCGGCCGCCGGCCAGCTTCTCGTTGGTCCAGAAGTTGTACCAGTCGCTGCCTGCCGGCAGGTAGACATCCTTCTCGGTCTGTCCCTGTTCCGTCACCGGGGCGACCAGGAAGGCCGGGCCGAACATGTACTGGGTGCCGATATTGGCCACCTTCGGATCGTTCGGGAAATTCATCCACAGTGGACGCATGAATGGTGCGCCGCTGTCGAACGTCGCCTTGGCCTGGCTGTAGATATAAGGGATCAGCTGGTAGCGCAGGCGGTCGTAGCGCGCCATGACGGTTTCGGCCTGCTGGCCGAATTCCCAGATTTCGGCGTGCTTGCGGTCACCGTGCAGGCGCAGCGTCGGCAGGAAGGTGCCGTACTGGAACCAGCGGGTGAGCAATTCAGGATAGTCGTGGTTCTGGCCAATGGTCGCTTCGGCGCCGCGCGGGTCGAGCAGCGGCGGCTTGGTGGCGCTGGTGCTTTGTGGCAGCCATTGCCAGCCGCCGATGTCGTTGCCCCAGTAAGCGATGCCGGAGGCAGTCATGTTCAGGCCCGTTGGCACCTGGCGCGCCAGCGCTTCCCACGAAGGATGGATGTCCGAAGACCAGAACAGGGCGCCGGTGCGCTGCGAACCGAGGTAGGCGGCGCGCGACAGGATCAGGGCGCGCTTGTTCGGCTTCCAGGCGCGCATGCCCTGCTGCACGCTTTCCACGTGCAGCAGCGGGAACACATTGTGATACCGGTCGCCGGAGCCGATCGAATAGAAGTGGCCATCGGGTACCAGGTCCGGCTCGGTCTCGTCCAGCCAAGGGTAGTCGAAGCCCTGCGACAGCACGTTGTCGCGCATGCGCTCCCAGAACCATTGGCGCGCAGCCGGATTGGTGGAGTCGATCAGCGCGCCGGCGCGGTCCGAGCGGAAGGGCAGGCCGTCGACCGTCTTGCCGTCCTTGTCCTTCAGGAAGTAGCCTTTCGCGTCCAGCTCATTGAAGTAGCGGCTGGAGGTTTCGAAGCGCGGCCAGACCGAGACGATCGACTGCATGCCCAGGTCGTGCAGTTCCTTGTTCATGGCTGCGGGGGCGGGGAATTGCGCCGGGTCGATATCGAGCTGGCCCATGCGGGTCCAGTAGAACCAGTCGACCACCATCACATCCAGCGGATACTTCTTCTGGCGGTAGGTGTTGGCGACGCGCAGGATTTCCTGCTGGCTTTCGTAGCGGGCCTTGGACTGGATCAGGCCGAAGGCTGCCTTGGGAGGGATCGGCGTTTTGCCTGTCACGCGGGCGTAGCCGGAGTAGATCTCCTCGGGCGTGCTGCCGGTGATGACGAAGAAGCTGACACGCTCGCCCACGTTGGAGGAGAAGGAGGTGCGGCCATTGATGCCGCCAATGAAGCGGGTAGCGGAAGGATTGTCCCACACGATGCCATAGCCTTTGGATGACACCATGAATGGCACGCAAACGGTTTCGCCACCGGGTGCGTCGTACCAGTGCTTGCAGTCGAGCACACGGCCACGCAGGTCGAGCGGGCCGGCCGACTCCTGGTTCTGGCCCATGCCGTAATAGTGCTCGTCCGCCGGCGCGCTGAAGCTGGCGCTGGCCTGGTAGGTTTTCTCGCCGGCGACGGTTTGCGGCGCAAGGTCCCAGCCCGTCATGTCGAGCACCAGCTCGCCCTTGGCGTTGCGCACCTGCAGCGCGACCGGCGCCAGTTGCGGCGCGAAGTATTTTTCCATCTGGCTCGGCACGCGCGGCTGCGGGGCCGGGGCGACGCGCAGGTTCATTGCCGGAGACGCGAAGGTGTCGCCATCCTTGCCGCTGCTGTGGCGGAAAGCCGAATTGTCCGAGTTCTTCGGCAGGATGCCGTAGCCAGGACCCTTCAGGGCTTCGGCCTTGTCGGCGGCAATCGTGATATGGACCACGTTCGGGCCGTAAGCTTCTACCGAAACCCAGGCGCCATTGCGGTCAAGGGTGGTGATCGGTGCCGCCAGCGCCGATGCCGAGGCGCCCAGCGCCAAGGCGGAAATCGCAGCCGCCAATGGCTTGCGCTTGCAATGCAACTTCATGACATCTCCTGATTATTGTTGAATGAGTTTGTGTTCGAGCAGCCAGTCTTCGGCGCGGCGCGGCCAGTTCGATGCATTGCCGTTACCTGCGCGCATAGCCATGCCGTGGCCGCCGTGCTCGAACACCAGCAATTCGGCCGGCACGTGGGCACGGGTAAGGGCCTGGAAGTACTGGATGCTGTTGTCGGGCGGGACGGCGCCGTCGTCCTGGGAGTGAACCAGCAAGGTGGGGGGAGTCGCGGCGGTAACCTGCTTTTCGAGGGACATCAGCTGCACCAGCGATGCCGGCGGCTTGGCACCGAGCAGTGCCTTGCGCGAGCCATCATGTGTGGCCGGGCCTTCCATCGCGATCACCGGGTACATCAGGATGGCGAAATCTGGGCGTGCGCTGACAGCATCCAGTGCGTTGCCGGTGCGGCCGGCAGGGTGGGCGTACAGGGTGGAGGCGCTGGCTGCCAGGTGGCCACCGGCCGAGCTGCCCATTACGCCGATGCGGTCAGGCGCAACGCCGAACTTCTCGGCTTGCGAACGGACCAGGCGGATGGCGCGCAGCACGTCCTGCAAAGGCGCCGGGTGGCCGTAGTCGGACAGGCGGGACTTCAGCACGAAGGCGGTGATGCCAATGCTGGATAGCCATTGCGCATACTGCCGACCTTCTCGGGTGAAGGAGAGAAATTCATAGCTGCCGCCGGGGCAGATGATGACGGCGGTGCGGGCGGGGCGGTCGAAAGAGGCTGGATAGACTGTCAGCGAGGGCTGGCTGATATTGCTGATGCGCTCACCATCGGCGCGTTCGGGGCCGGGGTTGGGCCGGGCGTTTGGCACGCCTTCCGGCCACAGGGGCACAACGGTTTCTTGGGCGTGGGCGCCGCAGCCGGCGGCCAGCAACAGCAGGGCCAGTATCCATGCTCGCATAGCTTCTTATCTCCAGTATTTTTTTACAAACCGGACCATCTTTGCAGACTGCGCAAGGTGCCGCAATTACGAAAATCACCGAGCCGGTGAATGATTTACCGCAAGCGCGTAACGCCGGGCGTCATTCCTCCCAGCGCAAGTGGACAACCTTGTAGCCGTTGTCCTTGATGGCCTTGAGCAGGGCCGGCAGCGCCTCGACGGTGGGCGGGTTCGCGTCGTGCATGAGGAGGATGCCGCCGCCGGTTTGCCCAAGCCGCGCCACCAGGCGTTCGACCAGGGCGGCGCTGCGCATGTCGTTCGGCAAGTAGTCGTCAATACCGAGGTCCACCGAGGCTACCGTCACGTTCTTTTCCTTGAGCGCCGCGAGGATCGGTGGCGTCTCCTCGAGGTATGGGAAGCGGTAGGCCGGCGGCGGGCCATCAAATACTTTGGTGAACGCCTGTATTCCCTTATCGAGATCCGCCAATTGCCCGGCTGGTGGCATCGCCCTCAATGATGGATGGGCGAAGCTGTGCAGGGCCGGGGTATGGCCGGCTTGTGCCACACGCTTGCCCAGTTCGGGGTGCTCGGCAAGGTTGGCGCCGGTCATGAAGAAGGTCGCTTGCACGCATTGCGTCGACAGGATATCCAGCACGCGCTCGATCAGGCCGGGCACGGGACCGTCGTCGAAGGTCAGCACCACCTCGCCTTTCTGCAAGGGTAGCGGCCCGTGCTGCACCTGGCCATAAGCCGCGAATTCGCGCTTGAGCGTCAGGGTGCGCGACGTGCCCAGCGCATCAGCGGGGCATGCCATCGCGGCAACCGGGGCGGCCAGGCTTGCGCACAGCAGCAGGGAAAGAGAGCATTTCTTCATGTATGCCTCAAAGTTTAAGGAACCAGCGGCGCCGGTAACAGGCCCACAGCACCAGGAACTGGAGCAGCAGGTAGAGCAGGCCAAAGGTGAACGAAGCCGCGTAGGGATCGAGCACGCGGCTCAATGCCTCCTGTCCAACGATGCGGATAGATGCCGCGGCGTTACCGGACACGCTCCAGTTGTAGTCAAGCAGCGGGGCGACCAAGAAGCTGGTGATGTATGCCAGCAGGGGATTGGCGCCATAGACCTGCAGGGGGAACAGGAGCTGGCCGGACTTCGGGGTGCCGGCGAGTATCGTGAACGTAGACAAAAGGACCAGGGAAAAACCGCCGCTGAACAGGACGAACGTCGCGGTGTAGATATTCTTGATGATCGGGCAGACGCCGGCCAGCGCCATCGCCGCCGCCATCATGAACACACCGCTTGCGAAGGCAGCGAGTGCAGGATGCTTAACCTTGCCGCTCCTGTTTGCGACACCGGCCAGCACACCGATCAGGATGCTGGCGCAACTGGTGTAGGCATTGAGCAGGCCGTCCGGGTCGAACACGACCTTGCCTTCCACTGGCCACCAGATGAACATGTGCGGGACAGTGAATAGCTGGCGGTCGATATAGGCGGGCCAGCTTCCCACAGGATCGAAGCGTGGCGCGCCGAAACCTGGCACTGGCACGTAATAGAGCAAGGCCCAATGGGTAAGCAGAATCAAGGCTGTCGCCGCGCCGATCAGGCGAGCATCGAACGCCGCTGCGCCGCCGGACGTGGGCCGGGTCGCCAGCAGGACCACGGGCAGGGCCAGGGAAAAAGCGAGGCCGATTTTCTGCAGCACGCCGGGAATGCGCAAGTGGGCGAGGTCGAAAGCGGGATAGGCATTCAGGAACAGTCCGATCGCGACAAGCATCGCCGCGCGCCAGAGCCCGTGCCGCAGCAATGCCGCTTTAGACTGGCCTGCCGATATCCGGTGCGATAGCGAAAACGGCATCGCCGCTCCGATGCAGAACAGGAAGGCCGGCGCCACCATGTCGATCAGGCTGACGCCTTCCCATTTTGCATGGACCATCCACGCGTATTGCTTCTCCCACGCTCCGGGAGTGAGGTTGAACAGCATGCCGATGATGCTAAGGCCGCGCAGCCAGTCGAGCGCCTGCCAGCGCGCCACCGTGGTATTCGTCATCATTCCCCTTTTAAGTATTGCCACTCGACTGCGTCGGTTGCAGGGCCGGCGCTCACTTCTACCCGGTTGGAACCCGCGGCCAATTGCACTTGCCAGCGTGCGATGTGGCCCACGACGGCTTGCTCGCCCAGGTCGATGCCGTTGAGGCGCAGTCGGGCGCTGGGCTGGTTGCTATACACCTTGAGTTCCGTATTCGCCGTTGTGCGGGGCGTGTGGCGACGCGAAGTGATGTAGACCATGGGGCGCGAGCTCCAGTTGGCCTGGTACCAGTAGAAGGAGTCCTTCTTCACCTGCCGGTCGAAGCTCACCAGCCCCTTGTCGTTGAAGCCGGGGGTATCGCCTTCATTGCGACTCGCCGATGGAAAATCAAAGCCGACCCAGACGAATGTCGCCCACAGCCACGGCCGTTCGGACAACTGGCGCCATGCCGCCTCGTGGTACAGGGCCTGGTACTGCTCGGGGTGCCAGCGTCCGGCGGGAAGCGGACGGCGGGGCGGGTCCTCCTGCTGTTGGACGCTGGCGCCCGCTCCGTACTCGCTGACTGCCTGCGGCGTGGCGGGGCGCTTCGCGTGGTTCGCGTCCAGGAAGGGGCCAAGGTCGCCAAACTTCCCTTCGTACCAGCCGAAATAGACGTTCGAGCCGACGGCATCGGTGTGCGAAGCCTGCGCGCCGTCGATCGGGCCGCAGCAATTGGCGTAGACGGTCGGGCGGGATGGATCCTCCTGCCGCGCCATGCGCTGCAGCGAGGACAGGACACGCGCACTGGCAGCATCGCTCTGGTAAATCTCATTGCCCAGGCCCCACACCATGACCGAGGGATGATTGCTGTTCTGGCGCACCAGTTCGCGCAACTGCTGCGCGCTATTGGCGAGGAACGCATCGGAGCCGTTGACTGCGGCCGTCAGCGGCAACTCGGTCCAGACCAGCCATCCCGCGCGGTCGGCCAGGTCGTAGGCGCGCTGCGGATGCTGGTAATGTGCGAAACGCAGCCCGGTCACGCCCAGCTCGGACAGAATGCGGTAGTCGGCATCGATGTCCTGGTCGGTGGCGGCAATGCCTTTGCCGGGCAATGCAGTCTGGTGCACGTTGACCCCATGCACGCTGTAGCTCGCGCCGTTCAGCAGCAAACCTCGTTGCGGATCGAGCCGGATATCGCGGATGCCGACCGGGAACGAGAGCTGGTCAACCGTGGCTGGCTTGCTTCCGTCGATGGCTAGTTCGGCCTCGCTGGTGTAGAGATAGGGATCGCTTGCGCCTTGCCACAAATGCGGCGCCTCCAATGCGCCGGCAAGCGTCACTTCCGCATTGCTGCGGGCAGCAATGGTCACCTTCTTCTGCACCGTGGCGGCCACCCGCTGGCCTGCATCGCGCAAGCGTGCCGTGACGACTGCGTTCACGGCGCGATCGCGATCGTTGCGAAGGCGTGCGGTCCACGACAGCGCGGCATTCGAGGACGATACGCCAGCAGCCTTGAAATACACCCCGGGCCCGCCATCGTCCAGCATATCGAAATGAACATCGTTCGTTGTGACCAGGCGAACAGGCCGATACAGGCCGCCATGCATCGTGTAGTCGCCCGCCAGCGGCGCCAGGCCGGCATCCGGGCTGTTATCGACGAGGACGACGATGTCGTTGTCGCCGGCTTCCAGCAGGTCCGTCACATCGAAACGGAAGCGCGCGAAACCGCCGGCATGGCGTCCTGCCTGGCGGCCGTTGACCCAGGCTTGGGCGACAAACGCGGCGCCGTCGAACTCGAGGAAATGCCGTTTTGCGTCGCGCTTTTGCGACAGGTGAAGCGTGCGCCGATACCACGACGGTCCGCGGTAGGCATCGAAACCATGGGGCAGGGTGACCGGCTGCCACCCGTGGTCGCCCGTCTTGTAAAAGAGCCATCCCGCGTCCAGCGCAAGCAACTGGCGTCCCTGTGCGAAGGCTGCGGGCGATGCGAGCAACGCAAGGCAAAACCATAGGGCTAACTTATTCATAAGTGCTGCATTCTCCACCCCTGCGGGGCTCGCATCAATTGCCCTGCAAGATTTCATTGAGCGCCTTGGTGTTTTTCACAATTGCGCCGGTCCTGCCCCGCCTTGCAAAATCCCTCCGTATAAAGAGTCGATCCGGCATAGGTCGCATAGGGAGACGAGGATGAACACTGCATACAAGCGTATCGTGGTCGTTGGCGGCGGTTCCGCGGGGTGGATGGCGGCAATTGCCCTGGCGACCGCTCTGCCAGCCAGTTCGGTGGAACTGGTCGAATCGGAGGAAATCGGGATCGTCGGCGTCGGCGAGGCGACCTTTCCGTCGATCCGCACATTCCACAAACTGCTGGGAATCGACGAAGCGCAATTCCTGCGCGCCACGAACGGCACATACAAACTGGGCATCGAATTCCGCGACTGGCGGATGGTCGGTGAGAACTATTTCCACACCTTTGGCGATATCGGTGGCTTGAGCGGACCGCGTTCACTCTGGGGACAGTACCGCCGCGTCGGCGATGCCGGCCTGGGCGTCCTGGGAGAGCAATGCCTGCCAAGCGTGATGGCCAGGGAAGGGCGCTTCCAGCTGGCTGCATCGGAAGCGCAGCAGCAGTTCAGCTACGCATACCATTTTGATGCCATGCTGTATGCCACTTTCCTGCGCGAGTTGGCGCTGAAACGGGGCGTGCGGCGCACCGAAGGGCGCATTGTGCATGTGGCGCGCGCTGCGGATGGCAGCATCGCGCAACTGAAGCTGGAAGACGGGCGCGTGGTCGAGGGCGACCTGTTCGTCGATTGCTCCGGCTTTGCCTCCCTGCTGCTTGGCCGCACGCTGGAAGAGCGCTTCGTCGACTTTGGCCGCTGGCTGCCGGTGGACCGCGCCTGGGCCTGTCCTTCCGAGCGCAGCGGACCGGAACTGGCGCCGTACACGCGCGCCACAGCGCTGGAAGCTGGCTGGGCGTGGCGCATCCCGCTGCGCAGCCGCACCGGCCATGGCCACGTGTTCTCCAGCCGCTATATCGACGAGGAGCGCGCCCGCGAACAATTGATGCAGCGGCTGGACGGAGCGCCGGTGGCGGAACCGCGCCTGCTGCGTTTTGCCACCGGTCACCGCCAGCGCTTCTGGGTGCACAACGTGGTTGCGCTGGGCCTGTCCTCGGGCTTCCTGGAGCCGCTGGAATCAACCAGCATCTTCCTTGTGCAGAGTGGCCTGGGGCGCCTGATCGAGATGCTGCTGCCGGGCGCACGACCCGCGCCGGTGGAGATTGCCGCATACAACACCGGCATGCTGCGCCAGTTCGAGCGCGTGCGCGACTTCATCATCCTCCATTACTGCCTGACGGCGCGCCGCGACAGCCAGTTGTGGCGCGACATGGCGAGCATGGATCTGCCGGAAACGCTGGCCTTCAAGATCCACGCATGGCGCCAGTCCGGGACGCTGCACCAGTACGACGAGGAAGGCTTCGATGCCACCAGCTGGCTGGCGATCCACGCCGGCATGGGGCACTGGCCCGAGCGCGCCGACCCTTCGCTGCGCGACATTTCGCAGGAAGACGCCTTGCGCGCACTGCGCTTCCGGCGCGACAGCATCGCCGCCACCGTGGCCGGCATGCCCACACACCAGGATTATTTGCAAAGCGTGCTGGCACGCCGGCGACAGGAAGTCTGATGAAACGACGAGACATATTGAAGCACATGGGAGCAGCCGTACCTGCAGCCGCAATTTCCGGTGTGGCGCGCGCAGCAGCCGACACCTTGGCGCCGGGCGCAACGACACCAATCGCATCAGGCCCCTTCAAACCTGAATGGGAATCCCTGGGCAAGTACCAGGTACCCGAATGGTTCCGCAACGCGAAATTCGGCATCTGGGCGCACTGGGGCCCGCAATGCGCACCGGAATTCGGCGACTGGTACGGTCGCCTGATGTACGAAGAGGGCAGCGACGCCTATCGCCACCACTTGAAGAAATACGGCCATCCGTCGCAAGTGGGCTTCAAGGACGTCATTCACCGGTGGAAGGCCGAGAACTGGGATCCGGACAGCCTGCTCGCCTTGTACAAGAAAGCAGGCGCGAAATATTTCGTCGCCCTGGCCAACCACCACGACAACTTCGATACCTACAACAGCCGCTACCAGCCGGAATGGAACTCGACCCGCATTGGTCCGGGCCAGGACTTGATCGCCGGCTGGAGCAAGGCCGCCCGCGCCAACGGCCTGCGTTTTGGCGTCAGCGTGCACGCCGCCCATGCCTGGACCTGGTATGAACTGGCGCAGCGTTCGGACAAGAGCGGCCCCTACGCCGGCATTCCGTACGACGGCAACCTGACCCGCCTCGATGGCCTTGGAAAATGGTGGGAAGGCATCGACCCGCAAGCACTGTATGCGCAGCGCCATCCACTGAGCAAGGCCGAAGGCGACGGCGGCGTGAATCACGAGCAATGGCATTGGGGCGGCGGTGCCGCGATTCCGGACAAGGCCTACTGCGACAAGTTCTTCGACCGCACGCGCGACCTGATCGATACCTACGATCCGGACCTGGTGTATTACGACGATACCGTGCTGCCCCTGTACCCGTTCAGCGACGTCGGCCTGCGCCTGGCGGCCCATATGTACAACCGCAGCATCGCCACCAAGGGCAAGCTGGAAGCGGTCGTCAACGGCAAGATCCTCAATGAACAGCAGCGCCGCAGCATGGTGTGGGATATCGAGCGCGGCCAGAGCAACAGGATTGAAGAACTGCCATGGCAGACCTGCACCTGCATCGGCAGCTGGCACTACGACCGCCGTATCTACGACAACCGCGCCTATAAGAGCGCGCAGACCGTGGTGCATACGCTGATCGACGTAGTCAGCAAGAACGGCAACCTGTTGCTCAGCGTTCCGGTGCGCTCCAACGGCACCATCGATTCGCAGGAAACTGCGATCGTTGAGGAAATCGGACGCTGGATGGCGCGCAACGGCGAGGCCATTTACGACACGCGCCCCTGGGCCGTGTTTGGCGAAGGGCCGGTGATGGAAGAGGCGGCCGCGCCAATGTCTGGCGCAGGCTTCAATGAAGGCAAGGGCAAGCCATTTTCGTCTGCCGATATACGCTTTACCGCCAAGGGCGATGCGGTATATGCCTTCGTGATGGGCTGGCCGCAGGATGGCAAGGTGCTGGTCAATGCCCTGCGCGCTGCAACGCCGCACCTGAAGAAACGCATTGCGCGCGTTGAGCTGGTGAGCACTGGCCGCCCGCTGGCTTTCCGCCAGGGCGCCGAAGGCTTGCTGGTCACGATGCCGGCCTACAAGCCTGCGCTGGCTTACGCCAACGTGCTGAAGATCACCTGAGAAAGCGCCTTTACATATTTTCGTTTGTTGCATTGGTGATTTTCGCAATTGCCGCTGAATTGACCCAGAGGCAGAATGGTTTGCCCGGCAGACGATACAAAACAGATAAGCGGAAATATCAACGCAGCGCGGGCCCCGGGCTTATCCCGCCAGGCACTCCAAAGTAATGCGCAGCTCACGCTCCTGTACGGCAGCATGGCCGCGCCATATGAGCACACGGTGAGTAACCAATACCTTAGAACGAGAGGATTCAGAGTGAGACACTTGAGGAAGACAGCGATTGCCGCGGCCGCGGCCCACATTGCACTGCTGGCGAGCGGCGCCGCGCTGGCGCAAACGGCGCCTGCCGGCAATGGCAATGGCAATGGGCCCACCGTTGTGGTCGTGGGCCAGCGTGCCGCGCTGGAAACGGCACAGAAGATCAAACAGAATTCCGACGAGATCGTCGATTCGATCGTGGCCGACGACATCGGCAAATTGCCTGACCGCTCGGTGACCGAAGTATTGCAGCGCATTCCAGGCGTGAGCATCGACCGCACCATGAACCGCGCGGACCCGATGCAAGGCCTGGGTGACGGCATCCAGCACTTTGCCGCAGAAGGCACTGGCGTGTCGGTGCGTGGCTTGAGCTATGTTCGCTCGGAGTTGAACGGGCGCGATTCGTTCTCCGCCAACGGCGGCCGTGCGCTGAGCTTCGAAGACGTGCCGCCCGAGCTGATGGCTGGCGTCGACGTGTACAAGAACCCATCCGCCGAGCAGATCGAAGGCGCGGTAGGCGGCCTGGTCAACCTGCGCACCGCCATGCCGTTCGACTTCAAGGGCTTCAAGTCCGCGCTGTCGGTCGAAGGCTCGCGCGCCAGCCGCAGCGGCAAGAACAAGCCGGCGGTATCCGGCCTGGTGTCGAACCGTTGGGATACCCCGATCGGCCAGGTCGGCGCTCTGCTCGACCTGTCGCATTCGGAGATTTCCACCGCCAGCGATGCCATGGGCGTCAGCAACTACTTGCCGCGCACCGATATCGATCCTGGCCAGATGCGCTGGATCAGCCCCGGCGCCAGCTGGAATTCGAACACCTTCGACCGCACCCGCCAAGGTATTTATGGCGCCCTGCAATGGAAGAAGGACAATCTCTCGTCCGGCCTGACCTACTTCAAATCGAAGTACAAGATCCACACGGAAGAGAGCGGGTTCTTCATGACCACCACGGCTTCGACCCTTACCGTCGATCCGGGTGCGACTTACGATGAACATGGGGCCCTGTTGACGGGCGTGTTGCGCAATCCGACCGATGGCGGCTTCGGCCTGAGCAACGGCATCGGTTTCGGCACCGACGCGCGTATCACCGCACGCAAGGCCGACACCTCAGACCTGTCCTGGAACGGCCAGTGGCGCGCGTCCGACCAGTGGGTGTTCAAGGCGGACTTGCAGCACACCCGTGCCACCACCAGGGGCTTTGACAATACGGTTGGCCTGGGCGGCTTCATGCCCAAGGAAACGATGGACCTGAGGACTTCGCCGCCGACCTACACCTTCGACGCCGGCGACCGCGCCTGGCTGGCCGACCCTTCCCACTACTACTGGAGCTTCGCCCAGGAACACCGTGACAAGGCGGTGGCAACGCAGAATGCGGCGCGCCTTGACGCCAAGTTCATTTTCGATTCGCCAGTGCTGCAGGACCTGCGTTTCGGTGTACGCGCTACCAAGCGTGACGCGCTGACCAACCGTACCCATGGCGGCAATGGCGGCAACGAATGGCAGAACATTACGCAACCCTGGTCGGTCGGCAACAGCTGGCAGCCATACAGCCAGTTCGCTGTCCTGACCGATCCGCGCCTGGGGCAGAACTACAATACGCACACCTTCGGCCAGTTCTTCAACGGCAAGCTGCCTGCGCCGCCGACGATTGTCGTGCCGACCCCGGCCACCGTTGCCGGCTCCTACGATGCCACGCCGGCGATGTTCCAGGAACTGCACGGCTACGCCAATTATTTCTGCGCCAACCCAGGGCCGACCGGCGATTGCACCAACTGGAAGCCTTCGCCATTCGGCGGGCCGAGCGATACCAACGAGCAGCACGAGCGCACCAAGGCGGCGTACGCCCAGTTGCGTTTCGCTTTCGACAGCCTGCCTTACCCGGTCGATGGCAATATCGGCACGCGCGTCGTGAGAACGCAAGCCAAGGCAGTTGGCATGTTCCTGTTCAGCCCTCCAACGGGAACCCAGCCGCCGGGCGTGCCGGTCATTGCGGAGATGGAAGAGAAACGCACCGTCGAGCATAACTACACCAACGTCCTGCCAAGCCTGAACCTGCGCATGAAGGTTGGCAGCGATTTGCAGTTCCGCTTCGCTGCGTCGAAAGGCATGACGCGGCCGGACTTCTACATGATGCAGCAGTACACCACGCTGGAACAGAAGGTGAACACGCACACCGACCCGGTGAGCAACCAGCCGGTGCTCGATTCGATCGACTACAAGGGCAATGCCAACGGCAACCCGATGCTCAAGCCGACCACGTCGAACAACCTGGACCTGACGGCGGAGTGGTATGGCAGCCATGGCAGTTCGTTGACGCTGTCGGTGTTCAACAAGCGGCTCAAGGACATCATCATCAACCGCACGTCGTTCTATACGCTGACCGACAGCGCTGGCACGGCACATGATTTCCTGACCACCGGACCGGTGAACGGCGCCGAAGGCCGCGCCCGCGGTGCTGAAATCGGATTCCAGCACTATTTCGACAAGCTGCCAGGCTGGTTCTCGGGCATTGGCGTCTCGGGCAACTACACCTATATCGACAGCAAGCTGGACATGCACGCACCGACCGGCCTGTGGTGCACGCCGAAGGGCACGCTGGAAGCCAATACCCTGCGTGACCTGGCCGGTTGCGATACCGATGGCCGTGTGATCGGCAACATGCCGCTGACGGGCATGTCGAAGAACGCGTACAACCTGGCCCTGCTGTACGACAAGGGACCGTGGTCGGCGCGCCTGGCCTACAGCTGGCGTTCGAAGTACCTGCAAGTGATCAACGCGTACGGCAGCAATGGCACCGATGGTATCGACCAGAATCCGGATAGCCCGAACAAGGGCCAACTGAATTCGGTGAACTACGCACTGCCGGTGTGGGGCGGCGCCTATGGCCAGCTGGACCTGGGTCTGCAGTACAAGGTGACCGACAACCTGACCGTGGCCTTCAACGTCGGCAATGTGAACAACGCCATGTACAAGCAGTACGTACAGCAGCACATCGGCATGAAGGAGCACTTTGCCAACTTCACCGGCCGCAGCTACTACCTGCAAGCCCGCTACTCGTTCTAAGATGGACTGGCAGCACGCCCCAGCGGCGTGCTGCCTTTTTGCGATGGATGGAGCATGAAAAAAATTCACAGCCGCCTCATGGCGGCGTTTTGCTTGATGGCTGCGCTGGCCGCGAATGCGAATGCCGGCCCGGCGCCGATTCCGCAGCTGGCACATAAAGACGGGCGCTATGCACTGCTGGTCGACGGCAAACCCTTCACCATACTGGGCGTGCAGGCGCATAACTCGAGCAACTATCCGGCCGCCCTGGGCAAGGTCTGGGCGGCAGCAAAAGATGCACATGCCAATACGGTCGAGATCCCGGTGGCCTGGGAACAGGTCGAACCGGCCGAAGGCAGGTTTGATTTCAGCTACGTCGACACGCTGGTCGCGCAGGCGCGCCAGAACAAGATGCGCCTGGTCCTGCTGTGGTTTGGCACCTGGAAGAACACAGGCCCGCAGTACACGCCGGAGTGGGTGAAATTCGACAACCAGCGCTTCCCGCGCATGGTGGACAAGGAAGGGAAGGTGATCTACTGCTTGTCGCCGTTTGGCGAGCAGACCTTGCAGGCCGATAAGAAGGCCTTTGTCGCCCTGATGGCGCACCTGAAGAAGATCGACGCTGCGCAGCGTACCGTGATCATGGTGCAGGTCGAAAACGAGGTGGGCACCTACGGCACCGTGCGCGACTTTGGCGCGAAGGCGGAGGCGGCCTTCCGCCAGCCGGTGCCGCCGGCTGTCCTCGCGCGCAAGAAAGCGCCTGTCCCGGGCGCCGCCAGCGGCACCTGGGCGGAGGTGTACGGCGCTTACGCCGACGAGTACTTCCATGCCTACGCTGTCGCCAGCTATATCGAGACGCTGGCCAAAGCCGGGCGTGCGGTGTACGACCTGCCGATGTACGTCAACAATGCATTGCGCGATCCGATCGAGCCGGTGGGGCCGTGGAAGGGCAATTTCGCCAGCGGCGGACCGACTTTTGACGTGATCGATATCTACAAGGCCGCTGCGCCGCATATCGACATTGCCGCGCCGGACATCTATTCGCCTGAATCCAACAAGGTGGGCGCCACGCTGTCCCTGTTCCAGCGGCCGGACAATGCGTTGTTCGTGCCTGAGATGGGCAACGCCGCGGGGTATGCACGGTATGTCTATCAGATCCTGGGCCGCGGCGCGATCGGCGTTGCGCCATTCGGCATCGACTATGCCGACTACAGCAACTATCCGCTCGGATCGAAGCTGAAGGACAAGGCCATGGCCGAACCTTTCGGCAAGGTCTACGCCGCGTTCAGCCCGATGCAGGGACAGTGGGCGCAGTGGGCGCTGGAAGGACGTACCTTCGGTATCGCCGAGGCCGAAGACCGCAAGCCGCAAACGTTCGACGCAAAGGGCTGGAAAATCAAGGCATCCTTCCGCGAATGGCAGTTCGGGACAGCCAGCGGCGACGATCGTCCGGCCGGCACCGAAACGCCCAACGGCGGCGCGGCCCTGGCTCAGGTGGCGGACAACGAGTTCGTGGTGATCGGCCAGAATATACGGCTGGCCTTCGAGGGCGCCGGCGCGAATGCCGGCAAGCCGTCGATGTACGCCCGTGTCGAAGAGGGCTATTTCGACAAGGCCGGCAAGTGGATCATGGAGCGCAACTGGAACGGCGACCAGACCGACTATGGCATCAATCTGACCGCCAACCCTACGGTACTGAAGATCCGTCTGGGCACTTATTGAAGGGAGAACAGGCATGCAAGGTAAGCCGATCCGAAAAATCGTCATCGTCGGCGGCGGTACTGCCGGATGGATGAGCGCCGCGCCGCTGGCGCTCAAGCTTGGCAAGGCCTGCGAGATTGTGCTGGTCGAATCGCCGGAAATCGGCACGGTGGGTGTGGGCGAAGCGACACTGCCCACCATCCGCTATTTCAACCATGCGCTGGGACTGGACGACGCCGATTTCGTGCGCAAGACGCAAGCCACCTTCAAGCTCGGCATCGAGTTCAAGGACTGGGGCCATCTCGGCAATCGCTTCTTCCACGGCTTCGGCGATTTCGGACCCGCCATCGAAAACCGTTCGCCGGTGACCTATTGGCTTCGGCTGGCCCGCGAATTCAAGGATATGCCATCCTATGAGGAATGGTCGACGGCGACGGCAATGGCGCGCAACAACCGCTTCATGGAGCCCTATGGCGACCAGCCTGCGGTCACCAACGCCTTTTCCTATGCTTACCATTTCGATGCCAGCCTGTACGCAGCCTACCTGCGCGACTACGCAAGGGAACGCGGCGTGCAGCGCGTCGAAGGCAAGATCAACGAAGTGGAACAGCACCCGGAGACCGGCTTCATCACGGCGCTCAAGCTGGAAGACGGCCGCCGCATCGAGGGCGACCTGTTCATCGACTGCTCCGGCTTCCGCGGCCTGCTGATCGAAGGCGTCTACAAGGCCGGCTACGACGACTGGAGCGCCATGCTGCCGTGTAACAGCGCACAGGCCGTTCCATGCGAAAAAGTGGAGCCGCTCACGCCTTACACCACGTCGACCGCGCGCAGCGCAGGCTGGACCTGGCGCATTCCGCTGCAGCACCGTACCGGCAACGGCCATGTGTACTGCAACGGTTTCACCAGCGATGAAGAAGCAGGACGCGTGCTGCTGGATGGCCTGGATGGCAAGGCGCTGGACAGTCCGCGCCAGCTACGTTTTACCACTGGCCGCCGCCGCAAGTCCTGGATCAAGAATTGCGTCGCCGTCGGCTTGTCCAGCGGCTTCCTGGAACCGCTGGAGTCGACCAGCATCAACATCATCGAAAACTCAGTTGGCTGGCTGCTGCAGTATTTCCCCGACCTCGACTTCCGCCCCGAGCTGGCCGACGAATTCAACCGGCTGGTGACGCAGCGCTATGAATACGTGCGCGACTTCATCATCCTGCATTACAAAGCCACCCAGCGCAGCGATTCCGAATTCTGGCGCTACTGCGCCAACATGGCCATTCCGGACACGCTGCGCCACCAGGTCGACCTGTTCCGCGCGACTGGCCGCATCACCCTCTACGACGCGGAGGGCTTCGGCGTCGCCTCGCATATATCGATCATGATGGGACTTGGCATCGTGCCTGAGGCCTACGATCCCCTGGTCGACCTGATGGATATCCAGCGCCTGCGCGAGCATTTCTCGCGGGTGCACGATTCCATCAGCCGGGCGGTTGCCGCCATGCCCGGGCATGGCCAGTACATTGCCCGGCTGGCAGAGGGAAAATGAGCGGCGCCCGTGCGCGGAATCATGAGCCGGATTGGTGAGTTTCATAATTGCGGATGCCACGCGCACAGGGCAACATTCCATTCGTCAATCATCTAACGCAGACAGGGAGAAGATTCAAGTGACGAATGCAATGCTGCCCGACGACGTGGAACGGGCACTGCTGGTAGGGCGGGTATGGCGCGAAGGCGCCGGACCAGCCGTCGTGGTAGTGCGCCAGGGCGAAGTCTTCGACATTACGCGGACCGTGCCGACGGTTTCCGCCTTGCTGGAGCGTCCCGACCTGCAACAGCTGGTGCTGCAAAGCCCGGGTGAATCGCTCGGCCCGGTGCGCGAACTGATGGAAGATCCGGCCGCTCGCGGCGTGCGCATGCTGGCGCCATGCGACCTGCAGGCGATCAAGGCTTGCGGCGTCACCTTCGCTGTCAGCCTGCTGGAACGCGTGATCGAAGAACGCGCCAAGGGCGATCCGGCCCGCGCCGCCGGCCTGCGCCGGGAAATCCAGTCGCGCATTGGCGCCGACCTCTCGGAAATCCGTCCCGGCTCCGGCGAAGCCATGCGCCTGAAGGAAGACCTGGTGGCGCAGGGCCTGTGGTCGCAGTACATGGAAGTGGGTATTGGCCCTGACGCCGAAGTGTTCACCAAATCGCAGCCGATGTCGGCGGTCGGCTATGGCGACGCAGTTGGCCTGCACCCAGCCTCGAAATGGAATAATCCCGAGCCGGAAATCGTGCTGGCGGTGAATAGTGCCGGCGTGGCGCTTGGCGCCACCCTGGGCAACGACGTCAACCTGCGCGACATCGAAGGCCGCAGCGCACTACTGCTGGGCAAGGCCAAGGACAATAACGCTTCGTGCGCGATCGGCCCCTTCATCCGCCTGTTCGACCAGCTCTTTACCGTGGACACCATCCGCAATGCCGAAGTGAGCCTGCTGATCGAAGGCGAAGATGGCTTCCAGCTGGGCGGCACCAGCCGCATGCGCGAAATCAGCCGCGACCCGCTCGACCTGGTAGCCCAGACTTGCGGCAAGCACCACCAGTATCCCGACGGCTTCATGCTCTTCCTCGGCACCATGTTCTCGCCCACCAAGGACCGTGGCGCGGCCGGCGGCGGCTTCACCCATCACCTGGGCGACCGCGTCAGCATCAGCAGCCCGTCGCTGGGCACCCTGGTGAACCAGGTGCAGCGCAGCGACCAGCTCCCGCCATGGACCTTTGGCGTGCGCGCGCTGTACAGCAACCTGGTCCAGCGCGGCATCGCCATCGGGGAGTAAGCATGGCGGAACAAGCAATGGAGTACGCACGCTATGCAGACCTGGCGGGCAAGCTGGTTATCGTTACTGGCGGCGGCACCGGAATCGGCGCGGCCATCGTTGATGCATTCGCAGGGCAGGGGGCGCGGGTTGTGTTCCTCGATGTCCAGGACGGACCGTCGCAGGAACTGGAGGCAAGCCTGGCGGCGAGTGCCCATCCCCCGCGCTTCTACCGCTGCGACCTCACGGACCTGGACCAGCTTGGCGCCGTCTTTGCCGAAATTGAGCGCGAACATGGCGCGGCCGACATCCTCGTCAACAATGCCGCCAATGACAGGCGCCATCAGCCACTGGACGTCACCGCGCAGTATTGGAACGACAGCCTGGCGGTCAACCTGCGCCATCAGTTCTTCTGCGCGCAGGCCGTGACTCCCGGCATGAAGGCCAAGGGCGGTGGCGTAATCCTGAATTTCGGCTCCATCTCCTGGCACCTGGCGTTGCCTGAACTGACCTTGTACATGACTGCCAAGGCGGCCATCGAAGGCATGACCCGCGGCCTGGCGCGCGACCTGGGACCGCACGGCATCCGCGTCAACTGCATCGTGCCGGGCGCCGTCAACACGCCGCGCCAGATGGCGTTGTGGCAAACTCCGGAAAGCGAAGCGGCGATCCTGGCGGCGCAGTGCCTGCCGCAGCGCGTGCAGCCCGACGATGTGGCTGCGCTTACCCTGTTCCTTGCTTCGGCCAACGCTGGCCGCTGCAGCGGACGCGAATACTTTGTTGATGCAGGATGGTACGGCGCATGAAGAACAACCGGCGTTTCCGGTCCCAGGACTGGTTTGACAATCCAGAGCGCATCGACATGACCGCGCTGTACCTCGAGCGATTCATGAACTACGGGATCACGGCCGAAGAACTGCGGTCGGGCCGTCCCATTATCGGCATCGCGCAGAGCGGCAGCGACATCAATCCCTGCAACCGCATCCACCTCGAGCTGGCCAAGCGCGTGCGCGAAGGCATCCGCGACGCGGGCGGCATCCCGATGGAATTCCCGGTCCATCCGACCTTCGAGAACTGCCGCCGGCCGACCGCCGCCATCGACCGCAACCTGGCCTACCTTGGCCTGGTGGAGATCCTGCACGGCTATCCGATCGACGCCGTGGTGCTGATGACCGGCTGCGACAAGAGCGCGCCATCGCAGCTGATGGCGGCCGCCACGGTCGACCTGCCGGCCATCGTGCTGTCGGGCGGCCCGATGCTGGACGGCTGGTTCGAAGGTGAACTGGTCGGCTCCGGCGCGGCGATCTGGAAAGGGCGCCGCATGCTGGCGGCAGGCCAGATCAACGAAGATAAGTTCCTGCAGATCGCGACTGCGTCGGCGCCATCATCCGGCCACTGCAACACCATGGGCACGGCCTCCACCATGAATGCGATCGCCGAAGCGCTTGGCATGTCGCTGACCGGCTGCTCAGCGATTCCTGCACCGTACCGCGAGCGTGGCCAGGTCGCTTATGAAACCGGCCGGCGTATCGTGGCACTGGCGCACGAAGACCTGCGCCCATCCAAGGTGATGACGCGCGATGCTTTCCTCGACGCGATCGTGGTCAACGCTGCCATTGGCGGCTCCACCAACGCGCAGCCCCACATCATGGCCATGGCGCGCCATGCCGGCGTCGACATCACGCCGGAAGACTGGATGCATTACGGTTACGACGTGCCCTTGCTGTTGAACATGCAGCCGGCCGGGAAGTACCTGGGCGAGCGCTTCCACCGCGCCGGCGGCGTGCCGGCCATCATGTGGGAGCTGCTGCAAGCGGGCCGCCTGCGCGCAGACCGCCCAACGGTGACGGGCCTCAGCATGGCCGCCAACCTGGAAGGCCGGGCTACCAGCGACCGCGAGATGATCCATCCGTTCGACCAGCCCCTGAAGCAGCAGGCCGGCTTCCTGGTCCTGAAGGGGAACCTGTTTGACTTCGCCATCATGAAGACCAGCGTGATCTCGGAAGCATTCCGCCAGCGCTACCTGTCGACGCCGGGCCAGGAAGGCATTTTCGAATGCCGCGCCGTGGTGTTCGACGGTTCCGACGACTACCACGCCCGCATCAACGATCCTGCGCTGGAAATCGATGCGCGCACCATGCTGGTCATCCGCGGCTCGGGTCCGATCGGCTGGCCAGGATCGGCGGAAGTGGTCAATATGCAGCCGCCGGACGCGCTGATCAAGCAGGGCATCACCGCTTTGCCGACGCTGGGTGACGGCCGCCAGTCCGGGACCTCGGACAGCCCATCGATCCTGAACGCCTCGCCGGAAAGTGCAGCAGGCGGCAATCTCGCATGGCTGCGCACCGGCGACATGGTCCGTGTCGACCTGAATACCGGCAGCTGCAATGTGCTGGTCAGCGATGAGGAGTTCGCCGAGCGCAAAAAGCTGGCGCCGCCCCCGGTTCCGCCAAGCCAGACCCCGTGGCAGGAAATTTATCGCGCCACCGTTGGCCAGTTACAATCCGGTGCTTGCATGGAGCTGGCTGTATCCTACCGTAGGGTAGGGCAGGACCTGCCGCGCCATAACCATTAAGCCGCTCGCGGCAGCCGGAGGAATGAAATGAGCAATCCAAACGCAGTGGCTTCGGGCGCAGCGGCGGCATCGTCGGTGCACGCGCTCGAACATACCCTGTTCTTCGTGCTGCTGCAGCTGGTCATCATCGTGGTGGTCGCGCGGATCGCGGGCCAGCTTGCCCGAAAATTCGGCCAGCCCCGCGCTGTGGGCGAGATGATTGCCGGCCTGCTCCTGGGACCTTCCTTGCTGGGGCATTTGTTCCCGGAATTGTCGAAGTTCCTGTTCCAGAGCGCGCCATCCCTGCCGATCAGCATCATCAGCCAGATCGGCCTGATCCTGCTGATGTTCCAGATCGGGATGGATTTCGAGTTTTCGCATTTGACCGACAAGCGCAATCGCAAGGCGGTCAGCTGGATTTCGCTCTTTTCCATTGGCCTGCCATTCGCACTCGGCGTAGGCCTGGGCGCCTGGTCCGCACCTGAGCTGGCGCCGGACGTGCCAGTCCTGCCATATTGCCTTTTCGTAGGCGTTGCGCTGTCGATCACCGCAGTCCCCATCTTGGGCCGGATCATGGCCGAATACGGATTGACCCGCACCCACGTGGGCGCCATCGCCATCAGCGCGGCTGCGGTGAACGATGTCGTAGGCTGGATCCTGCTGGCGGTGATTTCTTCGCTGGCCGTGGGCGAATTCAGGCTGGAGACAACCCTCATGCAGCTGGGTTTCCTGGTCCTATATGTGGCGGTCTGCTGGCTGCTGGTGCGCCCGGCGCTGCGCTGGCTGATGAAGAAGTACACCTTTGAGCAGAAACGCGTCAACGGCGACCTCATGGCCGTGATGTTTGCCCTCATCTTCATTTCCGCGATGGCGACGTTCAAGATCGGCATTTTTGCCATCTTCGGCGGCTTCATGATGGGCGTGCTGGTGCACGACAACCATGCCTTCGTCGAATCGTGGAAGAAGTCGGTCGGCGATTTCGTGATGGTCTTCTTCCTGCCGATTTTCTTCACCTACAGCGGCCTGCGTACCAACATTGCCGGCCTGGACTCGCTCGGGCTGTGGCTGTGGTGCTTCGTATTCCTGGCGGCGGCCACCTTCGGCAAGCTTGGCGGCGGCTTCGCGGGCGCCCGCCTGGGGGGCTTGAACTTCAGCGAGAGCAGCACGATTGGCGCCCTGATGAATACACGTGCGCTGATGGAACTGATCGTGCTGAATATCGGCTTCGACCTGGGCTTCATCCCGCGCGACGTGTTCACCATGCTGGTCATCATGGCCATCGCAACGACCATCATGACCGGACCGGCGCTGAGGAACCGCTTGCCGCGCATGGGGCACATGATTCCCGTGGGCGTCGACGCATAGCGCGGACCCACCCGGTCAGGTGCCGAAGCGCTGCACCACGAATTCGACGAAGCTGGCCAGCTTGGGCGTCGACTGCCTGTCGCGCGGGTAGATCAGGTGCATCGGGCGCGGGGCCGGCCAGTATTTGCGCAGGATCGGAACCAGCCGGCCCGCCGCGATTTCGTCGGCCAGCACGGCATCGGCCTGCATCACCAGGCCCAGTCCCGCGACCGCGGCCAGGCGCAACGCTTCACCGTTGTTCGAACGCATGCGGCAATGCGGCGTGGTTCCTTCTTCCGTGCCGAGCTGCCCCAGGCGCCAGCGCGCGTCATGGCGCCAATGGGAAAAGTCCAGGCAGCGGTGCTTCGACAGCTCGCCGGGTGTGCGCGGCGTGCCGTGGCGCGCCAGGTAGCCTGGCGCGGCGCACACCATCATCTGCAAGGACGTCAGCGGGCGCGCCACCAGGGTGGAGTCCTTCAGCGGGCCGATGCGGATGGCGGCATCCAGTCCTTCTTCCACCAGGTCCGACAAGCGGTTGGAGAGGTCGAGCTCGAGGTTGACCTCGGGATTGGCCTCCAGGTATTCCGCCATGGCCGGCGCCAGGCAGCGGCTGCCGAAAGCCGCCGGTGCGCTGATCTTCAGCGTGCCGCGCGGGACCGTGCGCATGGCCAGCGCGCCGGTTTCCGCTGCATGTACAAGCTGCAGGATATGGCGGCATTGCTCCGCATACTGCTGGCCGATTTCGCTAAGGCTCTGGCTGCGGGTCGTCCGGTTCAGCAGGCGGGCGCCGACCAGTTCCTCAAGTGCCGCAATGTGCTTGCTGACCATCACGGTCGACATCTCCAGGGCGCGGGCTGCGGCGCTGAAGCTTCCCACATCCACCACACGAACGAACACCTCCATGCTGCGCATCTTGTCCATGCATTGTTAATCCTGAGTTAAAGATGTTGTTAATTCTATGGTATTTTTAATCCGGGCTGCAGGCCGGATACTGGCGGAATGACGACCATGACTCTCTCCCTCTGGCTGGCGTTCCTCGCCATGGCCCTCGCCACCACCTTCAGCCCCGGCCCCGCCGTGCTGCTGGCGGTATCCACCACACTCAGCCTGGGCGCGCGCCGCACCGCCTACAGTTCCGCCGGCAATGCTGTTGGCGTATTCCTGGTTTCCTGCGTGGCGATGGGCGGCATGGGTTTGCTGTTCAAGGCATGGCCGCCGGCTTTCTCCGCCCTGAAGCTGGCCGGCGCCGCCTATCTAGCCTGGCTGGGTATCAAGCAATGGCGCAACGCGGGCAAGCCTGCAGCGGCGGCCCTGGCGAGTGCGCCGGAGGGCAGCAGCCGCGGCGCGGTGTTCCGGCGCGGGATGCTGGTCGCCTGCAGCAACCCTAAAGCGATTCTGTTCTTTGCCGCTGTCTTCCCGCAATTCATGCCGCCGGGGAGCGTAGACGTGATGCGCTTCCTGCTGCTTAGCCTGACCTTTGTCGCCTGCACCCTGGTCGCGCATTTGAGCTACGTGCTGCTGGCCGCTACGGCTGGTGCGCGGATCATCTCGGGACCGCGCATGGCGATCCTGCAGCGCGGCACCGCATTGCTGTTCATCGCACTTGCCATCGCCCTTGCATTCGAATGACGTATACCAATTAAATACCAATTAGTTGATTTGGTGCTAAGATCACTTCCCTCGGCCGATTTGGCGTGTCACCAGGGGAGAGCACATGGATCGCAGGCGGTTTCTGGAGTTGAGCGGTGGGGCGTCAGCAGCTTTGCTGGCTGGGTGCGGGGGCGGTGGATCGGGCGGAACCCCATCTGTGCCGGTCCCGCCAGGGGAAATTGGTCCAGCCTGGGCCAGCCTTTCGGCAGCACTTGGCAGCCGCTTGCTGCGCCCCGGCGATACCGCCTTTGCCGCCGCGAGCCTGTTGGCCAATACGCGTTTCGACAGCACGAAGCCGGCTGCGATCATCAAGTGCAGTTCGGTGGAAGACGTCAGGACCGGACTCGCTTTCGTGCGCAACAATAAACTTGCAGTCACGCCGCGCTGCGGAGGCCATAGCTGGGCGGGCACTTCGACTACCTCCGGTGTCGTGCTGAACGTCACGCCGATGAATGCAATCCATGTCACCGCCAATGGCACGGCCAAGGTTGGCGCAGGCGCTCGGCTCGCGGAGGTTTACGACACTTTGATTGCCAACGGAGTCTGTATTCCTTCCGGCACCTGCCTGACGGTGGGCATTGCGGGCATCACGATGGGTGGCGGCATCGGCATCCTCGACCGGCAATTCGGGCTGACCTGCGACAACCTGCTGGCGGCGGAGGTGGTGACGGCCGATGGCCGGCTGCTTGCTTGCGATGAGAGCACGGAACCAGAGCTGTTCTGGGCCTTGCGCGGAGGTGGCGGCGGCAACTTCGGCGTGGCCACGTCCTTTACCTTCAAGACCCACAAGATCGAGGACATTACCGTTGCCCGCGCCGACTTCCGTTTCCAGGACTTCGCTGCCATGTTCGATGCGTGGCAGCGTTGGCCGCAGTCGCTGCCCGACAATATCTGGGCGCAGATTTATATGCAGTTTGGCTCCGGTGGCGCCTCATGCACCGTCACTGCCTACTGCCTTGGCCCTTCAAGCTTCCTGCAACCTTATTGGAACGCCTTCCTCGCTGCGACAGGCGTGGCCAGCTCGGACAGGAGCACCGCCATCAGCCAGCTCCCATACCGCGATGTGGCCTGGAGCATGTGCGCCGGGATCCCCTTGAACGAGTGCAGCTTGAGCGGCTACTCTCCGGAGGGGCGGAAGACCCGCTATGACGAGGTGCTCAGCTCGGACTTCTTCAATGAGCTGTTGCCTGCGGCCGGTATCGCGGCATTGAACCAGTCCGTGAAAGACGCCATGGCGGCCGGCATCTCCGGTTCCTGCATCTTCGACCATATGAGCGGCGCCATCAGCCGCGTCGCTTCGGATGCTACGGCCTTTGTCCACCGCAAGGCCTTGTTCAGCGTCGAATACGCCACCTGGCAGTCCCGTTCCATCTACGACACCGCATTCCCCAACCGCATGCGCAGTGTGATGAAAGCGTGGAGCAGCGGTGGCGCTTACGTGAACTATCTCGATCCGCTTCTGAGCGACTGGCAGGCGGCGTACTACGGCGCTAACTATGCGCGCTTGCGGAACGTCAAGAAACAGTACGACCCCGGACGAATTTTCAATCAGCTGCAGGGAGTAGAGCCTGCCTAGATTGCGCCAGCGCTTCCGTGATCCAGTACAGCAGCGCGGCGGCCGGGAAGGCAAGGCCGGCCAGCATGGCCGCGCGCCAGCCATGGCTGGCCAGCATCCAGGCGCCAGTTGCCGAGCCCACGGCGCCGCCTGCAAAGAACAGTGCGAAGTAGATGCCGTTCAAGCGGCTGCGCACTTCTGCGCCCAGCGCGAACAGGGCGCGCTGTCCCAGCACCAGGTTGGCGGCGACGCCCATGTCGAGCACGATGGAGGCGATCACCAGCATGCCGATGGCGACGACGCGCGATTCCGGCATCCACAGTGGCAGCGCGAATCCTGCGATGCCGAGCAGCAGCGCCGCAGCGGTCGCCGGCAGCGTATAGCCTTTGTCGGCCAGCTTGCCGGCGACAGGCGAGGCGATGGCGCCTGCCATGCCGACCAGGGCGAACAAGGCAATGCCGGCCTGCGACAGGTGGAAGCGTTCACCTTCCAGTACCAGCGGCACGACTGTCCAGAACATGCTGAAGGCGCCGAACAGGCCTGCGTGGTAAGCCGCACGGCGGCGCAGCACCGGCGTATCGCGGAACAGGTGCCACAGCGAGCCAATCAGGCGGCCGTAGGAGAGCGGCGCACTTGGCACGCGTTCCGGCAGCTTGGAGCGCAGCACGAAGGCCAGGATCGCCACCAGTACGGAGGCAGCCCCAAACACGGTGCGCCAGCTCGCGTAGTCGGCAATCAGGCTTGCGGCCGGACGCGCCAGCATGATCCCCAGCAGCAGCCCGCTCACCACTTTGCCGACGGTCTGGCCGCGCGTCGCCTCATGCGACAGGTGGGCGGCAAAGGGCACCAGCACCTGGGCGGCGACTGAACCAAGGCCGATGGCCAGCGAAGCGGCCAGGAACTGCATGGCGTTGTGGCTCGCAGCCGCTGCCGCCAGCGCTGCTGCTGCGAATAGCAGGGCGGCGAATATGAGCTTGCGGTTTTCCAGCAGGTCGCCCAGCGGTACCACGAACAGCAGGCCCAGTGCATAGCCGGCCTGGGTCAGGGTTACGATCAGGCCTGCCGCTTCCGGCGACAGGCCGGTCGCGGTGCTGATCGGCCCGACCAGGGTTTGCGCGTAATACAGGCTGGCGACTATGAGGCCGCTGGCGCCCGCCAGCAAGGCCACCATGCCGCGTGAAATATCGTTTTTCATGTTGAACTCCAATGGAAGAAGGTTGAAAGCATTCTGCGGGATGGCGCCGAAAAGATAATTAGCCAACAAATGGCCTATACTTTTCACATTAAATGAACAATTGGAGCGCCATGGACCGCCTGAAAGCCATGCAAACCTTCGTCCGTATCGTGGAAGCGAACAGCTACACCAAGGCGGCGGAAACACTCGACCTGCCGCGCGCTGCGCTGACGGCGACGATACAGAAGCTGGAAGCGTATCTCGGCACCCAGTTGCTGCAGCGGACCACGCGCACGCTTTCGCTGACCAGCGACGGCGCGGCCTACTTCCGGCATTGCCTGGCGATTCTCGCGGCGGTGGACGAAGCCGAGGCCCCGTTCCGCACCAGCGACAAGACGTCGCCGAAGGGAAGGCTGCGGGTGGAGCTGGGCGGCGGGGTGGGGCGAAGGGTCGTGCTGCCCAGGATAGGGGAGTTTCGCCGCGCCTATCCGGAGGTCGAACTTTCGCTCAACCTCAGTGAGCAGATGGCGGACCTGGTGCGCGAGGGCGTCGATTGCGCCGTCCGCGTCGGCGAGCTGCAGGATTCTTCCCTGGTCGCGCGCCAGGTGGGCACCATGCGTTATGTGACTTGCGCAGCGCCTGCCTATCTTTCGCTCGCTGGAGTACCGCAAACGCTGGAAGACCTGGCGCAGCACACGGCGATCATGCATTTTTCGGGCCGCACGGGCCGGCCTTTCGATTGGATCTTTGCCGAGGCCGGCGCAGTGCGCAAGGTCGATATGGCGAGTTCGCTGGCGACCAACGATGCGGAAGGTTATGTGGCATTGGCCCTGCAGGGCCTGGGGTTGGTGCAGGTGGGCACGTACCTGGTAAGCAGCCACCTCGCCAGTGGTGCGCTGGTCGAGGTATTGCGCGACTTTCCGACAGCGCCATCGCCTGTGTCGCTGGTCTACCCGCAAGGCCGCATGGCGTCGCCCAAGCTGCAGGTTTTCGCGCGCTGGCTGGAAGCGGTGTTCGCCGCCGAGCCGGATCTGCGGCGTGAAGTGCCGTGAGCCGTTGTTGCGGCAAGGGAAGATTGATAATAGTATATTGTTGTTAAAGTAATTCGAGCATCGGCGATGACGGATCCCTGCATCTCGCAAAATTCAAAAGAAAACTGGGGTAACAGGGTTCTCAATCTGGCCTCCATTTTCCTGCCGTGGATACTGATGGCGGCGATTGCGTTCAGCGTCAAGGCGCGGCTTGCGCCGACAGTTCCGACCCTGCTGATCTTCGCCGTATTCTTCGGACTGACCGTGGTTGGCGTCGCAATCGGCATGCATCGCTATTTCACGCACCACGCGTTCAAGACCAGCGAGGCAATCAAGGTATCTTTGGGCGTGCTCGGCACCTGGGCGATGCAGGGCGATATCACGCGCTGGGTGTCCGACCATCGGCGCCACCACCGCTTCGCCGACAAACAGTTCGACCCGCATTCGCCGTGGTATTCCGACCGCGGCCCGATTCCGAATCGCTTCCTGGGTTGGTTCCATGCGCACACGGGCTGGATGATCTATGGACGGGTCTCGCAGCCGGTACGCTATGCGCCGGACTGCCTCGCCGATCGCAGCATTGTCCTGCTCTCCCAATACTATTGGCCGATTGCGGCCCTGGGGCTGGCGCTGCCCGGCGCGGTTGGCTATTGGGTTGGCGGCGAAGATGAAATGATCCGCTGCATATTCTGGGCGGGCGCCGCGCGGGTCGCTTTACTGCACCAGTTGACGTGGTCCGTCAATTCGTTTGGCCACCTGTTTGGGCGGAAGGTGCCGGGCAGCGACAACGAAGCACGGGACAACACCTTCTTCGCACTGCTATTGCTTGGCGAGGGCTTGCATAGCCACCATCACTGGCGTCCTACTTCGGCGATGAACGAGCCGAAGCACCTCGACCTTGGCGGATGGCTGATTCGCGGGTTCGAAAAGCTCGGCCTGGTCTGGCAGCTTCGATAAAGCGGCCGTGATGCCAAAAAAGGCGGCTCAGGGGCAGGCGCCTTTGCCCGCCGCCTGGCTGCGCACGGCCTTGGCAATGCCCTGCGCCACCCGGATCACTGCGCGGCGGTGGCCCATCACCAGGGCGTCATAGCCGGCGCCGACTTCTTCACGGGCGGTGCTGCGGCACGTCAGGACTTGCGTGCTGCCTGCCAGGCGCACGCTCCAGACAGCGTCCAGCAAGGCGTATTTGCCGGGAGCCGATTCGAAGCGCTGTACATTGGTGCTGATGCGGTAGACCGTGGCCTTTTCGGGCGGCTGCGTGCGGAACACGTCGATCGCTCCAAGTTCGCCGGAAATGGCCAGCGACAGCGCTTGCCCGATCTCCGAAGCGGGTGGCGAAGACCAGCGTTCCTGCTCCAGCAGGTCGACACGGCCCTCGCCGGAAGTCACGACAAGCTGGCTGCGTGCGACCTGCTGCGGCACCGTCACATTCTGTACTTCGATGTAGTAGCCCGGATTCGGTACGCTGGCGGCGGGCGCCATGCCGTTGCTGAGGCTATAAAAGTGTTCCGGCGGAGCGCTCGCGCAGCCGGCCACCGACAATGCAAGCAATACTCCACCTGACAGGGCATGCCAGCGCATCATTTGTTCTCCTTTGCAGGCTGTGGTTTGGCGCGGATCAGCGATTCCGGATGGCGCTGAAGGTAATCGGACAGCTCGTTCAGCGATTGCAGCGTTTGCGTCAATTGCTGCATGGCCGTGCGCAGGTCGGACTGCACCGGGGAATCCTGCTGCAGCACCTGCTGCGCCGCGCCAAAGGTCTGGCGCGCTTCGCCCAGCGTGGACTGCAGTTCCGGCACCAGCTGCGAATCGACTTTCTTGAACAGGTTGTCAGCGCTCTTCAGGGAGTCGCGCAGGTTGTTGCCGATCTGGTCGAACGGAACCTTGTCCAGCTTGCGTGCGATGCTGGCGATCTGCGCCTGCAATTCGTCCAGCGCATTCGGCACGGTCGGCACTTCGATCGGGTAGGCATTCATATCCAGCTTGACTTGCGCCGCGTTGGGGAAGAAGTCGAGCGCGATATACAGTTGGCCGGTCAGCAGGTTGCCGGTACGGAGCTGGCCACGCAGGCCGTGGCTGACCATGCGTTCCAGCACCAGCGGGCCGGCATTGCGGTCCTTCTCGTCGGTCACGGTTTCCTGGAAGCGGCGGCCCAGGCGGCCCGGATACATGTCGACCGTGACCGGCATGCGGAAGTCCTTCTTGACCGGGTCGAACTCGACGCCCACCGAACGTACCTCGCCCAGCACGATGCCGCGGAAGTCGACCGGGGCGCCAGGCGAGAGGCCGCGCAGCGACTGGTTGAAGTAGAACACGGTGGTAATCGGCGCTCCGTCCGGCTCGCGCATGGCGCGCGCCTGGTCTGCGGCAAGCGGGAACTCGGTACCCGGCGCAGCGACGGTGTCCGGCTTGCGGCCGGTGACCGATTCGAAACCGATGCCGCCCACCAGCAGCGCCGCCACCGATTGCGTATTCAGCTTGAAGCCGCCGGAGTCGAGCTGCAAGTCCACGCCGCTGGCGTGCCACCAGCGCGTGTTCTTGCCGACGTACTGGTCGTAGGGCGCATTGACGAAGACCTTGATGGTCACACCCTGGCCGTTGTTTTCGAGGTCATAGCTGATGACCTGGCCGGCAGGGATGCGGCGGTAAAAGACCGGGGATCCGGCGTCGATCGATCCAAGCGATTCGGCATGCAGGGTGTAGTAAGTGCCTTTCTGGTCGCCCGCTACTTGCGGCACTTTTTCCAGGCCCGTGAATTCCTGGCTATTCTCTTTGGATTTGCCGGCGTCGACACCGATGTAAGCACCGGACAGCAGCGTGCCTAGGCCGGATACGCCGCTCACGCCAATGCGCGGCTTGACCACCCAGAAGCGTGTGTCGGAGGCGGTAAACCGGCGCGCATCCTTGTTCATGTCGATGGTGACCAGCACTTTGCTCAGGTCGGGCGACAGGGAAATCGCGCGCACCTGGCCGACGTCCACGTCCTTGTATTTCACCTTGGTCTTGCCGGCTTCAAGTCCCTCGCCGCTGCGGAAGCTGACCACTACGGTAGGCCCTTCGTCAAAGTAGGACTTGGCAACCAGGCCGATGCCGATCAGCGCAGCAAGCAGCGGCACCAGCCAGACCAGCGAAGGCAGCCAGTGGCTGGCCTTCTCGACCTGGGGCTGGGGCAGGGGAGCACCGGCGGTGTTGGCTGGGGTGCCGTCGTGTTCAGGCATGTTTTTCTCCATTGGGCGGGACAGGATCCCAGATCAGGCGCGGATCGAACTGCATCGATGCCAGCATGGTCAGCACCACTACGGCGCAAAACGCCAGGGCCCCCGGCCCGGCGGTGATGGTGGCAAGCGTCTGGAAGCGTACCAGGGCCACGGTCAGTGTAATCACGAAGATGTCCAGCATCGACCAGCGGCCGACGAATTCCACCATTCGATAAAGCACGGTGCGCTGCAAAGGGCGCCAGCGCGAGCGGCGCTGCGCCGTCCAGGCCAGCAGCGACAGGGCGGCCAGTTTCATGAGCGGCACCAGGATACTGGCGACGAAGATGATCGCGGCCAGGGCAGGCGAACCACTGTCCCAGAAATACAGCACGCCGCTGATGATGGTGTCGTCTTCCATTCCGAACAGGGAATGGGTGTACATCACCGGCAGCAGGTTGGCTGGAATGTACAGGATGGCAGCGGCAATCAGCAGGGCCCAGGTGCGGCCCAGGCTGTCCGGGTGGCGGCGGTGCAGGCGTGCGTGGCAGCGCGGACAGTCTTGCTTGGAAGCGCCGCTGTCGGCAGAAACCAGCCCGCAGACGTGGCACGACAGGGCGGCTTGCGGCACGGGCGGCGGCACGTCCGGCTGCGGCGTCAGCGCATCGCCCAGGTTCCACAGCATCTTGGGGTCGAACGAGACCACGATGGCCAGCATCAGGGTCAGCGCGGCGAACGCGAACAGGCCCGGTTCCAGTACCACCGTTGCGAGGCTGGTCATTTTGACGATGGTGATGAGGATGCCGATCATCAGCACCTCCGTCATGCCCCAGCGCCGCGCCAGGTGGATGGCATGCAGCAGGAGGTTGAACGTTTTCGGCTTATGGCCGCCCGCCAGCGCCAGTGTCACATGCAGCAGCGACAAGAGCTCGATTGCCGGCAGCAGGATGGTAAACAGGAAGACCGCCGCAGCCACCAGCGGCATGTGACCCTGCCACAGCACGACGATGGAGCCCAGCAGCGTGGCGCGCGAGGCGTTGCCGTTCACGTCGAGTTCAACGATCGGGAAGCACTGGGCGATCACGAACACGATCAGCGCGGCCAGGGTGATGGCCGCCATGCGGCTGGCGTCGGAATGGATGCCGCGGTACATCACGGAACGGCAGCGCACACAGCGTGCTTTTTCGCGCGGGCGCACTGGGCGCCGGCGATGCAGCACGCCGCAGTCATGGCAGCTAATCAGGTCGTATCGATGCACTCGTCTGGCGGTAACTTGAATATGGCAGCATGATACGACATAAAAAGCCCACGCCGCCCCTGCGTGGCACCGGTGGGTGATTTTTCGATAGTCTTTCTGCTCCCCGGTTCGGCTATAGTCTCCGGCCATCCAGGGCCGAACAGGGAAAATCATTGAAGGTATTGCGCAGAGCTTTGCTGGCGTTGCTGCTTGCGGTGGCCAGCTACCTGGCCGTTGCCGCAGCCGGGGCGCCATGATCAAGGCGCCCAACCTGTACCACCTGGTCAGGCATCCCGCCGAATTCGTCCAGCGCCTGATACAAGTGAACGCTCAACTCCAGAACAAATGAAAAATCTGCAATCCATTCTCTTTGCAGCGCTGGCGCTTGCCGGCACAACGCTGCAGGCAGCACCCCTCGAACTGAAATGCCCGGTCCGTGACGGAGGCGATCAGGCACGCATCAGCAAGCTTGGCGCCGGCGTCGTGGTGCGAAAAAGTACGCACCTGCTACAGGTCAGTACCAAGGCGGGCGTTCAATCATTCAAGGACGAACCTCCTTATGAAGAACCGATGGACGGGGTGCACTATAACTTTTGCGACCGCCAGGAAGGCTTCATCCTGGTCCACGTCGACGATATCTACGAATCCACCGGCAAGCTGATAAACGAACAGACCGGGGCAGTCACTGAAGGCGGGACCAGCGTCCTGTTCTCGGAAGACCGCCGCGCCTATCTCGCCAGCTCGCACGGGGGCGGGCTGGATGGCGATGCGTGGCATGTATATGCGGTGAACGGCGAACTGTCCTGGTCAGGCTTCAACTTCATAACGGCCCCCGATAATCGTTCCAGGTACGTCGACCTGCGCATGCCGGCCTGGACGCCGACTGGCGAACTGGTTGCAACGGCGACCGGCGCCTCGGACCAGAACCGTCAGTGGAAAATGAAACTGGTAAAGAATGGCTGGTGGTACTGGGCACCCAGCAAGAAGTGCCCGCCCATGAAAGACATGCCGTTCAAGCCGCCTGCTTAAGCCCTGTTTCGTGGAAAAGAGGCAGGACGTGTTCGGCAATCTCGCGGAAGGTTTCGTCCAGCGGGCGGCGGTTGCGGCGAAAATGCAGGCTTACATGGTCGACGCCGGCCGCGCGCAGCGCGTACAGTTCTTCGGCTAGCGCCTCGCGCCCGCCGCGGAAGCCGAAGCGCCAGCGCTGCATTGGTTCATCGGCGCGTTCGCTCAAGTCCAGGTGGATGAAGGTGGCGTAGGGCTTGCCGCCGGCCACGGCGCGCCAGGCTGCCACGCGGCGGGCATGGTCCTCCGGCGTGCCGGGATAGGCCAGCGAGCCGTCCATATTCTGGCCCACCCAGGCGGGGCTTTGCTGGGCCAGGCCCGCCACCAGCAGCGGCAGCGGCGCTTCCATGCGCGGCAGCACGTCCAGGCCGGGCGGCAGGCTGGCCCGTGCGCCGTCGCGCAGCAACGCTACCTGTTCGCGGAAATTGTTTCCGCGCTCGGCGAAGTCGCGGCCGAACAGCGGATATTCGACCGGCCGGTCGCCGCTGGCCACGCCCAGCAGCAGGCGGTTGCCGCTCAGGCGCTGGACCGTTGCCGCCGATTTCAGCGTGAGCAGCGGTTCGCGGATCGGCAGCACCACGGCCGCCGTGCCAAGCAGGATGTTCTTCGTCACGCCGGCCAGGTAGCCGAGGTAGGAAAACACCTCGAACACCTGGGCGGCATCGCCGAACGAGGGGTCGTACATCGGCACGTCGCGCACCCAAAGGGCGCGGAAGCCAAGCCGGTCCGCCAGTTGCGCCAGTTCGGCATGGCGCTGCAGGTCCGGTTCGCCGGGCAGGCGGCCGGCCTGCTGCCTTGCCTGGTCGCCGGCGTGCGTCCAATCGTTGTCCAGCGGCGCTTCGATGCCGATGCTGAAGCCGCCCTCGTTCAGGCGGGCCAGGGATGCGTTCATGGAATGCTCCTTGTCAGATCGAGGAAGCGGCGGAAGCGCCGGCACCGCGGCGGCCCGCATTGCCAAGCCAGACCAGCACCAGGCCGCCGGCAGCCAGTGCGGCGCCAACCAGCGGCACCGAGGCATAGCCCAGCCCTTGGCCGATGACCACGCCACCCAGTGCGGCGCCAAGCGCATTACCCAGGTTGAAGGCGCCGACGTTCACCGACGAGGCCAGGCCCGGCGCCTGCGCCGCGGCCTGCATCACGCGCATCTGTACCGGCGGCACCATGCCGAAGGCGGTCGCGCCCCAGACCACCAGGCCAATGGCCGCGCCAAGTTCGGTCGTCATCACCAGCGGCAGGACAGCCATGGTTACGGCCAGTGCCGCAAGAATCAGCTTGGTGGCGCCGTCGAGCGACCAGTCGGCCAGGCGGCCACCTAGGCTGTTACCGATGGTGAAACCGATACCGATCAGCACCAGGGCAAAGGCCACGAAGCCAGGGCTGGCATGGGTGATTTCAGCCAGGATCGGCGCCACGTAGGTGTACAGCGCGAACATGGCGCCGGAACCCATGACGGTAGTGCCCATCGCCAGCAGCACGTCGGGACGCGTCAGCACCTTCAGTTCGCGGCGCACATCTGGCGGTGTGCCGGCTTCGCCCTTGGGCAAGGCCAGCCAGAGCGCGGCGATGGTGACCAGGCCGAGCACGGCGGTGCCGCCAAAGGCAACGCGCCAGCCGACTTGCTGGCCGATCCAGGTGGCGGCCGGCACACCGCCGATGTTCGCTATGGTCAGCCCCATGAACATGGCAGCGATGGCGCTGGCCTGTTTTTCCTTGGGCACCACACTGGCGGCCACCACGGCGCCGATGCCGAAGAAGGCGCCATGATTCAGGCTGGTGATCAGGCGTGACAGCAGCAGGGTGGTGTAGCTGGGCGCAAAGGCCGACAGCAGGTTGCCGATGGTGAAAATCAGCATCAGCGCCATCAGGGCGGCGCGCTTGCCGAAGCGGCTGAACAGCAAGGTCATCACCGGCGCGCCGGCCATGACGCCGATCGCGTAGGCGGAAACCAGCATGCCGGCGGTCGGGATGCTGACGTTGACGCCGTCGGCGATCACGGGCAACAGGCCCATGGGGGTGAATTCGGTGGTGCCGATGGCGAAGGCGCCGGTGGCAAGGGCTAACAGGGCGGTAGAGGATCGCATTGGGTGACTCACAGAGTTTTCAATGGATCGCAGTGTACCGGGGCAATATTTGCAGATTAAGCCCTGTATCCGCCAAACACTTTTGAGTTTAGTTCAATAATGACCCCTTAATGCGACATCAGCACCGGCAAGGTGGCTGTGGCCAACACGGTGCGGGTGGCGCCGCCCAGCATGATTTCGCGGTAGCGAGGATGCCCGTAGGCGCCCATTACCAGCAGGTCGGCCTGCTCCTTGTCCGCCATGGCCAGCAGCGCTTCGCCAGCGTCGCCAACGCCGCCCTCACTGCGCACTTCGACCCTGACACCATGTCGTGCCAGGTAAGTGGCGATGTCGGCGCCCGGCACGTCGCCATGCTCGCTGCCACCGATGACCGGGTCGATCATGCCGATCACCACGCGCGCGGCGCGGCGCAGGATGGGCAGGGCATGGGTGACGGCCCGCGTGGCCTGGATGCTGCCGTCCCAGGCCACCAGTACCGTCCCGCCGATGGTGGCGAACATGCCGGCAAAAGGAACTACCAGAACAGGCCGGCTGCAGTTCAGGATCACTTGTTCCGGCAAGTCCTGCAGCATGCCGCCGGTGGCGGGATCGTCACGGTCGGCCTGGCTCAGTACCACCAGGTCCGCGTAGCGCGCCTGGAGCAGCAAGCCGCCATAAGCGTCGTCGTTGAGCAGGCGCCGTTCGCACGATTGCACGCCGAGGCTGTCGGCCAACTGGCCCAGCTTGTCCAGCGCCTCGCTGGCGTTGGCGGTGGCCAGTCGGGCCAGGTCGGGACGGATCACCTGGTAAGGCTGGTCTTCGTGTTCGCGGTAGGCGTAGCGCGAAATGCCGGTCATGGCGGCGCAGACCAGGTGCGCTTGCTGCTGTTGAGCCAGCATGGCGGCCAGCCGCAGCCGTGCCGGTGCACTGCGCGCGGCATCCACGTGGAGCAAGATGGTCTTGTACAAATTGTCCTCCTGGAGTTGTGCATCCAGTGTGGCGGCGGTATCGCGCTACGGCCATGACTTGGATCATTTAATTGCCTGCGGCTCTTGCCTAAGTTGGTTCAACAACTACCGTTACCTTTGAGCGAGGAGAGCATCATGCGCAGACTGATACCGGCCGTACTGGCCGCCCTGATCCTTGGCCCGGTTGTCCAGGCGGATGACAAGCACCACCCAGCGGAAGACGCCAAGCCGCCTGCCGCTGCGACAGCACTCGATGAGGAAGCGATGGGAGCCAATTTCCAAGCCAATAAGGTGGGCATGGCCATGCTCGACATCCTGGGCTTGCAGCCATCAGGGCCGGCTGCATGAGGCTGGCCGAGGCAATCGTGCTGCGGCCGGGGCAGCACATCGTGCTGGCGCAGAGCGTCGGAGCAGCTCCCGCCTAAGGGACGGCCGCTTGCCGCAGCGCCATCAGCAAGGGCTGGTCCTGGGTCGCAATGTGGAATGGCAGCCATTCGCGCAGGGCGCAGGCAGCTTGCCGCGCAGGCCCCGGGTCGCCTTGCTCCAGCGCTGATGCGGCGTGATGCAGGCCTGCCTGCATCCGTGCATGCTGCTCGCGGTGCTGATGGGCGCCGGGGTACTGGCAACTGTCCATCCATTGCTCTTCATGGCGAAAATCCAGCTCCATGGCGGCGACCAGCTTATGGTAGGCCGCGCCAAAGCTGCCGGCAGGCTGCACCAGCAGCGCGTCGATCATGCTGAACAGGGGCTCGTGAAGCTCGTCCAACTGGCCTTGCGTGGCCGGCTTCGATGGCTGCATGGATTCCTCCGCACTCAATGCATCAGCAGTACCGGCAGCGTGGCTTGCGCCAGGATGCTGCGCGTGGCGCCGCCCAGCACCATCTCGCGCCAGCGGCTATGGCCGTAGGCGCCCATCACCAGCAAGTCGGCGCCAAGCTCGCCGGCCAGCGACAGGATGGCCTTGCCGGCGTCGGCGGGGCGCTGCTGCACCAGCACATCGACCTTGATGTCGTGGCGCGCCAGGTAGAGCGCGATATCGGCGCCCGGTTCCTCGCCGTGGTCGCCCTGGCCGGTGCCCAGCACGGCCAGCGTCACACGGCCGGCTTGCTGCAGCAGGGGCAGGGCGGCACTGGCCGCGCGCGCCGCTTCGCGGCTGCCGTTCCAGGCCAGCAGTGCGTGGTGCGAAGGCGGCGCAAAGCTGCCACTGCGCGGCACCAGCAGTACCGGGCGGCCGCCTTGCAGCAGCACTTGCTCCGGCAGGTCCAGCAGCAGGCCGCCTTCTTCGCGGTCGTCCGGATCGGCCTGGCCCAGCACCATCAGGTCGGCATAGCGCGCCTGCAGGCACAGGCCGGCATATTCGTCTACATCGTGGCGCCGTTGTTCGTGCGGCACGCCGATGCGGGTAGCAATTTCCTCGAACCTGGCCAGGGCCACATCGGCGCGCTCTTTGGCATGGCGCAGGTGGTCTGCGATCAGCACGCCGCTGCCCTCATACGGGCTGCCGGCCAGCATGTAGCGCGGCACGCCAGTCATGGCGGCGCCGACCAGGTGGGCGCCTTCGCGCACGGCCAGCTGGGCGGCCAGTTCGATGCGGGCGGCGGCATTGGGGGCGCGGTCCACATGGACCACGATGGTGCGGTAGGACATGGCATTCTCCTTCCGTAAATGATGCAAGCAGTCTGCACCCGGCGGCCAGGCGCAATCCATGACCTGGATCATTTTTGTTGTAAGTACAACAGATCGGGCCGGACTTGACCTCGATCATGTGCAGGCGGCTGTGCTCCCGCTAAGGTGGGCCGGTGATCAATGCCTGGAGGGCTAGCATGCAAGAGCCGCAATTGCAGGGCTTAACCCATGAAGAAGCGCGGCGCAGGCTGGCCGCGCAGGGAGCCAATAGCCTGCCGCAGGCGCAGCGGCGCATGGCGGCCTTGCTGCTGCATACGGTGCGCGAGCCGATGTTCCTGCTGCTGCTGGGTGCGTCCCTGCTGTACCTGGCGCTGGGCGACTGGCAGGAGGGCGTGGCGCTGCTGTTGATGGCGGCGCTGACCATCGGCCTGGCCCTGTTCCAGGAAGGCCGCACCGAGCGTGCCTTGCAAGCCTTGCGCGACCTCAGTTCGCCGCGCGCCCTGGTGCTGCGCGAGGGCCGGGCGCTGCGCATTGCCGGCAGCGACGTGGTGGAGGGCGACTTGCTGCTGCTGTCGGAAGGCGACCGCGTGGCTGCCGATGCTCTGCTGCTGCAGGCAAGCGGCTTGCGGGTCGATGAATCGCAACTGACCGGCGAATCGCAGGCGGTCGCCAAGTGCGCTGCCAACGGCTCGCTGCCGCCGGCCACGCCGGGCGGCGATGACATGCCTTTCGTGTGGTCTGGTTCACTGGTGCTGCAGGGCGAAGGCCTGGCGCGCGTCAACGCCACCGGGCCGCGCACGGAGCTGGGCAAGATCGGGCGCAGCTTGCAGTCGGTGGGCGGCGAGCTGTCGCCAATGCAGCGCGATGCGAACCGCATGACGGGGCTGATGGCGCTGGCTGGCGTGGCGGTCAGCTTGCTGGCGGTCGTGCTATATGGCTTGCAGGGCGGGGACTGGCTGGCGGCCATCCTGGCCGGGATCGCCTTGACGATGTCGCTGCTGCCGGCCGAATTCCCCGTGATCATGACGGTATTCCTGGCGATTGGCGCCTGGCGCATGGCGCGGGTGCAGGTGTTGACGCGGCGCCTGCCGTCCATCGAGGCGCTCGGTTCGATTACCGTGCTGTGCACCGACAAGACCGGCACCCTGACCGAAAACCGGATGGGCGTGGAGCAGTTGTATGCGGAGGGCGAATTCCTGCAATTGCCGCCAACCCCGCAGGACGGGCTGCCGGCGGCATTCGATGAACTGGTGCGCTTCGCCGCGCTGGCCAGCAAGCCGCGCGCCAGCGATCCGATGGAACAGGCTTTCCACGCCCTGGCCGGTGGCCCGCGCCAGGATGGGCTGCTGCGCGAGTATCCGCTGTCGGCTGGCCTGCGCGCCATGACGCAGGTATGGGATGAGGGTGAGGCCGACCTGGCCACCGTCGCCGCCAAAGGCGCGCCGGAGACCATCGGCGCCCTGTGCCGGCTGGATGAAGCGCAGATGGCGGCGATGCGCGCGGCAGCCGACCGCATGGCGGCGCAAGGCTTGCGCGTGCTCGGCGTGGCGCGGGCGCAGCATGCGGCGTCCTTGCTGCCGGCGGGGCAGGATGGCTTCTGCTACAGCTTCCTCGGCCTCATGGGCCTGGCCGATCCCCTGCGCGCCGAGGTGCCGGACGCGATCGGGCAGTGCCATGCCGCCGGCATCCGCGTCATCATGATCACGGGCGATTACCCGGCGACGGCCAGCAGCATTGCGCAGCGCGCCGGATTGCCCGCCGGCGCAGTGCTGACAGGCGAGGAGCTGGAGCGGATGAACGATGCTGAGCTGCGCACACGGCTGGCCGGTGCCACAGTGTGCGCGCGCATCAGCCCCTTGCAGAAGCTGCGCATCGTCGAAGCCCTGAAAGCCAATGGCGAAGTGGTAGCCATGACGGGCGACGGCGTGAACGATGCACCGGCGCTCAAGTCGGCACACGTCGGCATCGCCATGGGCCAGCGCGGCACCGATGTGGCGCGCGAGGCCGCGGCGCTGGTCCTGCTGGACGACAACTTCGCTTCCATCGTGCGCGGCATCCGGCTGGGCCGGCGCATCTTTGCCAATATGCGCAGCGCATTTTCATATGTGTTTGCGATCCATGTGCCGATTGCCGGCATGGCTTTGCTGCCGGCCGTGCTGGATTGGCCGATGCTGCTATACCCGATGCATATCGCTTTCCTTGAACTGGTGATCGGGCCGGCCTGTTCGCTGGCCTTCGAATACGAAGCGTCCGATGCCGGCGCCATGGCGCGGCCGCCGCGCCGGGCCGGCGCGCCTTTGCTGGAACGCTCGACGCTGGCGGGCGCGCTGCTGCAAGGCGTGGTCGGGCTGCTGGCCAGCGCGCTGGCCTACGCGCTGGCGCTCGGCCAGTTGAACGCACCGGCCGCACGCGCGGCAGGTTTTGCTGCGCTGGTGCTGGTCAACCTGTCGCTGATTTTCTCGAACCTGTCCGCCGCCCGCAGCGCCCTGCTGCGCAGGACGGCAGGCAACCGCGTGTCGCACCTGGTGGCGGCCGTGACCTGCACCATGCTGCTGCTGGTGCTGTACGTACCGCCGCTGGGACAAGCCTTCCAGTTCGGTGTGCTGGGTGCGCTGGAGCTGGGGCTGGCCCTGGCCGTCGGCCTGGCTTGTTTTGTGGTCAACCAGGCGGCCATGCGCGCCGCCGTGCGCTGGCAGCGCCCTAATGAGAGGAAAGCATGAGCATTCGCAACCTGGAATTCCTGTTCCAACCAACTTCGGTGGCCGTGATCGGCGCGTCCGAGCGTCCCCACAGCGTGGGCGCCACGGTACTGGCCAATGTGCTGCAAGGCGGCTTCCGCGGCGCGGTGTGGCCGGTCAATCCCAAATACCCGGCGCTGGGCGGGCGTACGGCCTATCATCGCGTGTGCGACCTGCCGCAAGCGCCTGACCTGGCGCTGATCTGCACGCCGCCAGCCACGGTTGCAGGCCTGGTCGAAGAACTGGGGCAGGTGGGTTGCAAGGCCGCCGTGGTGATTACGGCCGGCCTGGATGCGGCGCAGAAGGCGGCCATGCTGGCAGCCGCGCGGCCGCATTTGCTGCGCATTCTCGGGCCCAATTGCGTCGGCCTGCTGGTGCCCGGCATCGGGCTGAATGGCAGCTTCGCGCACCTGTCGGCGCTGCCCGGCAAGCTGGCCTTCGTTTCGCAGTCGGGCGCCATGGTGACCGGTATCCTCGACTGGGCGCGCAGCCGCAATATCGGTTTCTCGCGCTTCGTTTCGCTGGGCGACAGCAGCGATGTTGATTTTGGCGACGTGCTCGATTACCTGGCCAGCGACCGCGCCACCCAGGCCATCCTGCTGTACATGGAAGACGTGCGCTCGGCACGCAAGTTCATGTCGGCAGCGCGCGCGGCAGCACGCAGCAAGCCGGTGCTGGTGGTGAAGTCCGGACGTTTTGCCGAAGGCGCGCGTGCGGCCAATTCGCATACGGGTGCGCTGGCCGGTTCCGATGCCGTGTACGACGCTGCCATCCGGCGCGCAGGCATGCTGCGCGTGCTGAGCACGGAGGACCTGTTCGACGCGGTCGAAACGCTGGCCACGGGACGCCCGCTGGCCGGCGAGCGGCTGGCGATCCTGACCAATGGCGGCGGTCCCGGCGTGCTGGCCACCGATGCGCTGGTGGGAGCGGGCGGCACGCTGGCGGAGCTGGCGCCGGCTACCTTGCGCCGGCTGGACGAGGTGCTGCCGCCCACCTGGTCGCATGCCAACCCGGTCGACATCATCGGCGATGCGCCGGGCCGGCGTTACAGCGAGGCATTGAAGGCGCTCTTGCAGGACGATGGCGTCGATGCAGTGCTTGTAATGCATGCGCCGACTGCCATCGTGCCGTCGATGGAAGTGGCGCAGGCGGTGGCGGCAACGGCTCGTGACGCCGGGCGCAATGTGCTGTCCTGCTGGCTGGGCGGCGAGGGCATGGCGCCGGCGCGGCGCTTGCTGGGCGAGGCTGGCGTGGCCAGCTACGATACGCCGGAGGACGCAGTGGGTGGTTTCATGCAGATGGTGAATTACCGCCGTGCGCAGCAACTGCTGATGGAAGTGCCGGCCGCCGCAGCCGGCGACTTCTGCCCTGACCGGGCCCGTGCGCGGCAAGTCATCGCCAATGCGCTGCAAGCCAGCCGACCCATGCTGAGCGAACCCGAGGCCAAGGAGGTGCTGGCCTGTTACGGCATCCCGGTAGTGGAAACGGCGATTGCCGACCGGGTGGAGGCGGCCGTGCTGCTGGCGGACCGTATCGGCTACCCGGTGGCGTTGAAAATCCTGTCGCCGGACATTACGCACAAGACTGAAGTTGGCGGCGTCGAACTTGACCTGGAAACGCCGGAAGCGGTGCGCGCCGCCGCCCTGGCGATGCGCGGCCGCCTGCATGCACTGCATCCGAAAGCGCACCTGCGTGGCTTCACGGTGCAGGCCATGGCGCGCCGGCCCGGCGCGCACGAGCTGATCGTGGGCGCGAGCTGCGACCCGGTGTTCGGGCCGGTGATCCTGTTCGGCCAGGGCGGCATTGCAGTGGAAACCATCGGCGACCGTGCGCTGGCGCTGCCACCGCTGAACCAGGTGCTGGCACGCGACCTGGTGGGACGCACGCGTGTGGCGCGCCTCCTGGCGGGCTACCGTGGCCGTCCTGCGGCCGACATGGATGCCCTGTGCACGGTGCTGGTACGCATCGCCACGCTGCTGGCTGACTTGCCCGAGGTGCAGGAGCTGGACATCAACCCCCTGCTGGCCGATGAAAAAGGCGTGCTGGCGCTCGATGCGCGCATGCGGGTAGCGGCAGCGGCGCAAATCGGGCCGGCGCGTTTTGCGATCAGGCCGTACCCGGCGGAGCTGGAAGAAAGCGTGACGTGGGAAGGCAGCACGCTCATGCTGCGCCCGATCCGCCCGGAAGACGCGCCGCAGCATAGCGCTTTCTTCGCCGCCCTGACGCCGGAAGACGTGCGCTTCCGCATGTTCGCCCAGATACAGTCGCTGCCGCCGGCGCAGCTGGCGCGCTGGACCCAGATCGACTACGACCGCGAAATGGCCTTCATCGCCACCCGCGCCGGCGCCAACGGGCCGGAAACGCTGGGCGTGGCGCGGGCCGTGGCCGACCCGGACAACATCCGTGCGGAATTCGCTGTGGTGGTGCGCTCGGACCTGAAAGGCCGCGGCCTGGGCGCACTGCTGATGGAGAAAATGCTGCGCTATTGCCGTGCGCGCGGGACGCAGGAGCTGGTGGGTGAAGCTTTGCCGGAAAACCTGCGCATGCTGCAGCTGGCGCACCACCTGGGATTCACGGTGGCGCCGGCAGTTTCGCAGGGCGCCGTCGGCATGCGCCTGGTGCTGAGCGGGCCGGTCGGCGCGCCGGCTTAGCGCGGCAGGACAGCGTCGCCATCCAGCAGGCGCGCTGCCTGCTGGTTGCGCGCCTTCAGTTCGCGCACGCGGCGGTCGCAGCGGTGGACTTCGAGCAAGCCTTTGATGGACAGGTAGCCGCCCAGCACGACCAGCACCGCGCTGAGCACCAGCAAGGGCCAGAGCAGCAGCACCACTTCATGGAAGCGGTAGCTGCCGGAGGTGGCAATCAGGAGGCCCAGCACCGAGAGCGGCAGCGCAAACACGGCGATCCCCGTGCGCAGCAGGGACAGCGCCGTGCGCTCTTCCGACAGCAGCAGCTGGATTTCATTGGAGAGCAGCAGCAGGCTGCTTTGTCCGGTCTCCTTCATTGGGTCATCAGCAGGGGAACCGGGCTTTGTTCGACCAGGCTGGCCGTGGTACTGCCCAGCACCCAGTCGTGCATGCGGCTGTGGCCATAAGCGCCGGCCACCAGCAGGTCGACATGGTTCTGGCGCGCCAGCTCGCACAGGGCGCTGCCGGTTTCAGTCACGGTATCCAGGCCAACCACGCGCACGTTGCGATGGTGCCGGGCCAGGTAGGTGGCCAGGTCGGCGCCCGGCTCGGCGGCCATGTCGATGCGTTCCGTTTCCGGATTAACCACGGCGATGAACACCTGTGAGGCGCGCTGCACGAGGGGCAGGGCGAAAGCCAGGGCGCGGCTGGCGCCGGCGCTGCCGTTCCAGGCGATCATGATCTTGTCCAGTTTTGCTTCCGGTTGGCGCAGAGCGGGCGGCACTAGCAGCACCGGGCGCACGCACTGGGTGACCAGGCGGCCCGGCAGGCGCGACGGGGCCAGCACGCCGTAGTCGGCAACGTCCTGGGTGCCGGCGACCAGCAGGTCGCAGTAGCGCGATTCCAGGACCAGCGCCTCGACGGCCGAAGTGTCGAGCAGGCGCGATTCGAAAGAATCCACCTCGGCTTCGAAGCACTGGCGCTCGAAGGCTTCCAGGCGCTGGCGGGCTTCCTGGCGCAGCGTCTCGGGATCGGGCGTCGGCATGACGGCCATCGGCGCGCCGGTTGCCATCAGCGTGTTCAGCTCGAGCCAGCCGCTGACGGCAGTGCCGACCAGGTGGGCGCCATGTTGCCGGGCCAGGCTTGCTGCCAGGGCGAAGGTGGCCGGCATGCCGGAGACAGGGCTGACGTGGACAACGATGGTCTTGTACATGATGTGCTCCTGAGCCGGATGGCATTCTGTTGTGGGATGGAGTCGATGCTATGGCGCGGCGCTCGCCGCTTCAATGATCCAGATCAAATTGCCAGGCCAGGCGGGGCCAAGGCACAAAATGATCCAGATCATGGTTTGGTGCAGGTTCCAGGCGTAAGGTGGATTACAGCGGTATCGCTGTACCTCATCATGCTGGGCTTCCTGCTGCAGTGGCCAACCTTGCTCACCGTGCTGATGTTCCCGTGCTGGTAGTGGTCTATATCAGGCTGGCGCGCCAGGAGGAGCAGGACGCTGTGCGCGAATTCGGCGAAGAGTATCTGCAGTATGCGGCGCGGACGCCGGCCTTCATCCCACGCTGGAGCGATGTGAGGAGACAATCATGAAACCTGTCGCAAGCGGCTGCGCCCTGGCGCTGACCGTTGTCCTGTTCTATAGCCTGTGCACCGTGGCGGCCTTATTGTGGCCAACGGCGTTTGTCGGTTTTGTCGGGGATATTTTCCATGGCATGGACTTTTCCCGGCTGATGCCGGAGCAGGGCTACAATTGGCGCTCCTTTTTCAGCGCCGCCTGGATCATGGCTTTGTGGGCGTTCGCCATGGGCGCCACCTTTGCCTGGCTGTCCGGGAAACTCAACGGAGGGAATCGCTAGTGAATACAGGCGAAACGGTCTATACCTGCCCGATGCACCCGGAGGTGCGGCAGCCGGCTCCAGGCAATTGCCCCAAATGCGGCATGAAGCTTGAGCCGGTGCTGCCGGCACTGGAAGATGAGGATGACCCGGAACTGGCCGATTTCGCGCGGCGCTTCTGGTGGACGCTGCCGCTGACGGTGCTGGTGACTGCCCTGGCCATGTTCGGCCACAAGCTGTTTCCGGGTGGCCTGGCCGGGCAAAGCTGGATCGAACTGCTGCTGGGGACTCCCGTCGTGCTGTGGGCCGGCTGGCCTTTCCTGCTGCGCTGGACGGCTTCGCTCAAGGCGCGCACCCCGAATATGTGGACCTTGATCGGCACCGGCGTGCTGGCGGCGTATGGCTATAGCGTTGCTGCCACCCTCTGGCCAAGCGCCTTTCCGCAGTCGCTGCTTGAACACGGCCGGATCGGCGTGTATTTCGAAGCGGCGGCGGTGATTGTGTCGCTTACCTTGCTGGGACAGATGCTGGAGCTGAAGGCGCGTTCGCGCACGTCGGCCGCGATCAAGTCCCTGCTGGGCCTTGCGCCCAAGATGGCGCGCCGCATCCGTGCGGGCGGCGAGGAAGAGGATATCCCGCTGGCGCACGTGCACGTGGGCGACATGCTTCGTATCCGCCCGGGCGAAAAAGTGCCGGTCGATGGTGCCGTCGTCAGCGGCGAGAGCGCGGTGGACGAATCGATGCTCACAGGCGAGCCTCTGCCGGCCAGCAAGCGCGCCGGCGACAAGGTGGTCGGCGCCACCCTGAACACCAGCGGCAGCCTGGTGATGCGCGCCGAGAAGGTCGGCGGCGAGACGATGCTGGCGCAGATCGTGCAAATGGTGTCGCAGGCGCAGCGCTCGCGCGCGCCGATGCAGCGGTTGGCGGACGTGGTGGCGGGATACTTCGTGGTTGCCGTGGTGCTGCTGGCGCTCCTGACGCTGCTGGCCTGGGGCTTGTTCGGGCCGGAGCCGCGCTGGGTCTACGGCTTCGTCAACGCTGTGGCGGTGCTGATCATTGCCTGCCCCTGCGCACTTGGCCTGGCGACGCCGATGTCGATCATGGCGGCAACCGGCCGCGCTGCCACGCAAGGCGTCCTGTTCCGCGACGCCGCTGCCATTGAAGGCCTGCGCAAGGTGGACACTCTGATCGTCGACAAGACTGGCACCCTGACCGAGGGCAAGCCGGCGTTCGACAGCGTGGTGGCGGCCCCAGGCTGGGATGGCGCCGAAGTGCTGCGGCTGGCCGCCTGCCTGGACCTGGGCAGCGAACACCCGCTGGCCCACGCGCTGGTGGCGGAAGCGCGCCAGCGCGGGCTGCGGCTGGTGGATCCGTCCACCTTCGAATCGGCAAGCGGCATCGGCGTGCGCGGCATGGTGGAAGGGCGCAGCCTTGCGCTCGGCAATACCGCGCTGATGGCGGCCGACGGTGTGGCCTGGGATGCCCTGGCGGCGCCAGCGGAATCGCTGCGCGGCAACGGCGCCAGCGTCATGCTGCTGGCAGTGGATGGCAAGCTGGCCGGCCTGCTGGCGGTATCGGACCCGGTCAAGCCCAGTTCCGCGGAAGCCCTGGCTGCCCTGGCGAGCGAGGGCGTGCGCGTGATCATGGCGACCGGTGACGGCCTGACCACGGCGCGCGCCGTGGCGGCCCGCCTTCAAATCGATGAAGTGCACGGGGAAGTCAAGCCGCAGGACAAGCTGCAGCTGGTCGAGCGTTTGCAAAGCGAAGGCCGGATCGTCGCCATGGCGGGTGATGGCATCAACGATGCCCCGGCGCTGGCGCGCGCCAATGTCGGCATCGCGATGGGGACGGGAACCGACGTCGCCATCAACAGCGCCCATGTCGCGCTGGTCAAGGGCGACCTGCGCGGCATCGCCAGGGCACGTGCGATTTCAAGCGATGCGGTGCGCAATATGCGCCAGAACCTGGCCTTTGCCTTTGCCTACAACGCCCTCGGCATTCCACTGGCGGCCGGCGTGCTGTATCCGGCGACAGGCATGCTGCTGTCGCCGATGATCGCGGCACTGGCGATGAGCCTGAGCTCGGTGTCCGTCATCGCCAATGCGCTGCGGCTGCGTCACGCGGGGTGACGGCGTTCAGTCAAGCCTGATTGCCTCGGCCAGGTGGGCATAAGCAGCGGAGATGCGGCGCAAGTGGCGCGATTCGGTATGCGTCAGCAGCCACAGGTCGGTGGAGCCATCGTCGATCTCCTCGCTCAACTGGCGCAGGCCGGGACGCTGCCTGGCAAGGAACAGCGGCAGGATGCCGACGCCAAGGTTCTGCTCGACCAGTTCCGCCACCGTCAGGATGCTGCTTGCCTTGAACGCCGGGACGACCGTAGGGAAGTGCTTGCGCCGCCACAGCACCGACGGATGCTCGGGTAGCGCTTCGTCCGGCGCAATCCAGGCGCATGTGCCTGCGGTGACGTCTTCCCAGGCCGGCCCGCCGCGCCGCGCGGAGCCGTAGAGGGCGACGCGAATGCGCCCGAGGCATTTGCCGACCAGGTGCGGCGGCGGTTTCTTCGTCGCGCGCACTGCAATATCGGCATCGCGCCGGCTCAGGTTTGCCAGCTCGTTGCCCGTATAAAGCTCGAACCCGAGCTGGGGATGCTTCTTGCGCAGCCCTTGCAGCGCAGGCGCCACCAGCGCATGCAGGACGGTGTCGGTGGTGGTAATGCGTACGCTGCCTGCCACCTGGCCTGGCTCGGCCTGCACGGAGGAGCGTGCCGATTCCAGAATCGATTCCATCTTTTCGCCATGCTCGGCCAGTGCCAGCGCCATCTCATTCGGCCGGTAGCCATTGCGTGAGCGTTCGAACAGCGGCGCGCCCAGGCCGCGCTCAATCTTCTGCAAGGCGCGGAACACGGTCGATGCGTCCTGGCCGAGGCGCTCGCCGGCGTCGGCCAGCTTGCCGCCACGCGCCAGGGCCAGGATGAGTTGCAGGTCGCTGGCGCCCAGATGGTATTGCGTTTTCGCATTCATAGATTGCGTTCATGCCTATTTGCTATGCGGTTTTGCAATAGTACATTGAGCGCTGTCCAATCACTGAAGGAGGCAATCATGGGCCCGACTATCTTGCGTCTTGCGCTGGGCAGCATGTGGATTTCGCATGCGCTGCTCAAGCTACTGGTTTTCACCTTGCCGGGAACAGCGCACTTTTTCGAAAGCGTCGGCCTGCCGGGCTGGATGGCGTATCCGGTGTTCGCAGCAGAACTGCTGGGCGGCCTGGCGATGCTGTTCGGCTTTTATGCGCGGCACGTGGCGCTGGGCCTCTTGCCGATCCTGGTGGTGGCGACCGTTGTCCACCTGCCCAATGGCTGGGTATTTACCAACCAGGGCGGCGGATGGGAGTATCCTGCGTTCCTGTGCGTCGCGTCGATCGTGCTGTGGCTGCTGGGCGACGGGAAGTTGTTAACGGTTTCTGTGGAAAACCCTGTTAACAAGGCATCCCACGGCTGAGCAAGTGTTTGATTCATTTAGGAAAATTTCTCCTGCGCAAATAAAGGGCAATCGAAACAAGCCTTTCGGCAACAACTGCTATAGTGTCTTATCGACAATCTTCATGCAGGACTGACATGCTTCAGCCGCAGAACAAGCAGACAGATGCCTTTATCTCAACCGGCATCGCCGGCCTCGATTCGATCCTGGCCGGCGGCCTGACCAAGGACCGGTTGTATCTGATCGAGGGCGATCCCGGGACGGGCAAGACCACCATGGCGCTGCAGTTCCTGGTGGAAGGCGCACGGCGCGGCGAACCGGTGCTCTACATTACACTGGCGGAAAACGAGGTGGAGCTGCGCGCGGTCGCGCACTCGCATGGCTTCTCGCTGGAAGGCATTACCGTGCACGAAATCATTCCGGCCGAAGGCGTGCTTGACCCGGATGAGCAATATACGGTGTTCCATCCGTCCGAAATCGAACTGGGCGAAACCAACCGGCTGATCCTGGAACAGATCGAGCGGCTCAACCCCACCCGCGTGGTGCTCGATTCCTTGTCGGAACTGCAGCTGCTGGCCGCCAATCCCTTGCGCTATCGGCGGCATGTGCTCGCGCTCAAGCAGTATTTCGCCAGGCGCGCCTGCACGGCGCTGTTCCTGGACGATAAAACGGCTGTAGGCGGCGACCAGCAGGTGCGCAGCATCGCGCACGGCGTGATCTCCCTGCAGCAGATCGAATCGGGCTATGGCGCCGAGCGCCGCGTCTTGCGTGTGCTGAAATACCGCGGCATCGATTACCGGCGTGGACCGCACGACTATACGATCATTTCCGGCGGCGTCGTTGCCTATCCGCGCATCGTGACATCGGAATCGCGCGAGCTGGCACCGCGGCGGCAGGTGGCAAGCGGCCTGGCGTCACTGGATGCCTTGCTTGGCGGCGGCCTGGAGGAGGGCTCCAGCACCCTGGTTTCCGGGCCGCCCGGCACCGGCAAGTCCAGTCTCGCCGCCCAGTTCGTCAAGGCCGTCACGGATCGCCAGCAGAAGGCTGCGATGTTCGTGTTCGAAGAGTCGTTCAATACCTTGCTGAACCGCGCGGACGGAATTGGCATGGATTTGCGCAAGCCGCTGGCCTCGGGCATGCTGCAAGTGAACCAGATCGACCCGGCCGAATTGTCGCCAGGCCAGTTCGCGCACCTGGTGTGCACGGCTGCCGACGAGGGCGCCAAGGTGGTGGTGATCGACAGCCTGAACGGCTATATGAACGCGATGCCCGAAGCGCGCTTTCTTATCACCCAATTGCGCGAAGTGCTGACCTACCTGGGGCAGCGCGGCGTAGTGACCCTGCTGGTGGGGGTGCAACAGGGCGTGATCGGCCAGATGGGCAGCACCGTGGACGTCAGCTATCTTGCCGACAACGTGCTGGTGCTGCGCTACTACGAAGCTGGCGGTGCCGTGCACAAGGCACTGTCGGTCTTCAAGAAGCGTGGCAGCCAGCACGAAACCACTTTGCGCTCGTTCGCCATTACCGACCGGGGACTTGAAGTCGGGCCAGTGTTGAAGGGTTTCCGCGGCATCCTGACCGGGGTTCCGGTCAAGGTGCCTGATGACGAGGATGAAGCAAAGCATGGGTGAGCTGGAACAGCGCATTGTCATTTTTGCCCCGGTGGGCAAGGATGCGCGCCTGATCGAGCAAGTGCTTGGCCAGGTGCGGCTGCCTTGCCATATCTGTACAGGGCTGGGTGACGTGGTCAAGGAATTGCAGCAGGGAGCTGCTGCGCTGTTCGTGGTCGAGGAAGCCTTCAATGACGAATTCCTGCGCGAGCTGACCGCCTTCCTTTCCGCCCAGCCGGCATGGTCGGACTTGCCGGTGCTGGTGTTGAGCAAGGAAGGGTTGGATTCGCCGGGCATCCAGCGCATCTTCGAACAAGTCGGTAACGTTACATTGCTTGAACGGCCGGTGCGCCGGGCGACGCTGGTAAGCGCGGCGTTGTCGGCGGCGCGCGCACGCCGGCGCCAGTACGAAATGCGCGAGGTGGACCGCCGCAAGGACGAATTCCTGGCCATCCTCGGCCACGAACTGCGCAACCCGCTGGCGCCAATCCGCACTGCAATGGACGTGCTGAACACCATTCCGAACAGCGATCCGAAAGTGCGCAACATCAGCCAGGTGGTTGAGCGCCAGGTGCGGCACCTGACCCGCCTGGTGGACGACCTGCTTGACGTGGCGCGCATCACCAACGACAAAGTGGCCCTGAAATGCGAGCGGGTCAGCGCTGCCACGGTGCTGCAGCACGCCGTGGAAATTTGCCGGCAGCAGCTCGACGCCGGCGGCCATACGCTGGACTTGCGGCAGCCCGCGGGCAGCGTGCTGCTGTTTGGCGACCGGGCGCGCCTGGTCCAGAGCCTGGCCAATGTGCTGAGTAACGCGGTGAAGTTCTCGCCGCAGCAGTCGACCATTCACCTGTACGCGGAGGCCGATGGCGAAGACATCGTGTTTGTCGTGCGCGACCACGGAGCGGGGCTGGAAGCGGAGGCGCGTTCGCGCATCTTCGATTTGTTCGTGCAGGGCCAGGCCGGACGCGCGCATACACTTGGCGGTCTTGGGATCGGCCTTAGCCTGACCCAGCGCTTTACGCGCATGCATGGCGGGAGTGTCACCGTGTCCAGCGAAGGCAATGGCAAGGGATGCGAATTCGTGCTGCGCATGCCTATCGTGGTGCCGGAGCGGCGCAGCAAGGAGCGCCTTGCCGCCGGCACGGCCAACGCCCATGCCGAGGATGCCCTGCGCATCATGGTGGTGGACGACAATGGAGACGGCGCGGACATGCTGCAGGTGATGCTGGAAATGGAAGGCTACAAAGTGGCCAAGGCGCATGACGGGCAAGGGGCGATCGCGCTGGCCGGGGAATTCCGTCCGCACGCCATCCTCATGGATATCGGCCTGCCGGACATGCAAGGCTATGAGGCCGCGCGCCGGATCCGTGAACGTGAAGGTGGCGATGACATTGTTTTCATCGCCATGACAGGCTGGGGACATGACGAAGCGCGGCGCCGGGCGTCCGATGCCGGCATGCAGCACTACCTGGTCAAGCCTGTGGACCTGAACGTGCTGCGCAAATACCTGGCCGAAGTCCGCGAGCAAGCCTTGCAGCGCGCCTGAGCCTTAGCGGTTGTCGAGGCGAGAGATGCCTCCCCGCCTGCCATTGCGGTCGAAAGCTGCGACGTGAATCAGCCCCCGCTCCGCGATCGGGCCTTGTACCAGCGGGCTGGCGGCAGTGGGTTCGCTGCCGTCGCTGGTGTAGCGCAAGGTGAAGCCGGGCAAGGCGTGGTTGGCGAAGACCTTGCCGCCTTCCCGGGACAGGCCGGGTGGTGCGATGCGGTAGTTGACCGGGCCGAGCGGCGCTTGCTCCAGGTCGAGGCGGGGCAGCACGCGCTGGCCCAGTACGTTGACGAAGCCTTGCCATGCGGCGGCTTCGCTCGTTCCTGCCGGATCGGCGGCCCAGGCCCGTTCCGCCATAGCCAGCAGGCGCGGCATGAGCAGGTAGTCGATCAGGGCGGGGTCGCGTATGGTCTCGGTCCACAGCGCGGCTTCCAGGCCGCGGATGCGGCGCTTGCCGGCCTCGGTCAGGCTATTATCCAGCGGGGCAAAGTTGTAGACGTCTTCGAGTTCGATGTAGGCAGCCCAGTTGACGCCTGGTTCATCGGGATTCATGTTGTGGCTCATGTCCAGGTACTGTTTGGTGGCCGGGGCCAGCACCACGTCGTAGCCGGCGTTGGCTAGCCGCAGGCCCAGGTCTTTCGCATCACCGACATTGTTCCAGACGTAGAGGGTGAAGCCGCGTTGTGCGAAGTGGGGATTGGGCGCGTTCTTGTGCGCTCCCAGTTCTTCCCAGCCGGAAGTGGCCAGGCCGTTCTGGCGCAGGATGGCGTCGACACGGTCATAGAAGTAATTCCACAGCGCGGCCTTGTCTTGCAGCTTTTTGCTGGCCATCAGCTTGCGGCCAAGGGGCGATTTCTCCCATGCGCCCGCAGGCAGCTCGTCGCCGCCAACGTGCAGGGTGCGCAGCGGAACGCCGGCTTCCCGGTGCAGGGCAGCGACCTCTTTCACGACGTGCCCGATGAAGGTAAAGCTGGACTCCAGGCCCGGGTTCATCACGTTGTCGTTGTAATTCTGCGCCGACTTGTACTGCGAGCGGTCGTCCAGGTCGTTCAGCAGATATTCGCCGGCGCCTGGCTGGCCGGCGGCTTTCATGCGCCGGTAGCGGGCCTCCATCGCCTTCACTGCGGCGCGCGCGTGGCCGGGCATTTCAATTTCCGGTATCACCTCGATATGGCGGGCGGCCGCGTAGCGAAGAATCTCGAGGTAGTCGGCGCGCGAGTAGTAGCCGCTGCCATGCGGATCGGTGGCGCTTGGGCCGGAACCGTATTCCGGCTGAAGGCGCACACCTGGCTTGGCGCTGTGGCCGCGCACAGCGCCGATGCTGGTCAATTCCGGCAGTCCCGGGATCTCGAGGCGCCAGCCTTCGTCGTCGGTCAGGTGGAAATGGAAGGCGTTCAGCTTGAAGCGCGCCATCAGGTCGAGCAGGCGGAAGACGGTTTGCTTGGGCTGGAAGTTGCGGCTTACGTCCAGCATCAGGCCGCGATAGGCAAAGCGTGGAGCGTCGGTGACTGCCAGCAGCGGCAAGTCCACTGTCTTTGTGCCGCCTGCGCCGGGCAGCGGCAGCAGGTCGCGCAGCGATTGCAGGCCAAGCGCGACGCCGGCAGCGCTGTTGCCGATGATGGTGATGCCGCCTGCCTCCACGGCCAGCGTGTAAGCTTCCGGCGATTCCTGGCCGGCGATTGCGCCGACAGCGAGGCGCAGCGTGGCGCCTGAAGGTGCGGGCGCGCTTGCGGGCCAGTATTGCTTCAGCAAGCTGGCGGCAATGCCGGCCTCATTCTTCAGGCCGTCCGCGGCCAGGATGGCTGGCGCGGATTCGAGGTGCATCACACCAGTCCCTTTCTGCAGTTGCAGCGGCGTCGGGAAGATTGGCGGCAAAGTTTCGGCGGGGAGCGCGATGGCAGCGGCATTGCGCCGATACAGGTCCAGCGCCGTAACTGCCTGGCCTTTACCCAACTGGTCGGGACGGGGCAAGGGCTGCAACTGGTAATTCGTTATCGCCTGCGCCTGGCCTGGCGCTGCCTCATACACCAGGTACAAACCAGCGGGGGCGCGATACACCTTGGCGTCCGCGCTGGGGGCACGGTAGTCAGCGTTCATTGCCTGGCCCGGCGCCAGCCCGCCGAAGCCGGGCGCAGGGCGCAGGCGGTACAGCGTGCCACCCAGTTCATCGATTGCCAGCTTGCCGTCCAGTGGACCCGCTACGGTGCATTCTATGCAGTTGAAATAGAGCGACCACCCTTGGGCCGGCAGGGGGAAGCGGTCCTGGTTCCTGACTTCGAGCCGGCCGCCTTTGCCGGCATCCTGCTGCTGCCAGCGCACCTGCAGGTGTTCGCCGCCGGCATACGGTGGCGCCGCCCGGGCGGAGGAAAGCGCCAGCAATAGCGCAAGGCAAACAACCGAACTTTTTGAAGTCATGGAACCGGCTTGTCTCGTCTTATGAAAGCGGTAACGCTAGCATAAAGTTCCTGCCCTGGCGCCAGGTGCATCAAATTATATTTGCTCACGCTTTCTGTGGAAAAGCCTGTTAGCAAGGAAGGGAGCTACGCGTTAAGGTCATGATTTAAAGGCGAAAAATCCCGCTGCGCAAATAAGTGGCAGCGCTGGCATAATTGCATAACTTTTAAGGAGGCCGTTTATGCATAAACGTTGGCTGTTCATCCTTGCCCTGGGTTGCGCATCCGCCGGCGCGACCGAGATCAAGGTCGGTTCGCCCCTGCCACGCATGTCAATGGTGAAGGAAGGCACGCACCACTGGCTGCGCTACATACGGAATGGCGAGGCCAATACACCGATAGACATCTGGACGCGCGAAGTGCGCCAGGCGCCGGAGGGGATGCAGGTCCGCCAGCGTTGGGATGGCTTCAACAACAGCGTGGTCCTGCTCGACTCCTGGTTCGACAAGGATACCTTCAAGCCGCGCACCCACCAGCGCATCCGCGAGAAGGAAGGCAAGCGCACAGTGGAAGATTATGACTTCGCCGCCTACGAGCCGACCTTCAACTTCGAGACCGATCTCGAATTCCTGCAAGCCTTGCCGCTGGCAGCGGGATATGAAGCGACCATCATGTTCTACCACCCCGGCGGCCCGGCACCGGCGCGCTACACCTGGAAAGTAGTGGGCAGCGAAACCATCCAGGGGCCGCAAGGTGCGGTCGATTGCTGGCTGCTGACCACCGACTACAACCGCCCCGGCACGGTCGCGAAGTTCTGGATGGCGAAGGCGACGCAGTTGCTGGTACGGCAAGAAGCTGCGGCGCCGGATGGCAGGATAATGGTGAAGTCGTTGATCGATTGACGGAAACGGTCTATCATCGCCCCCATGAAATTCCGTCGGACATCCAGGATCGTGGCCGCTATGGTGGCGCTATTCAGCATGCTGTTCATGCAGCTTGCTGTAGCTTCGTACGCCTGTCCTTCCGCCGCAAACCCGGTTGCCACCGGCGCCCAATGCGCCGGCATGGACCCTGCACAGCCTAGCCTGTGCAAGGCCAAGGCGGCCAACCTGGCCGCCAAGCAGGCGCTCGACAAGCCCGACTTGCCGCCCGTGCTGCCATTCGTCGCAGCCGACCTGGCGGGCATCGTCATCGCAGATGCCTGGGCGCCGGATTCTGCCGAGGGGGCCACCGCTCCCCCAGGCCTGGCGCGCAGCCTGTCTCCGCCGCACTCCATAGAGCACTGCTGCTTCCGCAATTGACCTTCCAGTCTGCCTGATGCCGTACCGCGCCCGCCCGTGTGGCTTGCGCGTGGTTTCCTTTGCATTCTGGAGGTTTCATGTTTCCCCCATTTTATTGGCGCTGCCTCGCGCTTGGCTGCGCCCTGGCATTTGCTGCCGAGGCGCCGGCGCTGACGCTGGCGCAAGCGCAGCAGCGCGCTGTTGAACGTTCGCGCCAGCTGGCGGCGCAAGGCCATGCTGCCGAGGCGGCGCGCGACATGGCTGTCGCAGCGGCCCAATTACCCGATCCCGTGCTGAAGGCCGGGGTCGACAATCTTCCCGTCAGCGGTGCGGAGCGTTACCGCATTGGCGCCGATTCGATGACCATGCGCCGCATCGGCGTGATGCAGGAGCTGACCAGCAGCGACAAGCGCCGCTGGCGTGCCGCGCGTTTCGAGAGCGAAGCGGCGCGCAGCAAAGCCGCAGCGGAGGCGTTGACCGCAAACATCCAGCGTGATACCGCCATTGCCTGGCTTGACCGCTACCACCTGGAGCGCATGAATGCCGAACTGGCGCGCCAGCTTGCCTTGTCGCGTGACGAGATAACGGCTGCGGAAGCGGCCTATCGCGGCGGGCGCTCTGGCCAGGCAGTCTTGCTCGATGCGCGGGCAAGCTTGCTGGCGCTGGAGGATCGCGCAACGGAACTCGGCCTGCAGGCGCGCAATGCCGCGATCATGCTGGCGCGCTGGACGGGCGAGCCGGTCGATGTGGCGCTCGATGGCGGCGCCGATACCAGCAGCGTCGCCGTGGCTCAGGCAACGCTGGAAACAGCGCTCGAACATCATCCCCGGGTGGCCGTGCTGACGCGCCAGGCCGAACTGGCGCAGGCGGAAGCGGGGCTGGCGCAGGCCAACCGCACTCCCGACTGGAGCGTGGAGGTGGCCTTGCAGCAGCGCGGGCCGGGCTTTCCGAACATGGTGTCGTTCGGCGTGTCGGTACCGCTGCAGTGGGACCGGGGCCGCCGCCAGGATCGCGAGCTGTCGGCGCGGCTGGCAACGGCCGGGCAGGCGCAAGCCGAGCGCGACGAAGCCTTGCGCGAACACGTGGCCGAGGTGCGCAGCCAGTTGGCTGAATGGCAGGCTGGCCGCGAGCGCATTGCGCGCTTCGAGAAGGAAGTGCTGCCGCTGGCGAACGCGCGCACCGGAGCGGTGCTTGCAGCCTACCGTGGCGGCAAGGCCAGCCTGGCGGAAGTATTGGCTGCACGCAGGACGGAGAGCGAGCAGCGCCTGCAGGCGATGCAGCTCGAACGGGACAACGCCCGCGTTTGGGCGCAGCTGACTTATATCCTTCCGGCGAAAGGCCACCCATGAACAGGAACGCAATGATCGCCGCCATCGTGGCGGCTGGCGTGCTGGGCGCCGTGGGGGCCATCGGCGGCTACCAGCTGGGCAAGCGCCAGGCGGCGCCCGCTCCAGGGCCGCACCCGGCTTCCGCGGCGGAAGGCCGCAAACCCCTGTACTGGCACGATCCGATGGTGCCGGGGCAGAAATTCGACAAGCCCGGCAAGTCGCCGTACATGGACATGCAGCTGGTGCCGGTCTACGCCGACGAAGGCAGCGATGCCGGCACGGTGAACATCAGCCCGCGCGTGCAGCAAAACCTTGGCGTGCGCACGGCGATGGTGACCAGTGCTCCGTTGCCGCTGACGGTATCGGCTGTCGGCAATGTTGCCTTCGATGAGCGAGAAGTCGCCGTCGTGCAGTCCCGCTCGAACGGCTTTGTCGAGCGCGTGCTGGTGCGCGCGCCTTTGGAAACGGTCCGCCGCGGCCAGCCCCTGGCCGAGGTCACCATGCCGGACTGGGTCGCAGCGCAGGAGGATTTCCTTGCCGTGCGGCGCATGAACGCTGGCGCTACGCCCGGCCTGCTTGATGCGGCGCGCCAGCGCATGGTCCTGGCGGGCATGAGCGAACAGCAGGTGCATCAAGTGGAGAAGGGCGGGAAAGTGCTGGCACGGCAGGTGCTGGTGGCGCCGCGCGCCGGCGTGGTGACCGAACTGGCAGCGCGCGAAGGCATGGCCGTTGCCGCCGGCGCGCCGCTGTACCGCATCAATGGCCTTGATTCGGTCTGGGTCAATGCAGAGCTGCCGGAAACTGCTGTGGCGCAGGTGCCGCTCGGTACCGAAGTCGCCGCGCGCGCTGCCGCTTTGCCGGACGCGCAGTTGCGCGGCAAGGTGGCGGCAATCCTGCCGCAGGTGGATGCGGCAACGCGCACGATTCGCGCCCGTATCGAGCTGTCCAATCCAGGCGGGCGCCTCGCTCCGGGCATGTTCGTGACGCTGTCATTTGCGCCGATCCAGCGGCAGCCGGCGCTGCTGGTGCCATCGGAAGCCGTGATACGCACCGGCACGCGCAATGTCGTGATGGTCGAGGAGGGCGCCGGCAAATTCCTGCCGGTGCAAGTCGAGTTGGGGACGGAGGCTGGAGGGCAGGTCGAAATCCGGACTGGCCTGCAGGCCGGGCAGAAAGTGGCCGTATCCGGGCAGTTCCTGGTCGATTCGGAAGCAAGCCTGAAGGGTACCGTGCAGCGGATGGCCGGCCCGGCGCCGCTGTCGCATCGCGGCGAAGGCACCGTAGAGGCGGTGGGCAAGGACGAAATCACCTTGTCGCATGGACCGATTGCCACGCTCAAATGGCCGGCCATGACGATGGGTTTCAAGCTGCCGCGCGGCGGTTTGCCGCCCGGTGTCGCCGTGGGCGATCGCGTGTCGTTCGAGTTCGTGCAGCAAGCCGATGGCAGCTTCCAGGTTACCACGCTGGCGCCGGCAGCCGTGCAAGCCCCGGCGCACCAGCATGGGGAGCGTCAATGATCGCGCAACTGATCCTGTGGTCGATCCGCAACCGCTTCCTGGTGCTGCTGGCGTCCATCCTGCTGGCGGGCTGGGGCGGCTGGGCGTTGCAACGCACGCCGCTGGACGCGATCCCGGACCTGTCCGACGTCCAGGTCATCATCCGCACCAGCTTCCCCGGCCAGGCGCCGCAGATCGTCGAAAACCAGGTCACATATCCGCTGACGACACAAATGCTGTCGGTGCCGGGCGCGCGCACGGTGCGCGGCTATTCCTTCTTTGGCGACTCCTTCGTGTACGTGCTGTTCGAGGATGGTACCGATCCGTACTGGGCGCGTTCGCGCGTGCTGGAGTACCTGAACCAGGTGCAGTCACGCCTGCCGCAGCAGGCGCGCGCTGCGCTGGGGCCCGACGCGACGGGTGTGGGCTGGGTGTTCGAGTATGCGCTGGTCGACCGCAGCGGCAAGCACGACCTGGCCCAGTTGCGCGCGCTGCAGGACTGGTTCCTCAAGTACGAGCTGAAAGCAGTGCCGGACGTGGCGGAAGTGGCCAGCCTGGGCGGCATGGTCAAACAGTACCAGGTGGTGCTCGATCCGGTGCGGCTGCGCGCTTTCAACATCACGCACAGTAAGGCGATCGACGCCATCCGCCGCGCCAACCAGGAAACCGGCGGTTCGGTGCTGGAACTGGCGGAAGCGGAATACATGGTGCGCGCATCCGGCTACCTGCGCTCGCTGGAAGACTTCCGCCAGATCCCACTGACGGCCAGCGAAGGCGGCGTTGCGGTGCGCCTGGGCGATGTGGCGACCATCCAGCTTGGCCCGGAAACGCGGCGCGGGATCGCCGAATTGAACGGCGAAGGCGAGGTGGCTGGCGGCGTGATCGTCATGCGCTCCGGGAAGAACGCCTTGCAGACAATCGATGCCGTCAAGGCGCGCCTGGCATCGCTCAAGGCCAGCCTGCCGCCCGGCGTGGAAATCGTGCCAGTGTACGACCGCTCGAACCTGATCCGGCGTGCGGTCAGCAATCTGGAAACCAAACTGGCCGAGGAATTCGTCGTCGTGGCCCTGGTGTGCGCGGTGTTCCTGTTCCACCTGCGATCCGCGCTGGTGGCCATCGTGTCACTGCCGCTCGGCGTGCTGGCCGCCTACCTGGTCATGCACTACCAGGGCGTCAACGCCAACATCATGTCGCTGGGCGGGATCGCCATTGCCATCGGCGCCATGGTCGATGCCGCGGTGGTGATGATCGAAAACGCCCATAAGCATATTGAAGCCTGGCGTCATGCCCATCCCGGCCAGGCACTGGAAGGCGAGGAGCATTGGCAGGTGATCGGTGCGGCGGCCGCGGAAGTGGGGCCGGCGCTGTTCTTCTCGCTGCTGATTATTGTCCTGTCCTTCATCCCGGTGTTCACGCTGGAAGCGCAGGAAGGCCGCCTGTTTGCACCGCTGGCCTTCACCAAGACCTACGCGATGGCGGCGGCTGCGGGTCTTGCGGTGACGCTGATTCCGGTCCTCATGGGCTACCTGATACGCGGCCGCATTCCCGACGAACACGCCAATCCCCTCAACCGCTGGCTGATCGCGCTCTACCGGCCCTTGCTGGAACGCGTGCTGCGCTGGCCGAAAGCCACGCTGGCAGGGGCGGCTGCGGTGGCGGTGCTGTCGCTGTGGCCCCTCGCGCACATGGGCGGCGAATTCATGCCGCCGCTGGACGAAGGCGACCTGCTCTACATGCCTTCCGCCTTGCCCGGTCTTGGCGCGGGCAAGGTGCAGCAACTGCTGCAGCAGACCGACCGCATGATCAGGACGGTGCCGGAAGTGCAGAGCGTTTTCGGCAAGGCAGGGCGGGCGGAATCGGCGACCGATCCGGCGCCGCTGGAAATGTTCGAGACCACCATCCAGTTCAAGCCGCGCGATCAATGGCGGCCAGGCATGACGCCGGACAAACTGGTGGCGGAACTGGACCGCATCGTCAAGGTGCCGGGCCTGGCGAATATCTGGGTGCCCCCGATCCGCAACCGCATCGACATGCTGGCCACCGGCATCAAGAGCCCGGTGGGCATCAAGGTGTCCGGCGCCAGCTTGCAGGAGATCGACCGCATTGCGGGCGAGATCGAGCGTGTGGTGCGGCCGCTGGCCGGCGTCTCGTCGGCACTGGCAGAACGCCTGAACGGTGGCCGTTACATCGACGTTGCCATTGACCGGGCTGCGGCAGGGCGCTATGGCCTGAACATCGACGAGGTGCAAAGCATCATCGCCAGCGCGGTGGGCGGCGACAATGTAGGCGAAACGGTGGAAGGCTTGCAGCGCTTCCCGATCAACGTGCGCTACCCGCGCGAACTGCGCGATTCGCTGGAGAGCCTGCGCGCCTTGCCGCTGCTGACGGAGCGCGGCGCGCAACTGCGCCTGTCCGACGTGGCAACGGTGCGCATCAGCGACGGGCCCCCGATGCTGCGCAGCGAAAATGCTCGGCTGTCGGGCTGGGTCTATGTGGACATCCACGGGCGCGACCTGCGCTCGGCAGTGCAGGAAATGCAGCGCACCGTCGCCGCCGGCGTCAAGCTGCCGGCCGGCTATTCGATATCGTGGTCGGGCCAGTTCGAATACCTGGAGCGTGCAACGGCGCGCTTGCAGGTGGTGGTGCCCGCTACGCTGCTGATTATCTTCGTGCTGCTGTACCTGACTTTCCGCCGTGCCGACGAAGCGGCGCTCATCATGGCGACGCTGCCGTTTGCGCTGGCCGGCGGGGTCTGGCTGCTGTGGGCACTCGGCCATAACCTGTCGGTGGCCACGGGCGTTGGCTTCATCGCGCTGGCTGGCGTGGCGGCGGAATTCGGCGTCATCATGCTGCTCTACCTGAAGCACGCATGGGAAGCGCGCGAAGCCGCTGGGCGCCGCAGCGAAGCCGACCTGCTGGACGCGATCCGTGAAGGCGCCGTGCTGCGCGTGCGGCCGAAGGCGATGACGGTGACCGTGATCGTGGCCGGCCTGGTGCCGATCATGTTTGGCTCCGGTACCGGCTCTGAAATCATGCAGCGCATCGCTGCGCCGATGGTAGGGGGAATGTTGTCCGCGCCCCTGCTATCTTTGTTCGTAGTACCTGCGGCATACTTGCTGCTTCGGCGGCGCAAAAAACTTATGGAGAATTGATATGAAAGCAATTGGCACCACACTGCATGCAGCAATCCTGGCGGCGGCCTTCATCGCTGGCGCACCGGCCATGGCCAGCCACGGCGACCACAATGACCACGGCCAGCAAGCGGCAAGCGCCATGGCCGATACTGCCGATGGCGAAATCAAAAAGGTCGACAAGCCGTCCGGCAAGCTGACCATCAAGCACGGTGAGCTGAAAAACCTGGGCATGGGCGCCATGACCATGGTCTTCCGCGTCAAGGACGCCGCGATGCTTGACAAGGTGAAGGCGGGCGACAAGGTACGCTTCACGGTCGAAAATGCCAACGGCGCCATGACCGTGACCGCAATCGAAGTCGCGAAGTAAGCATGAACCGATTCATCAAGACATGGATGTTGTGGCTGTTGATGCTGGCCTTGCCTTCGCAAGCGCTAGCCAGTGCCGCTCAACTGTCTTGCAGGATCGGTGAGCATCACCAGGGCCAGTCGGCGCGCCTGAAGCACGATGCCAAATCGATCGAAAAGGGCGCCGGTTCGGTGCTGGGAACGAGCCACGCAGCATGCGCTGCTTGCGCCAGCGGATGCTGTGGTTCTGCAGCCATGCCAGGCTGCCTGGCCGCGCCCATACCATGGACGGCCGGTTCCGACCCCTGTTTAGCCTTCCCGCCGGTTTTCCATGCCGGCCATATCCCCGATGGACCGGAGCGCCCCCCGCGCCATCTGCCTTCCTGATATCTGGTTTCGCAGGAAAGGGGCCGCCTCGCGCGGCAAAGGATATGCCGCACCTCGTGCGGCAGGCGATCAATGAGGACTTTATGAGACAAGCATTCTGGTCACGCCGGCTACACAAGTGGCTTGGCCTGCTGGTCGGCATCCAGGCTTTGTTCTGGATGGCGAGCGGCGTGTACATGGCCGCAATTTCAATCGACATCATCCACGGCGACCATATGGCGCACGTGGAGCGGCCAGCCGTAACGGCGAAAGCGGTTGCCGTGCAGCCTTCGCAACTGGCGGCGCGATTTCCCGGCATGACGGGCTTCCGCCTGAAGCACTTGCTGGGCAGGGAAGTATATGAAGTGAAGTATGCCGGGGGCACCGGCCTGGCCGACGCCGCCAGCGGCCGTCAACTGGACCCGCTCGGCGAAGTGCAGGTGCGGGAACTGGCCTTGCAGGCTTACCAGGGCGACGGCAGTTTGAGCGGCATCAGCCTGCTGAAGCAGTTGCCGCGCGAAGCCGCTGCACGCAAAGCACCGCTGTGGCGCGCCGACTTTGACGATTCCAATGGCAGCACCCTCTACATATCGCCGTTCACCGGCGAAGTAGTGGCGAGGCGGCACTCGCTGTGGCGGGCATATGACTTCCTGTGGATGTTGCACATCATGGATTATGACAAGCGCACGGACGTCAACAACACCTTGCTGCGCAGCGCATCCATCGCCGGCACCCTGTTCGCCTTGAGTGGGCTTTGGCTGCTCTGGTTCACCGTTCGCAGGAGGGCAGCCCAATGACGCCGCTGCTGCGAAAACTGCATAAATGGGTCGGCCTGGTGGTTGGCCTGCAATTCCTGCTCTGGCTGGCGAGCGGCATGGTCATGAGCCTGTTCGACCAGGATGCGGTCGAAGGAATGGAACATCGCGCGCCGCCGAAAATGGCGGTGGAATGGCCAAGGGATGGCCTGCTTACCCCAGCGCAGGTGCTGGCCGCTTCCGCCAGGCCGGTTGAGTCGATCGACAGTTTCTGGCTGCTGCAGGCGCCGGCCTACCTGCTGAAGAACAGCCACGGGAGCTGGCTGGTCGATGCGCACAGTGGCGCCGAACTGACGGTCACTGCGGCGCATGCCCTTGAGGTGGCGCGCGCCGGCTACGTGGGCGAAGGAAGGCCTGGCCAGCCGCAGTGGCTAGCGCAACCCACGCTGGAAATCCGCAAGCACCGCGGGCCTGCCTGGCGCATCGACTTCGACGACAGGGAAGCGACGACCATTTATGTATCCGCCGCCGACGGCCGCATCCTCGAGCACCGCAACGCTACATGGCGCTTGTTCGATATTGCGTGGATGTTGCACATCATGGATTACAGCGGGCGCGAGGACTTCAATAATTCGCTGCTGCTGATGGCCGCCCTGGGCGGCCTGTGGATGGCGCTGAGCGGCATCTGGCTGCTGTGCACCAGCGTGCGCTTGCATGATTTCGTGCCAGGGCGCCTGCTGCCGGCGCGGTATATCACCGTGCTCGATGAGGCGGGCAAGCGCATCGGCAGCGTCAAGTCGCGCCACGGCGATACCGTGTTCGATGCGCTGGCCCGTTCCGGCATTCAGCTTCCCTCCAATTGTGGCGGCGGGCAAAGCTGCGGCCTGTGCGAAGTACGCGCCTGCCACAATGCGCCGCCTGCATCCTCGTCCGATGGCGAGCATATTCCCGGCCAGCGCTTGCGCCGCGGCCATCGGCTGGCATGTGGCATGGCCGTGACGGGCGACATGGAAATCGCCGTCAGCCACGGCGCGGCCCTGATGGTGAGCCGCGCGGCGACCGTGGACGGTGTGCGCGACATCACGCCGACCTTGCGCGAGGTTGTGCTGCGGCCGGACCGGAAAGCGGGCGCCGACTTCCGCCCGGGCAGCTATGTACAGCTGCACATACCGCGTGGACGAGGCCTGTTCGGCCCCCGAAAATCGCTGCGCCGTTCGTATTCGCTGTCGCTGCCGGTTGCGCAGGCCGGCGGCTGCGTGACGCTGCTGGTGCGCCACATTGCCGGCGGCATCGGCTCCTCGTATGTGCACGCGCTGAAGCAGGGCGACCGGGTCGCCTTCAATGCTCCATTCGGCGAATTCGCGCTGCGCCGCGGAAGGCACGAGAAGGTCTTTATTGGCGGCGGCGCCGGCATGGCGCCACTGCGGGCGATGATCCGCGCCCAGCTGGAATCCGGCGCGACGGAAACGGTGCGCTTCTGGTACGGTGCGCGCGACGAAAACGAAGTGCCGTACCGCGAGGAGTTTGACGCGCTGGCGGCGCGTCACGCGCATTTCAGTTGGCACGTCGTGTTGTCCGGCGGCGGGCGCATGGTGCACGAAGCGGTGCGGGATGAATTCCTGGCGCAGGATCCACACGCCAGGGATTGCGACTTCTACGTCTGCGGACCGCCGGCAATGCTGCATGCCACGCGCGAAATGTTGAAGGAGCAGGGCGCCCAGCGCGTGTCGTTCGACGATTTCAAGATCTGAGCATGATCAGGTGCGGGCGAACTCGATGCGCTGCTTGCGCGGGTTCGGCCGCACGATGTGCTCCAGCGGCAGCACGGTGGACTGCTTGATCTTTTTCAGTGCGATATTGGACTTGACGTTCACCACGCCCGGAAGCAGCAGGAGCTCCTTCATCATCAGGTCGGCGAACGAGGCCAGGTCGTGCGATACAACGCGCGCCACATAATCGGCTTCACCGGTCACGGAGAAACATTCCATCACTTCCGGCACGTCGCGGATCGCCTTTTCGAAGGCGTCCCCGCGCTTTTCACCATGGCGGTCCAGCGTGATATGGACGAAGGCCATGACGTCCAGCCCTACGGTAGAGGGCTCCAGCACTGCCGCATAGTGGTCGATGATGCCGGCTTCGCGCAGGCGCTGCACGCGCCGTCCCACCTGCGACACCGATAAATGCAGCACTTCCGCCAGGGCGGCATTGGTCGCTTCCCCGTTGCGCTGGAGTTCGTTCAGCAGGGACAAGTCATGGCGGTCGACAGTAATCATTATAAGATCCTTGGTTCATGCGCAAAATGCGCATATTCAATGGCTTGCTGCGTGCACAATGCGCAAAAAAGCCAGAATCAGTGCGTAGTATATCCGTTATCGAGATCTTTTTACGGAGACAGCAAATGACCGATTCACTGTGGGACAACCCGATGGGCACCGACGGCTTCGAATTCATCGAATACGCGGCGCCGGACCCAGTCGCAATGGGCAAAACCTTCGAAGCCCTGGGTTTCACCGCCATCGCCCGCCATCGCAGCAAGGACGTTACCCTGTACCGCCAGGGTGACGTCAACTTCCTGCTGAACGCTGAGAAGGACTCCTTCGCGCAGCGCTTCGCCGAGCTGCACGGTCCATCCGTCTGCGCCATCGGTTTCCGCGTGAAGGACGCCGCGTACGCTTACAAGCGCGCGCTGCGTCTCGGCGCCTGGGGCTTCGAGAGCAAGGCCGGTCCGATGGAACTGAACCTGCCGGCCATCAAAGGCATCGGCGATTCGCTGATTTACCTGGTGGACCGCTGGCCTGGCAACGGCAACATCAGCATTTACGACGTGGATTTCGAGCCGATTCCGGGCGTCGACCAGAATCCGAAGGGCCACGGGCTGACCTATATCGACCACCTGACCCACAACGTGCACCGCGGCCGCATGGGTGAGTGGGCCGAGTTCTATGAGCGCCTGTTCAACTTCCGCGAAGTGCGCTATTTCGATATCGAAGGCCAGGTGACCGGCGTGAAGTCGAAGGCCATGACCAGCCCTTGCGGCAAGCTGCGCATCCCGATCAACGAGGAAGGCACCGACCGCGCCGGCCAGATCCAGGAGTACCTCGACGCCTACCGCGGCGAAGGCATCCAGCACATCGCCATGGGCAGCGACAACCTGTACGCGACCGTGGACAGCCTGCGCGGCGCCGGCGTGAAGCTGCTCGACACCATCGACACCTACTACGAACTGGTCGACCGCCGCATTCCGGGCCACGGCGAGCCGCTGCAGGCCCTGCGCGAGCGCAAGATCCTGGTCGACGGCAAGCCGGGCGACCTGCTGCTGCAGATCTTCTCCGAAAACCAGCTTGGCCCGGTGTTCTTCGAGTTCATCCAGCGCAAGGGCAACCAGGGCTTCGGCGAAGGCAACTTCAAGGCCCTGTTCGAGTCGATTGAACTGGACCAGATGCGCCGCGGCGTGCTGACCGCCTGATTAATGCGCCATCAATACTGGCAGCGTCGCCGTTGCCAGTATGGTGCGCGTGGCGCCGCCCAGCATCATTTCGCGGAAGCGGCTATGGCCGTAGGCGCCCATCACCAGCAGGTCGACGTTGAAGTCGGCCGCCAGTGACAGGATGGCCTTGCCGGGATCGGACGGCTCCGGCCTGCGCAAGACTTCCACCTTCACGCCGTGCCGCGCCAGGTACAGCGCGATATCGGCGCCGGGCGACTCGCCGAGGGTGTCGGCGCTGTTGCCCAGCACGGCCAGGGTGACCTGTTCGGCGCCGCGCAGCAAGGGCAGGGCGGCAGTGACAGCTTTTGCAGCTTCCACGCTGCCGTTCCAGGCCACCATCACGCGCTTGCCGATCGTCGGGAAGCGGCCAGTGCGCGGCACAAGCAGCACGGGCCGGCCGCAATTCAACAGCACGTAGTCCGGCAGGTCTGGCAGCAGGCTGCCTTCATTTTCGCCCGTAGCGGCGGCCTGGCCCAGCACGACCAGGTCGGCATAGCGCGCCTGCATGCACAGCCCAGCGTATTCGTCGTCATTGCTGCTGCGCGCTTCGTATGAGGGAACGCCAAGGCGGCCGGCCATGCCCTTGAACTGCTCCAGCGCCAGTTGTACACGCTCTTCGGCGCGCCGCAGGTAGTCGGCCAGGAATACGCCACTGCCTTCGTAACTGCGGCCGGCGAGCATGGAGCGCGGCATGCCCGTCATCGCGGCGCCGACCAGGTGGGCCTCCTCGCGCGTGGCGATGGCCGCTGCCAGCGTGATACGGGCTTCGGCGTTGGCGGCGCGGTCGGCGTGGACTACGATGGTGCGGTAAGACATGATGTCCTCCTGTGTTGATGTTGGCACAAGTGTGCGCCCGATTGACGCGCACGATCCATGACTTGGGTCAAGCCCGTCTGATATCATGTCTTGATGTTAAGTTCTCGTCTTGCGCCAACCTGTCTGTTGCTTGCCTTGAGCCCCGCAGCAGTTGCCGGGCCCGGGGAGGTGGTCTTTGTCGCGGCGACCAACCACAATATGCCTTTGTCCCGCTTCCAGGACGGCGAACTGGCCGATGGCCTGCTGAAAGACCTGGGCGACAGCATTGCGCAGCGAATGGGGCTGCATGCCCGATATGTCAGCGTGCCGGCCAAGCGGGTTTCCGATTACCTTGTCAGTGGCCGTGCGGACGGTGTGTGCTACGTGCTTCCGCGCTGGCTGCCAGGGAATTTCAACTGGAGCCAGCCCTTGATGCCCGATGCGGGCGTGCTGGTATCCCGGCCAGAGGCGCCGGCTGTCCGGTCCCTTTCGGACCTCGCGAACAAACCGGTCGGCACAGTGCTCGGCTATTCTTATTCGATGATCGACTCTGCGCTGGGGCGGGCCTTCGTGCGCGAAGATGCGCCGACCATGGAACTGAATATTTCGAAGATCCAGCACGGCCGCATGCAATATGCGATCATGGGGCGCATGACGGCGGAATACCTGATGCGCGCCGAGCCCCGGCACAAACTGCGCATTGACTTCGAATTCGACCCGTTCAAAGCGCAGTGCGCCTTCTCGCAGAAGTCAGCCATTCCCTTTGCCGAAGTCCAGCGTGCCATTGGTGGCCTGGTCTCCGACGGCAGCGTCGACAGGCTGCTGCATCGCTACCGATAGTTGTTATAATCCCGCTTCATGAATATCCGGCGCTTCCTAGTTATCCTGCTGTTACTAGTGCTGCCGCTCCAGGCGACCCTGGCGGCAACGGATAGCTGCTGCCTGAAAATCAAGGTAAGCCAGCTCGGCGAGCATGCCGCCGCAGTGGATGATTCGCAGGCTCCGGATAACGCCTGCTGCACGCAGTGCGACTTCTGCCACCATTCCCATGCGCCGTTCGTCGCCAACCTGGCCGACGCGCGGCAGGAAAATGATTCGATCGCTCCGGTGGCTTCGCCGGAACCGCCGATTTATTCCTTCATCCCGGATATCCTTCCGCGTCCCGACAGGCTCCGCTGATTGATCCGGCCGCTGCATGCGGCCGTTCCCCATCAATCATCAAGGAGCAAAATTGTGAAAGCCATTTGCGTGCCTTTGCTGGCGGCCATTTGCCTGGCCCCAGCGTGGGCGCAACCATCATTGACGCTTGCCGAAGCACTGGAACGTGCGCGGCAGAGCAATCCCGAGCTGCAGGCGCTGGTCCTGGAGGCGTCGGCTGTCGACGCAGCCGGACGCCAGGCAGCGCTGCTGCCCAATCCTTCGCTGGAATACCTGCGCGAAGGGAAAACCAGCGAGGGCGGATCGTCGACCGTCCAGCTTTCGATCCCGCTTGAACTGGGCGGCAAGCGTGCCGCGCGCGTGGAGGCGGCGAAGGCCGGCAGCCGTGCCGCGGCGCTGGACCTGGCCATCGGCCGGGCACGGATCGAGGCGGAAGTGGCCGCCGCATATCACCAGGCTTATATCGCCCAGGAGCACGTTGCCCTGGCCGCGCAGGTCAGCGAAACCGGGCGCCGCTCCAGCGACGCGGCGGCGCGCCGGGTATTGGCCGGCAAGGTATCGCCGGTGGAAGAGGCGCGCGCCAGGGTAGCGGAGGCCAACTGGCGCATGGAGGGCGTGACAGCCCAGCGTGAGCTGGACGAGGCGCGCATCAGGCTCGCCAGCCTGCTTGGCGAATCAGGCAGCGAGATCGGGACGCTGGCGGCGCCTGTTTCGCCGGCCGAGGCTGTGCTCCCCGGAGGGCGGCTCGAAGACCTGATTGCTTCCGCACCTGCCATCGAGCGGGCCATCGCAGAAGTCGAGGCGGGCAAAGCGTCATTGCTCCTGGAGCGCGCCGCACGCCTGCCCGACGTTTCGCTGGTTGTCGGCAGCAAGCGCAGCGAAGGACCGGAGCGCGACCGCGTGCGGCAAAACATCATTGGCCTCTCCATGCCGCTGCCACTTTTCAACCGCAACCAGGGGGCGATCCTGGCGGCCGAACGCCGCACCGATAAAGCCCGCTCTGAGTTGGAAGCGACCCGCTTGCGCATCCGCGCGGAGGCGATGCAGGCGCATGCCCGCATGCAGGCCGCAATGCAGCAAGAGCGCCTGGTGCGCGAGGACGTGCTGCCTGGTGCCCAATTCGCTGCCGAAGCGGCAATGAAAGGCTTCGAAGCCGGCAAATTCAATTATGTGGAAGTGCTCGATGCCCAGCGAAGCTGGGTGCAAGCACAGGGCCAGCATCTGCGGGCCATTTCGGACTTCTATCGTGCCCGGGCCGACCTGGCAAAGCTGGTCGGCAACCTGGACTTCAAGGATTCAAAATGAACAAGCGTCAGAAAATCACGATTGCGGCCATGGTGGCCGCTGCCGCCCTGTTTGCGGGCGCCGTACTGGGCTGGGAGCGCATCGCGCCGTCCGCAAAGGCCGATACCGAAGCGGGCGAGCACCACAACGAGCACCCGGCCGGCGCGGCTACTGCTTCAGGCACGCAGCCAATTTCATTCACCGATGCGCAGGTCGCCGCTGCGGACATCGCCTTGCGCACGGCCGGCGCCGCGCGCCTGGAAACGTTTGTGCGCCTGCCGGGCGAGGTCAAGCTGAACGAGGACCGCACCGCCCACGTCACGCCGCGTGTAGACGGCATCGTGCAGGAAGTACAGGCCAATCTTGGCCAGCAAGTGCGCAAGGGGGAGCTGCTGGCCGTCGTCGCCAGCGCCGACGTGTCCGAGCAGCGCAGCGGCCTGGCGGCCGCCGAAAAACGCGCAGCATTGGCGCGCTCGGTCTACGAGGCCGAGAAGAAGCTGTGGGAAGACAAGGTCTCAGCGCGCCAGGATTACCTGAAGGCGGAACAGGAATGGCAGGAGGCGACCATCGCCGTGCAGAACGCACGCCAGAAGCTGGTGGCGATTGGCGCCGGCGGGTCCGGCAAGGGTTCATTCAACCGCCTCGAAATCCGGGCCCCTTTCGATGGTCTGATCGTTGACAAGCACATTGCGGTAGGCGAAGCAGTCGGCGCGGAAACCAAGGTCTTCACAGTCTCCGACCTGCGCCAGGTATGGGCGGAAGTCGTAGTGCCGGCGAAAGACCTCGAGATCGTCAAGGTCGGCACGGACGCTGTGCTGCACTCGGCCGCCTCCGGTGCCACAGCAAAGGGCAAGGTGAGTTTCGTCAGCGCGATGATCGGTGAGCAGACCCGCGCCGCGCGCGCCCGTGTGGTGCTGGATAACCCGCTGCTGGCCTGGCGTCCAGGCCTGTTCGTCGATGTCGACGTAGTCACCGGCGAGGCCGAAGTGCCGGTAGCGGTGGAAAAGGAAGCGCTGCAAGTCCTGAACGGCACGCAGGTGGTGTTCCAGCGCAGCGGCCAGTCGTTCACGCCGGTGCCGGTAACGGTCGGCCGGTCCGACGGCAAGCTGGTGGAGATCACTTCCGGCCTGCGCAAGGATGCCCGGTACGCCGCCGCCCACAGCTTCACCATCAAGGCGGAGCAGGGCAAGGGCACTGCCGAACACGAAGATTAAGGAGCCGCCATGTTAAGCAGAATTATACAGGCCTGCATTGGCTACCGCTGGCTGGTCATGTTCGCCGTACTGGCGATGGCCGTGCTGGGTGCAATCAATTACAAGAAGCTGCCGATCGATGCCGTGCCGGACATTACCAACGTCCAGGTGCAGGTCAATACTGCCGCCGCCGGCTATTCGCCGCTGGAAGTGGAGCAGCGCATCACCTTCCCGATCGAGTCGCTGATGGCCGGCCTGCCGCGCCTTGAGCAGACCAGGTCCCTGTCGCGCTACGGCCTGTCGCAGATCACGGTGGTATTCAAGGATGGCACGGACATCCATTTCGCGCGCCAGCTGGTCAGCCAGCGCATCCAGGATGCGCGTTCCCAGCTGCCGGCGGGCCTGACGCCGACCATGAGCCCCATCGCCACCGGACTGTCCGAAATCTACCTGTGGACGGTGGATGCGGCGCCCGCCGCACGCAAGCCGGACGGCACGCCTTACACGCCAACCGACTTGCGTGAAATACAGGACTGGATCATCAAGCCGCAGCTGCGCAACGTGCCCGGCGTTACGGAGATTAACTCGATAGGCGGCTACGACAAGGAATACCTGGTGGCGCCGACACCCGCCAAGCTGGCGTCGTATGGCCTCAACCTGTCGGATGTGGTGACGGCGCTGGAGCGCAATAACGGCAACGTTGGCGCGGGCTATATCGAGAAGGAGGGCGAGCAGTACCTGCTGCGCGCGCCAGGACAGCTCAAGTCCATGGCGGATATCGGCAATATCGTCGTCTCCACCATTGATGGCGTGGCGGTGCGCATCGCCGACGTTGCAACGGTTGGTATCGGCGCCGAATTGCGCACCGGCGCCGCCACCCGCAACGGCCGCGAAGTGGTGCTTGGCACCGTGTTCATGCTGATCGGCGAGAACAGCCGCGCGGTGGCGCTGGCGGTCGACAAGAAGATGGTAGAAATCAACCGCAGCCTGCCGGCGGGCGTTTCGGCCACGCCGGTATACAACCGCACCGTGCTGGTGGAGAAGGCCATCGACACCGTCAAGCGCAACCTGCTGGAAGGCGCGGTTCTGGTGATCGGCGTGCTGTTCCTCTTCCTCGGCAACCTGCGTGCGGCGCTGATTACCGCCATGGTGATCCCGCTGTCGATGCTGTTCACCTTCACCGGCATGGTGGCCAACAATGTCAGCGCCAACCTGCTTAGCCTTGGTGCGCTGGATTTCGGCATCATTGTCGATGGCGCCGTGGTGATCGTGGAGAACTGCGTCCGCCGCCTGGCGCATGCGCAGCAGCATGCCGGCCGTGAGCTGACGCGCGAAGAGCGCTTCACGGAAGTCTTTGCCGCCGCCCACGAGGCGCGCAGGCCGCTGCTGTTCGGGCAGTTGATCATCATGATCGTCTACCTGCCGATCTTTGTGCTGTCCGGGATCGAGGGCAAGATGTTCCACCCGATGGCCTTCACCGTGGTCACTGCCTTGCTGGGCGCGATGCTGCTGTCGATCACTTTCGTGCCGGCTGCCGTGGCGCTGTTCATGAACAAGCCGGTGCGCGAAGAAGAAGGGCGCCTGATGCAGGCAGCCAAGCGCCGTTATGGCGAACTGCTGGACTACGTGATGGCCAACCGCCCGGTAGTCTTTACCGCCGCCGGCCTGGTGCTTGCTCTGTCCGTGCTGCTTGCAACACGCCTTGGCACCGAATTCGTGCCGAACCTGAACGAAGGCGACTTTGCCGTGCTGACCGTGCGCATTCCCGGCACCGGCCTCGCGCAGTCGGTCCAAATGCAGCAGCAGATCGAGAAAACGCTGGTGGCGAAATTCCCTGAAATCGCTAACGTCTTCGCCCGCACCGGCACTGCGGAAATCGCATCGGATCCTATGCCGCCAAGTATCTCGGACGGGTACATCATGCTCAAGCCGGAAAAGGATTGGCCCAAACCGAAGCGCAGCCGGGAGGAACTGCTGGCGGCGATCCGCGCCACGCTGGAGCAATTGCCGGGCAACAGCTATGAATTCAGCCAGCCGATCCAGTTGCGCGTGAACGAGCTGATTTCCGGCGTGCGCAGCGACGTGGCGGTGAAGGTATTCGGCGACGACCTCGATGTGCTGAATGCGAAAGCCAGCGAAATCGGCGCCATCCTCAGCAGGATTCCGGGCGCATCCGGCGTCAAGGTCGAACAGACCACCGGCTTGCCGATGCTGCAGATACAGGTTGACCGCGAACGGGCAGCGCGCCTTGGCCTGAACATCGCCGAAGTGCAGGAGCTGATCGCCACTGCCACCGCCGGCCGCGAAGCCGGCGCCATGTTCGAAGGCGATCGGCGCTTCGACATCGTGGTGCGCCTGCCGGAAGCGCTGCGCTCGGACATTGAACTGCTCAAGCGCCTGCCGGTGCCTTTGCCGAAGAAAGAGGGCGCACGGCCGGCTTACGTCACCCTGGCCGAAATCGCGGCCTTCGACACTGCGCCCGGCCCGAACCAGCTAAGCCGCGAACAGGGCAAGCGCCGCGTGGTGGTCACGGTCAATATGCAGGACCGCGACATCGGCTCCTTCGTCGAAGAAGCGCAGCAAGCGATCCTGAAAGGCGTGAAGCTGCCGGCCGGCTACTGGCTGGCCTGGGGCGGGCAATTCGAAAACCTGCAGAATGCCGCGCAACGCCTGAAGGTGGTGGTGCCGGCCTCGCTTGCGCTGGTGTTCGCGCTGCTGTTCCTGATGTTTAACAATGCCCGCGATGGGGCGCTGGTGTTCACCGGCATTCCGTTCGCGCTGACCGGCGGCATCTTCGCGCTCTGGATGCGTGGCATTCCGATGTCGATTTCGGCGGCGGTCGGCTTCATTGCATTGTCCGGCGTTGCGGTGCTGAACGGGCTGGTGATGATCTCCTTCATCCGCAGCCTGCGCGAACAAGGGCGGCCACTGGCCGACGCTGTACGCAACGGCGCGCTGGTGCGCCTGCGGCCGGTGCTGATGACGGCCCTGGTGGCCTCGCTTGGCTTCGTGCCGATGGCGATTGCGACAGGCACCGGTGCGGAAGTCCAGCGCCCATTGGCGACCGTGGTAATTGGCGGCGTGTTGTCCTCCACCGCCTTGACATTGCTGCTGTTGCCTTTGCTGTACCGCCTGGCCTATAGCCGCGAGGAGAAAGTCCGCCCGGTGGCGCCAACTGCTCTCGCAGGAATTCAATAGGGCGCTATGTCTTGGCTGGGAGCAGCCGAGGTCGCTGGATTGCGGCGTATGGCCAGATGCCGCAATCCCAGCGCTTCATTAGTAGAGTGTCTCCTCAAAAACAACCGCAAGTCATTGATTCAACTGAAATTGTGATTATCGGGGAGCTTATGGAGAGATTTTAACTGGATTAATTCTCTCCAATTGTCACGAAATCCCATCAAATCGCGATAAATCCTTCATCAAATAATAAATATATATAAGCAAAACATCTCGAAATGGAGAACTGACAGGTATACTTCCGCCTTCAAAAAATTTCAAAAGAGAAATAGATGTTGTGCAAAAGAATAGGGCTGGCGGCCCAGGTTATGCTCGGCCTGGGAGCAGCTTTGCCTGCGTTGGCGCAGGTCGATCCTGCATTGGCAAACCAGGAACTGCAGCGCCAGGAACAGCGTGAACGCGAACGTGCACGCCAGGACGAAGCCAAGCCGGATGTGCGCCTGCAGCGCGAGGCCAAGCCCGCACAGGCGGCCTGGCCGGAACACGAGTCCCCATGCTTCCCGATTCGCCGCATCTTCCTGGAAGGCGAATTGGCCGGCCAGTTCCAGTGGGCGCTGAAGGCCGCTGATGGCGCGCTGGGCCGCTGCCTTGGCAGCAAGGGCATCAACGTGCTGGTGGGCGAAGTCCAGAATGCGCTGGTGGCGCAAGGCTACGTCACGGCACGTGTGCTGGCCGCCCCGCAGGACCTGCTCGGCGGCGAACTGCACCTGAAACTGGTGCCGGGCCGTATTCGCGCACTGCGCTATCCGGAACAGCAACCAGCCTTCGAGAACGCGCTGCCGCTTGCCGCCGGCGATTTATTGAACCTGCGCGATATCGAGCAAGGACTGGAAAACCTGAAGCGCGTCCCCGGTGCGCAAGCCGATATCGAGATCGTGCCTGGCGAGCAGCCGGGCGAGAGCGACCTGCAGGTGAAATGGAAAGGCGGCCGGGCCTATCGCTTCAGCGCCTCGGTGGACGACAGCGGCAGCCGCTCAACCGGCACCTACCAAGGCGGACTCACGCTCTCGGTCGACAACCCATTTGGCCTGCAGGACCTGTTCTACCTGACCATTAACCGCAACGTGCCGGGCGACAGCCCCGGCGGCGAGTACGGCACCAGCGGTTATGCCCTGCATTACTCGGTCCCGTTCGACTATTGGCTGCTCTCGCTGCAATTGAACGATTTCCGCTACCGCCAGACGGTTGCCGGCGCATTCCATGACTACATTTATCGCGGCACCAGCAATACCGCTGAACTGAAGCTCTCGCGCCTCGTGTATCGCGATGCCACGCGCAAGACCACGCTGTCGCTGCGCACCTACCAACGTGGCAGCCGCAACTACATCGACGACATGGAGGTGGAAGTCCAGCGCCGTCGCATGGCCGGCTTCGTGGCAGGCATCGCGCACAAGGAATTCATCGGCCCAGCAACCCTGGACAGCAACCTGACCTGGAAGCTGGGCACAAGTTCATACGGCAGCCTGCCGGCACAGGAGGAGGCTTTTGACGAAGGCACCGCCCGTCCGCGCATTTTCAATGCCGACGTCACCTTGAACTGGCCTTTGACCAAATCGATTTCTTACCAGGCCGCCTGGCGCCGCCAGTGGAACCGCACCAAGTTGATTCCGCAGGACCGTTTCTCCATCGGCGGCCGTTACACCGTGCGCGGCTTCGACGGCGAGGCCAGCCTGTCGGCCGAACGCGGCTGGCTGCTGCGCAATGACTTGAGCTGGGCTATCCCGGACACCCGGCAGCAGCTTTACTTTGCACTTGACCACGGTGCCGTATCCGGCCCGTCCGCACCACTGCTGCGAGGCACTCACCTGACCGGCGCCGCCGTTGGATGGCGCGGCCAGTTCGGCGGCCTGAGTGCCGACATCTTCGCGGGCAAACCGGTGAGCAAGCCGGACGCCTTCCGCACTGCCAGCGTTGCCTCTGGCTTTAACCTGAATTACGAATTCTGAGCATCATGAATAAACTTCGCTACCGTATCGTTTTCAATAAAGCACGTGGCATGCTGATGGCCGTGGGCGAGGATGCCCGCAGCTGCTCCAAAGGCGCCGGTCAGACCTGCGCACTCGATAGTTCAGTGCCGGCCGCGATAGGGCACCCCGTGCTGCGCCGCCTGACCTTGCTGTTTGGGGCGGCCTTCGGCGGCTTCCTGTGGGCCAGCCATGTGCAGGCGCAGATCATCGCCGATCCGAAGGCGCCAAGCCAGAACCAGGCGATTGTGCTGAAGGCGGCCAACGGTGTGCCGCAGGTGAATGTGCGGGAGCCAAGTGCGGCCGGTGTGTCGCGCAACGTCTATTCGCAGTTCGACGTGGCCAAAGGCGGGGCGATCCTGAACAATTCGCGCGTCAATGTGCAGACTGAATTGGGTGGATGGGTCGAGGCCAATCCGTGGCTGAAGGCGGGGACCGCGAAGGTGATCCTGAACGAGGTCAATTCCAGCAACCCGAGTGCGCTGCGTGGCTACATCGAAGTGGCGGGGCAGAAGGCGGAAGTGGTGATTGCCAACCCGTCCGGCATTTCCGTGGACGGCGGCGGCTTTATCAACGTCAGCCGCGCAACGCTGACCACCGGTTCGCCGTTCATGACCGATGGACGACTGGCTGGCTATGACGTGCAACGCGGCCAGATCGTGATCGACGGCGCGGGCCTGGATGCAAGCAAGACTGACTATACGGCGTTGATCAGCCGTTCGCTGGTGCTGAACGCGTCCCTCTGGGCGCAACGCCTGAACGTGGTCACGGGCGTGAACAAGGTTGCGGAGGGCGAATCGCCAACGGTGACGGAAGTTGGCCAGGCCGCCGATGCCGCACCGCAGTTTGCAATCGACGCTTCACGCCTTGGCGGCATGTATGCCAACCAGATTTTCCTGGTGGGTACCGAAGCGGGTGTTGGCGTGCGCAACGCCGGCGAGATTGGCGCGGCAGCCGGGCAACTGGTCATCACCTCCGATGGGCGCCTCGAGAATACCGGTACGCTGGCTGCGTCGAAGAACATGCAGCTTACGGTGCGCGATGCGGTTGAGAACCGCGGCAAGATGCAAGCGGGCGAGGACCTTGCGCTCAAGTCGGCTTCCGTAACCAATGGCGGCAGTATCAACGCAGGCGGACAATTGATTGCAGCAGTGACCGGCGATGTCGACAACCGTGGCGGCAGCATTGAGGCGCGCCGCGTTGAGTTGAGCAGCACGGGCGGTGCTTTGTTGAATGCAGACGGCAAGATTGTGCAGGGCGGTTCTTCTGCATTGAACGTGAGTGCTGGCAGCGCAAACAACGCGGATGGCGTGTTAGGGCAGGCAGCGGCCGGCAGTGCAGACGGCGGCGGCACCGGCACCGGCGGCAGCACTGGCACCGGGTCGGGTGAAGGCGCCTCCAGCGGCGGCGCCGACGCAGGAACGGGCGGCACGACAGGCTCCGGCAGCACTGGCGCCACCCCAGTTCCGACCCTGCCCGCCGGCGAACTCAAATTCGCCGCCATGGACAACCAGCACGGCCTGGTCACCGCCACTGGCGGCATCAACCTGGACGCCACCGCACTGTCCAACCAGCGCGGCCAGGTCAACGTGCGCACGCTGAAAGTGAACGGCGGCGTCCTGGATAACAGCCAGGGCCAGATCGGCGTGCAACAGGATGCAACCCTGCAGCTCTCGAGCCTGGGCAATCAATCCGGCCGCCTGCTGGCCGGCGGCACCGTCAACGCCACGCTTGGCGAATTCAACAACAGCGCTGGCTTACTGCAAGCGAACAAACTCTCCATCGACGTTGCCCGCTACCTGAACAACGACAGCGGCACCTTGCTTCACCTGGGCGCCAGCGATGCAACCATCGCAGTGGGCGGCAAGCTCCAACAAGCCAACGGCAAGGTGGAAACCGCCGGAGACCTGACCCTGCGAGCCGGCGAAATTTCCGGCACCGGCAGCAAATTGAACGTCGGCGGCAACCTTGCCCTGAACAGTGGCGCCACGTCCACCGAACAAGGCGACTGGCGCATCGGCGGCAGCGCACAACTGGACACCGGCACGCTGGCCAATACCTCCGGCGCTATCGCCGCTGCCGGCGACCTGTCGCTGACGGCCAATGCGGTAAGCAACCAGCACGGCCAGCTCACCAGCGGCGGCCAGGCAACCCTGCAAGTCGGCGGCGACGTCGATAACACCACTGGCGTGCTCCAGGCGAATAAAGGCCTGAACCTGCAAGCCAGCGGCACGTTGCGCAACCAGGAAGGTTCCATCGAAACGCTCGGCAGCCAAAGCAGCCTTGCATTGCAAGCCGCCGCAATCGACAACAGCACCGGCCGCATCCTCAACGCCGGCAGTGGCTCACTCGCATTGAAGGCCGCGACCATCAACAATAGCGGCAACATCGGCGGCAACGGCGCCATGACAATCGACGCCGCTACGCTGACCAACAAACAGTCGGGCCGCATGACGGCCACCGGCGACGTCACCATGAACGTCAGCTCCCTGTTGAAAAACGAGGGCAGCATCAGCAACGGTGGCAGTTTCACCGTGTCGCATGCCCAGTCCACTTTGGTGAACTCGGGCGAAATCCTGTCCAAAGGCCCGCTGAAGATCGAGAACAGCTTGATCGACAACCGCGACGGCACGATTGCCACGGCCGAAGGCAGTACCGGCCGCATCGACATCACGTCCGGCTCGCTGAAAAACGACGCCGGCACAATCCGCGCCGACGGCAGCGCAAATGCACACATCGCCGGCGATACCAGCAATGCAGGTGGCTACCTCGGCTCCGGCGGTGCCCTCGACCTGCGCTCCGGCGCAGGCATCAACAACGACAGCGGACGTATTGAAAGCCGCGACGCACTGGCGCTTGCCGGCGACAACCTGACCAACAGGGCCGGCAGCATCGTATCGGCTGGCACCGCCCAATCTTCGCTCACGATCAACCGCTATATCGTGAACAATGGCTTGATCGGCAGCAATGGCGGCCTCACCGTCAGCGCGGATAGCCTGAGCAACGGCACCGGCGGCGGCGTCACCGCCATGTCCGACCTGGACTTGAAGGTGCGTTCGGAACTGAACAACCTTGCTGGCCAGATCAGCACCCAGGGCAAGCTGAATTTCGACGAGCAGGGCGCCACCCTTCGCAACAGCGGCTCCATCACCGCAAAGGGGGCCGCAACCCTGTACGCGCGCGAGATCGATAACCGCGACGGTAAGATCATTACCGCCAGCGGTTCCGGCATTTCCGCCAGCGTCGGCAAGCTGGATAACCGCAGCGGTATCGTGAGTTCCGGCGCCGATGCAACGATCAACGCAGTCGGCGATATCGACAACAGCAGCGGTGAAATACAGGCCGCGCACAAGCTGCAGCTTGATGCGGCTGGTGCGATCGCCAATACCAGCGGCCTGCTTCAGGCAGGCAGCGCAGACAGCACATTGCAGCTGAACGCTGCGTCCATCGACAACACGACCGGCCGCATCGTCAACGTCGGCACCGGCAATACCAGCCTGGCCGCGGCTGGCCGTATCGAGAACAGCGGCCAGATCGCCGGCAACGGCAATCTGGGTTTGTCCGCCGACAGCATGCGCAACCAGTCGCAAGGCACTGTCAGCACCAGCGGCGACCTGTCGCTTGCCGTGCGTACAGCGCTGGATAACGCTGGCACCATCAGCAGCGGCGGCACCATGCAGGCGAACCAGGCCGGCCTGGCACTTCGCAACAGCGGCACCATGGTCGCCGCAGGCGACATCGGCCTCACCGCCGCAAGCATCAACAACGATGGCGGCAAGCTCGCTACGACCCTGGCCTCCAACGCCAACGTGGTGCTCAGCGCCCAAAGTGCCAGCAACCAGGGCGGCACCATCATGTCCGACAATAGAGCAGACCTGCACATCACTGGCGACGTCGACAACGGCGGCGGCCTGCTGCAGGCGCGCACAGGCCTGGACCTGCAATCCGGCGGCACCGTAAAGAACGACGGCGGCAATATCGAGGCGATTTCCGCTACCAGCACCCTGCAGTTGAAAGCAGGCGACCTTGCCAACGAAACCGGCCGTATCGTCAACGTCGGCACCGGCGTGACCAAGGTTGAAGCGACACGCAGCATTTCCACCAATGGCACGATCGCGGGCAACGGTACGCTGGAAATCTCCGCCGCCTCGTTGGAAAACAAGTCCAACGGCACCATCGCATCGGCGCAAGGCATGACCGCCACCGTGACCGGTTCGCTCGCTAACGCCGGCACCATCAATAGCGGTGGAACGCTTCAGGTCAACGCCAATGGCGCCACGGTCAGCAACAGCAAGGTGATCGTGTCGCAAGGCGAGTTGACCCTGCACGCAGGAGACTTCAACAACGACGGCGGCCAGCTCGCCACCGCCAAGGGCTCCGGTGCGGCAATGACCATCGACACCGCCTCGATCAGCAATCGCGGCGGCGTGATCATGTCCGACGCAATTGCAACGATCGACAGCGCCGGCAAGCTCGATAACACGCAAGGCACATTGCAATCTGCCGCGTCGCTGGATATCGACGCCAAAGGTGCAATGAGCAACAACGGCGGCGTAGTCGAGGCACTGGCCCCGGGCGCCACGCTCGACCTGCACGCCGGCTCGCTGGCGAACGGCACCGGCCGGGTCGTCAACGTCGGCACCAAAACCACTACCATCAACGTCGATACGGCGCTGGACAACGCCGGCCTGATCGCCGGCAATGGCGACCTGGCCCTGGCCGCATCCGACCTCACCAACCGGGCCGGCGGCAGCATCGCCGCATCCGGCGGCAAACTTGTCCTGACCGCTGGCCACAGCATGGACAATGCGGGAGCCATCAGCAGCCGCACCACCTTTACCCTGAACGCTGCCGGCAAGGCGGTGCGCAACAGCGGCCAGCTTGTCAGCGGTACCGACGCAACGATAACAACAGGCGCTTTCAATAACGATGGCGGCCAACTGGTGACAGTCAGGAATGGCGGCGGCAACCTGCGCCTGGACTCTGACAGAATCAGTAATACCAGCGGCGCCATCGTTTCCGACAGCAGCGCAAACATCGCCTCGCGCGGCAGCTTGACCAACCAGGCTGGCGTGATTGAAGCATCTGGGCCGAACGGCATGCTGGACATCACGTCCAACAGCATCGACAACGGCACTGGCCGCATCGTCAACATAGGTACTGGCGCGACCAACCTTACCGCAGCGGGCGCTGTGGCCAATAGTGGCCAAATCGCCGGCAATGGCATGCTCAATCTGGCCGCAGCAACGCTGGACAACGCAAGCGCGGGCAGCATCTCCTCCGGCGGCAACCTGAATTTCGGCGTCAACCAGTCCCTGAACAGCGCTGGCAAAATCAGCAGCGGCGGCACGCTGACCTTCGAGCAGGCGGCCGCACAGTTCAGCAACAGCGGCCAGATTGCCGCTGCGGGGACGATCAACATCCACGCCGCCAGCATCAAGAATGATGGCGGCCAGATCGCCACGGCTACTGCCGGCGGCGCCAGCATCGCGCTGAACAGCGTCGGGACAATGAGCAACCGCAGCGGCGCGATCGCAGCGGCTGGCAATGCGAGCGTGGCATCGGGTGCGGGCTTAGACAACACCCAGGGCCAGGTGCAGGCAGCGGGCAATCTGTCGGTCACCTCCGGCGGCACCCTGACCAATAACAGCGGCGCCCTGGAAGCCCTTGGCGCCGGCGCCACGCTGGACGTTCAGGCGAGCGCCATCAACAGCCTGGCGGGCCGTATCGTCAACGCCGGCAACGCACGCACCAGCATCACCAGCGCGAGCAGCATCGTCAACAGCGGCACCATTGCCGGCAATGGCGCGCTGATGCTGAACGCCCAGATCTTGCAAAACCAGGCAGGCGGCGTGGTCTCCGCAGCTACCACGCTGGACCTGGCTGTGCGCCAGCAGCTCGATAATCAAGGCGGCACCATCAGCAGCGGCGGCACGCTGACGTTCAACCAGGCGGGCGCCTCGTTCGCGAACAGCGGCCGCATGGCTTCCGGTGGCGAAATGAGTATTATCGCCTCCAGCATCGCCAATAATGGCGGGCAGCTTTACACGGTGAGCGCCTCCGGACGCGGCATCACGCTGCAAGCCGGCAGCCTGTCCAATCTTGGTGGTGCTGTCTCCGCAGACGGCCAACTGCTTGCTACCATTGGCGGCGCAGTCGGCAACAACGGCGGCACCTTGCACGCCGGCGGCGACCTGACGCTGAATGCTGCCGGCGCCTTGAACAACGGCAGCGGCACGATCGAAGCCGCGGGCGCAGCCTCCAGGCTGACCGTCGACGCGCAATCGGTCAACAGCAATGGCCGCATTGTCAATGCAGGCAGCGGCAACACCACCGTCACCAGCGCCGCCGGCATTACCAACAGCGGCACCATCGCCGGCAACGGCGCATTGGCGCTGCACGCCAACACGCTGCAAAACCAGTCCGGCGGCCAGCTCAGTTCGGGCGCCGCAATGCTGCTGGACGTGAACCAGCAACTGGATAACCAAGGGACCATAGGCAGCAGTGGCACGCTCACCTTCGACGAAGCCGCAGCGAGCTTCACCAACAGCGGCCAGATTGCCGCAAAGGGCAGGGTGCTAATCAATTCGTCCACCTTTACCAACAGCGGCCAGGTTTCCACCGTGGACGGCTACGGCGCCGAACTGGCAGTTACCACGAACAGCTTCACCAACAGCGGCCGACTGGTTGCAGACGGCCAGGCTACGCTTACCATCTCCGGCGTAGCGAACAATGCCGGCGGTATCGTGCATGCCGGCTCCGACCTGCAGCTGACATCGGGCAGCGCACTGCTGAACAATGGCGGCGTGATTGAAGCGATTGGCGCAGGCAGCAACCTGACCATCAACAGCGAATCCATTGACAACGGCACCGGCCGCATTGCCAATAAAGGCAGCGGCGCCACCAGGCTCCTGAGCCGCGGCGCCATCACAAACCATGGCACCATTGCGGGCATGGGCAACCTGCTGTTGTCCGGTACCACGCTGTGGAATGGCATTTCCGGCACAATCGCCTCCGGCCAGGGCATGGACCTGGCGATCACCCAGCAGCTGAATAATCAGGGCAAAGTAAACAGCAGCGGCACGCTGACCTTCAACCAGGCTGGTGCAGGCTTCATCAACAGCGGCCAGGTACTCTCCGGCGGCAACGCGTTCATCTCGGCGCAGTACGTGAACAACGACGGCGGTACCCTCGGCACTGCCGGCGGCTCCGGCGCAGACCTGACGCTGAACGCTCCGCAATTGAGCAACGCGGGCGGCCGCATTGCCACTGATCGCGACCTGTTCGTTTCGGCCGGAACGGTTGGTGCACTGGGCGAAATCTTCGGTGGCCGCGACCTCGCGATAAGCATGAACGGCGACTTCGTTCAAGCCGCCGGCGCCCAGCAGGTCCACTCCAACCGCGACCTGAGCCTGACCGTGACCGGCAACATCACCAACGCCGGCACACTCGGCGCGGAAGGCACGCTGACCCTGAACGGTAACCAGGTGACCAACCAGGCAGGCGCCGTGATCGAAGGCGGCGCAGTCGCCATCCGCGCGGCCGGCGACCTGGCCAACTCCGGCGAGATCAACGGCGAAAGCGCGCTCGACCTGGTTGCCGCCAACGTCAGCAACACGGCCGGTATCGTCGGCGGCAACGTGACTGTCCGCACCAGCAACCTGAATAACACCGGCGCCAACGCCTTGATCGGCTCCACCGGCAGCATGGCGCTCGGTGTAGATGGAACGCTGAACAACCTGCAAGGCGCCACGCTGTACAGCGCCGCAAGTATGTTTATTGGCGCTACCAACGGCGGCCTAAGCGCGCAGGTGAATAACGTTTCGTCCACCATCGAAGCGAGCGGCAATGTGGATTTGAATACGGTCACGTTGCAGAATATTCGAGAGAACGCGTCGATTGTCCAGGTCACCAAAACGGACACGGTGAACATGGCGATGCCGTCCTGGTATAACTTTGGCGGCAACCCCAATGGCTACGATGCTGGTTCCAGTAACTATACGCCGTGGGAGGTTTATTTCGTTAATCCGGCAGACATTCTGGAATCGGAAAAGCAGCTCACGCCCGACGGGTATGAGATTACCCGAGCGGTGATACGCACCCATGCCAACGACTCAGCGTTCTTCAGTGCCCTCAGTGGCTACTTTGCTAAATGGGGTTCGCGTAGCCGCATCCAAATGAGCGATGGCGTAAGGGTCATTTATTATTACGAAAGCCGTACTGCGACCAATCCAGACCAAGGTGGCGCCCCGACGGATGCTTATCAATTGCCAGACGGTCGTCAGGTTGATTGGAATACGCCTGAGTACACCTTCTCCAGTGCTTATGGCAGCTGCAGCACCAACTGCCTCCGTATCGTGACCCAGCCGGCATATAACGATCCGGAACATACCATCCTGCGCCACACTCAAAGGCACACCGGAACGCAGAATTTGGACCAGTTGGAACAGACACGTGTAGCAAATCACACTGTCGTCGAGGACCAGGTATCCCCGAGTGCTGGCAAGGCTGGCCAGATCCTCTCCGGCGGAAATATACGCTTGACGGTCACCAATTCACTGGACAACACCCTTAGCGAGATTAAGGCCCTTGGCACCTTGAACGTCGCCGGCAGGCCCGCCGTTGTTAACGACGGGACAAAACTGCTTCGCAGGCACAGCTTCAGCGGCACGTTCACGACGTATGCCGGCCGTTACACCGAAGCCTGGAGCAATCCCAATATCAACCAGGAAATTGGCGCGCTTAGCGGAACGATGTTGGGTGCCCAGGGGGTCTTCATCAGCGCTCGCAGTTTCCGCAATGTGGACTATAGCGCTGGTACAGTTGGCAATTTCCGCGACGCGGTCAATGTGATCGGGAGCGGTGCAAGTAGCGCTGCCAGCGCCGGTGCACATACCAACGCAGGTAGCGGTAATGGTGGTGGCGCTGGCGGCAGCGTGTCCGGCAGCGCTGCTGGCGCGCATGCCAGCCTGGCAGGTCGCGCTGGAGCGAGCGGAGTGGGCGCCAACCTTGGCAGCGCAGGCCAGGCGGGTGACAGCGGCACTGAGAACCAGCTGCTGGCGGGCAGCACGGCGTCCGGCAGTGGCGCTGGCAACAGCCTCGATACCGAAGGCGCAGCACAGTCGGGAGGCCCCGCACGCGAAGGCTCACTGCTTGGGCGTGTAGCGAACCAGGCGCGCAACAGCACGCTCGGCAACGTTAGCACCGCGGCCGGCAACGCGTTGGGGCAGTCTGCTGGCGAAGTGCGTGGCGAAAGCATCAGCGGTGTGAAGAAAATTTCCCCGGGCGGCCTGTTCCTGCGCAATCCTGACCCGAAAGGCGAGTACCTGTTCGAGACGCGGCCGCAGTTTGCAAAGCAAGACCAGTGGACCAGCAGCGACTACCTGCTGGACAAGCTGGCAGTCGACCATGCCACCACGCAGAAACGCCTGGGCGACGGCTTCTACGAACAGCGACTGGTACGCGAACAATTGTCCGAGCTGACCGGCCGTGCTCCGAGCGCCGGTCCGGGCGACGACGCCCTGTACAAGCAAATGCTGAACAGCGCCGCCAGCTTCGCGCAGGAGTTTGGCCTGCGACCAGGCATTTCCCTCAGCCCTGAGCAGGTCAGCCACCTGACCAGCGATATCGTCTGGCTGGAAAGCCAGGCGGTGCAACTGCCGGACGGCTCCATCGAGACTGTGCTCGTACCGAAGGTTTATCTGGCGCACGTCAACGCGAACGCGGTCAAGCCAACCGGTGCACTGGTCACTGGCGCCACCGTGGTGATCGACGTCAGCGAAACCATCATGAACCAGGGCGGCGTGATCGATAGCGGCAACGGCCGCACGATCCTGCTGGCAGGCGAAGACATCATCAACCGCGGCGGGGCCATTAAAGGCGGCGACGTCGCGCTGCAAGCCGGCCGTGACATCAAGAACGAAACCCTGACCGTGGACAGCAAGTGGTCGTCCAAGGTGAACGGCGGCAGCTATACCTCGCTCTCCAACCAGGCGACGATCAGTGCCGCCAATGGCTTGACCATGGATGCCGGCCGCAACCTGACCGACCTGGCGGGCACGATCAACGCAGGCGCCAGCGCTTCCATTTTCGCCGGCAACAACATCAGCTTTGACACGGTGAAGACCGGCAGCACGTACCATGCCCTGATCGATGGCAATGCCGAGAATAATAGTGCCGTCTACAACCAAGTCAGCCGAGTCAACGTCGGCGGCGACCTGCTGATGGCAGCTACCGGGAATCTGAACCTTGCCGGCACCCAGGTATCCATTGGCACCAAGGGGAGCGGCGCAGGCACGCTGCTGGCCGGCGGCGCCGTGAATATCAACGCCGTGGTGGACGAGGTCAAGACCAGCCTGCAGGACGACAAGACCAGGAAGAGCTGGGGTAAGGATATCCACGAGAACCAATCGGTCGTTGGAGCCCGCGTGGCGTCTACCGGTGACTTGCTGGTCAGCGCCGGTATCAGCCAAAGCAGTGACCTGAACATCAAAGGCAGCGCGCTAGCCGCTGGCGGCACGCTGACGCTGAAGGCAAGCAAGGACCTGAATATCGGCAGTGTCGCTGAAACGCACTTGTCCGACATGGAAAACCACAGCAAATCGGGCAACAAGTTTAAAAAGAGCAGCAGCGACATCACCGATTACAACGCTACCACGCTGGCGATCGGCAGCTCCATCAAAGGCGGCAACGTCGTTGCCAGCAGCGGCGGCGACACCCTGATCAAGGGCAGCACCGTGCTGGCCGAAAAGGACCTCAGCATCGACGCCAAAGGTGGCCTGAAGATCGTCAGCGCCGAGGAAACCAGCAACACATCGAGCACCAGGCAGGAGAAAAAGTCCGGCTTCAGCGTCAGCTATTCGTCGGGCAATCTCAGTACTGGCTACGGCAAGTCAAGTACGTCCTCGCAAAGCGCGCAGGAGACGGTCACCCAGCTCGCCTCCAGCATCGGCGCCCTGGACGGCAGCGTCAAGCTGAAGTCCGGCGAAACGCTGCAAGTGGTCGCCTCCGATATCGCCGCCAAGGAAAACCTGACCCTGATCGGCAAGAACGTTGACCTGACTGCAGCGCAGAATACCTCGGTGGGGCAGCAGACCAGCCAGAGCAAGGCTTCCGGCTTCTCGGCGGGCTTCACGGTCAACCCGCTGGCCGCGTTCAAGGACGCCTACAAGGAAGACACCAAGAACACAAAGAACGGCAGCTTCATTGGCCGGGAAATTGGTAAAGCCGAAGGTGCGGCCGACGGCGCCCGGGCCGCGCTGACGGTTGCCACCTTGCAGTTCGGCTCGCACGGCAAGAACAGCACGGAAAACCACGCGAGCAGCGAAGCGCGTACCAGCACTCTCACTGCCGGCAAGGACCTGACCATCATTGCCACCGACGGCTCGATCACCAGCCAGGGCACTCAGATGAGCGCCGAGGGCAATGCCTTGCTGCTGGCGAAAGACAGCATCAAGCTTGACGTCGCCCACAGCACGGAGACCAAGGCGCAAGATTCGAAGACGTCGGGCTTCAGCTTCGACAACCGCACTGCCATGATGGCTGGCACCCTGCACAACAAGAGCAACGGCAACGGCGCTACCGACACCGTGACCGGCACCACGCTGTCGGCCGGCGGCAGCGCCACCATCGCGACGCAGACCGGCGACATCACCTTGACCGGCGCGAACGTGGCGTCGGAAGGGCAGCTGGCAATCAATGCCGCGCGCAACCTGACCATCACCAGTGCGCAGGATACGGTGCGCAACGCCAACCAGAGCGACAACAAGGCAATCGGCAAGGTGGTCATTTCCGACACCGAACGCTTCGCCGGCTACCACAACGAAAAGCACCTGGACAACGGCAACGAAGTCAAGCAAGTCGCGTCGAACGTCGGCAGCTTGAAGGGCGACGTGGTGCTAAGCGCAGGCGAGAAGTACACGCAGACCTCCAGCAACGTCACGGCGGGGAACGATGTCAGCATCACCGCCAAGACGATTGACATCAATACACTGGACAACACCGGCAGCAACCAGAGCGCCAACAGCGACTTGAAGATCGGCGCCTTCGCGCGCATCAGCTCACCGCTGATCGACCTGGCCAACAACGTGGAAGCAGCGCGCAAATCCGACGGCCGCCTGAAGGAGATGCAGCGGATGGCGGCAGTAGCCAACGCAGTCCAGGCCGCCACGTCGATGAAGAGCGGCGTCCTGGTCAAGGGGGAAGCGGGCCTGGGCTTCGCCAGCAGCAGCAACTCCAGCAACGGCAACGCCAGCACCGCCGAGGGCAGCACCATCACAGGCGGCGGCAACGTCAACCTGACAGCAACCGGCGGCGACATCCACGCCACCGGCGCTGCACTCAATGCCGGCAAGACCCTGAGCCTGGACGCGGCACAGAACATTGTGCTGGACGCCAGCCAGAGCAAGGTCCACAGCGACGGCAAGAACCACAGCGCCGGGGCGGAAGTGGGCGTCGGCTTCCAGGTCGGCGCACAGACCGGCGTGTACTTCTACGCCGCCACCAACGTCGGCAATGGCCACAACAAGAGCGATACCACGGTCAACAACAACACCCAGCTCAAGGCTGACACGATTAACCTGCACAGCAAAGGCGACACAACGTTGAAAGGTGCGACGGCCACCGCCAACACCATCAACGCGGATGTCGGCGGCAAGCTGGCTGTGGAAAGCCTGCAGGATACCAGCCACATGGAAAGCAGCCAGACCGGCGCCGGCGTGCGCGTGCAGGTAGGCTTAGGCGTATGGAGCGCCGATGGCAACGTGTCCCAATCCAAGACCAACGGCAGCTCGACTTCGGTCGGCCAGCAATCGGGCCTGTTCGCCGGTGCCGGCGGCTATCACGTCAAAGCCGACACGGTCGACCTGAAGGGCGGCGCCATCGCCAGCACCAATGCTGGCGCATCCGAACTGACCACCAACAAACTGACCACATCCAATCTTGAAAACAAGATGAACTACTCGGCCAGCAGCGTGAGTATGGCAGGTGGTATCGGTGGCGAAAGCGATTACGGAAAGAAGAACGATAAAGGCGAGGTCATACCATTTACAAAGGATAGTCAGGCATTCGGCGACCGCAAGAGCGGCAACGCCGCGCCTGGCCTGCCGATGATGAAAAACGGCAGCGACAGCTCCACCACGTACGCCACCGTCACCGATGGCAAGATCACCATCGGAGGCGTGACCACCAGTTCGGTGAAAGACCTGGGCATCAACACCGACGCGAGCAAGGCCAACGTGGCGCTGGATAAGCTGCCCGACATGCAGAAGCTGTTGAAAGACCAGCAGGCCATGTCGGCTGCGGCCGGTACGGTCGTCGCTACCGCCAAGCAGGTATCGGCCGCGTTTACCAACGATGCACGGAAGGCGGAAGAGGCTGCGCAGAAAACGCTGAAAAATGTAGATAGCACGCCTGAACAAATCGCGGAGGCCAACAGGACAATCGACGAATCCCGGAGGATCCAGGCCGAATGGGGCGTAGGCGGCGAGAAGAGCCGCGCGCTGAACGTCGTCACCGGCATTCTGGTGGGCGGCGTCGCGGGACAGGGCGGCACGCAGATCGCCGCCAATGCTGCTGCGCCGTATATCGCCTCCGAGATTGGCGACTATTTCAAGACGAAGGGCAACGAAAACCAGACGCTGCAGGACTTGAGCCACGCAGTTCTGGGTGCTGCTTTGGCGGTCGCCAACAACTCCAGCGCCGCGGGCGGCGCACTGGCTGGCGGTGGTGGCGAACTGGCTGCGCAGATCTTGACGAAAGAGCTGTACCCGCAGGCGTTCGATGCTAACGGAAACCTGCAGCGCGACAAACTCACACCGGAGCAAGCCAACAATGTCATCGCGTTGTCCAGCGCTATCGGTGCGTTGCTGTCCGGTGCCGCCGGCGGAAGCATGCATGACGCAGCTATCGGCGGGCAGGTTGCTACCAACGCGGTTGAGAACAATGCCTTGGACGCCCGCCAAGGGGCCGCAATGATGAAGGAGATCCAGAAATGCAAGCGGAATGGATGCTCGCAAGCAGCTTACTTCGCCATCCGCGACAAGTATATGGCGATCTCGAATACTAACGAGGAAGCCGAGTACATCAGCAAGTTATTCAGCGGTTCTGGTAGTGAGAAATCGTCAGGTGAAGTGGCTGCACGTGTTCGTAAGCTCCTTCCTGCTGACACATTTACGCCACTCCCCATCTTCGACCCATTGCCGACGGGACCATTTAGAGCAGTTGCTGACAATTCAAATTTATTCCGAACCGGAAGGGTTGAACTCAACGAAGTTCAGAAATTCCTCGCAGACGTACCTAAAGTTCCATTGAACGTTGCGGTCGGGGCTGTTGAGGGGGGGGGGAACCTTGCTACTGGAGCTCTCCCTGGTTACCCTGACTATGTTCCATTCATGAACAAGGCTCGGATACCATATCTCAGTGAGTATTCCGATTACACGGAGTTTGCGGCTGGCTTAGGTATCGCTGCACGCGCTTCGATGGCACGTTCTTCCCCTGGCCTGCCGCGTTCGAACTCTACCAGAGCGCCACTTCCAGATTCTAAACTGGGGGAGAGTACGATCGATTCATCCGCGGCGTTTCGTGAGTTCGAGGAGTCGCTTCACGGTCCACATCCTTTGGAGGTAATCGATGTTAAGCCGAAGGTAACCGCGAAAGGAAGTGTGGGCGGTGTTGATTTCGAAGACGTAAATCAAACTGCGAAAGTCGACGTGGTTGACAAACCAACTCTTATCGCTGAGCGAATTGCGGAAAAGGAAGCTGCCAAAGGTAAAGCGCTTCCTAACGGAACAGTTGCCAATGCGCATGCGGAAATCGGCGTGATACAACGTGCGTTCGATGCAGGCAAGACAAAAGGCCAAGACATGACGATGAACGTCACTGGCTTGGACGTGTGTGGCTACTGTAAGGGGGACATCGCGGCGGCAGCTCAAGCGGCCGAATTGAAGTCATTAACAGTGTTCGCGATAGATAATGTGACTGGAGAGCCAAAGACTTATTATTGGCGTCCAGGGATGAAATCAATTAAGGAAAAGGAATGAACTGAATGATGACTTTTGGTGGTTTCTTGATGGTGAAGGGAGTTCGTGAGCAATTGCCGCTCCTTAGATCGCCCAGTAGAGAAGAGGTAGCCAGTGCCTTGCAACTTGCTGTCAATGTCGGGGCTGGAGCGTTAGTGATGAAGAAGACACCTGCGCCCGAAATTGGAGCATGCGAATTATCATTGCTTTGGGAGGCCGGCCACTATTTATTAACATTGAATGTTTTAGAGGAGGACGGCGATGTCTCTGTTAGAACTCCAAGTTGGCAAGACGCGAGTCCCGGAGGGGCGGAAATTTTCGGCCATGTGTACACAGGCGCAAGAGCGCTGTCGAGCATAGAATTTGTAGGAAAGGTTTTTGATGAATTTTTAGTTACTGGTGATGTATCTCTCGAACTGTTAAGTTAGGAGAATTGTCCAGTTGGCAGGAGACGTTCACCCAGCTCGCCTCCAGCATCGGCGCGCTGGATGGCAGCGTCAAGCTGAAATCCGGCGAAACGCTGCAAGTGGTCGCCTCCGATATCGCCGCCAAGGAAAACCTGACCCTGATCGGCAAGAACGTTGACCTGGCTGCAGCGCAGAACACCTCGGTGGGCCAGCAGACCAGCCAGAGCAAGGCTTCCGGCTTCTCGGCGGGCTTCACGGTGAACCCGCTGGCCGCGTTCAAGGAAGCCTACAAGGACGACACCAAGAACACCAAGAACACCAGTTTCGTTGGCCGGGAAATTGGTAAAGCCGAGGGTGCGGCCGACGGCGCCCGGGCCGCGCTGACGGTTGCCACCTTGCAGTTCGGCTCGCACGGCAAGAACAGCACGGAAAACCACGCGAGCAGCGAAGCGCGTACCAGCACTCTCACTGCCGGCAAGGACCTGACCATCATTGCCACCGACGGCTCGATCACCAGCCAGGGCACTCAGATGAGCGCCGAGGGCAATGCCTTGCTGCTGGCGAAAGACAGCATCAAGCTTGACGTCGCCCACAGCACGGAGACCAAGGCGCAAGATTCGAAGACGTCGGGCTTCAGCTTCGACAACCGCACTGCCATGATGGCTGGCACCCTGCACAACAAGAGCAACGGCAACGGCGCTACCGACACCGTGACCGGCACCACGCTGTCGGCCGGCGGCAGCGCCACCATCGCGACGCAGACCGGCGACATCACCTTGACCGGCGCGAACGTGGCGTCGGAAGGGCAGCTGGCAATCAATGCCGCGCGCAACCTGACCATCACCAGTGCGCAGGATACGGTGCGCAACGCCAACCAGAGCGACAACAAGGCAATCGGCAAGGTGGTCATTTCCGACACCGAACGCTTCGCCGGCTACCACAACGAAAAGCACCTGGACAACGGCAACGAAGTCAAGCAAGTCGCGTCGAACGTCGGCAGCTTGAAGGGCGACGTGGTGCTAAGCGCAGGCGAGAAGTACACGCAGACCTCCAGCAACGTCACGGCGGGGAACGATGTCAGCATCACCGCCAAGACGATTGACATCAATACACTGGACAACACCGGCAGCAACCAGAGCGCCAACAGCGACTTGAAGATCGGCGCCTTCGCGCGCATCAGCTCACCGCTGATCGACCTGGCCAACAACGTGGAAGCAGCGCGCAAATCCGACGGCCGCCTGAAGGAGATGCAGCGGATGGCGGCAGTAGCCAACGCAGTCCAGGCCGCCACGTCGATGAAGAGCGGCGTCCTGGTCAAGGGGGAAGCGGGCCTGGGCTTCGCCAGCAGCAGCAACTCCAGCAACGGCAACGCCAGCACCGCCGAGGGCAGCACCATCACAGGCGGCGGCAACGTCAACCTGACAGCAACCGGCGGCGACATCCACGCCACCGGCGCTGCACTCAATGCCGGCAAGACCCTGAGCCTGGACGCGGCACAGAACATTGTGCTGGACGCCAGCCAGAGCAAGGTCCACAGCGACGGCAAGAACCACAGCGCCGGGGCGGAAGTGGGCGTCGGCTTCCAGGTCGGCGCACAGACCGGCGTGTACTTCTACGCCGCCACCAACGTCGGCAATGGCCACAACAAGAGCGATACCACGGTCAACAACAACACCCAGCTCAAGGCTGACACGATTAACCTGCACAGCAAAGGCGACACAACGTTGAAAGGTGCGACGGCCACCGCCAACACCATCAACGCGGATGTCGGCGGCAAGCTGGCTGTGGAAAGCCTGCAGGATACCAGCCACATGGAAAGCAGCCAGACCGGCGCCGGCGTGCGCGTGCAGGTAGGCTTAGGCGTATGGAGCGCCGATGGCAACGTGTCCCAATCCAAGACCAACGGCAGCTCGACTTCGGTCGGCCAGCAATCGGGCCTGTTCGCCGGTGCCGGCGGCTATCACGTCAAAGCCGACACGGTCGACCTGAAGGGCGGCGCCATCGCCAGCACCAATGCTGGCGCATCCGAACTGACCACCAACAAACTGACCACATCCAATCTTGAAAACAAGATGAACTACTCGGCCAGCAGCGTGAGTATGGCAGGTGGTATCGGTGGCGAAAGCGATTACGGAAAGAAGAACGATAAAGGCGAGGTCATACCATTTACAAAGGATAGTCAGGCATTCGGCGACCGCAAGAGCGGCAACGCCGCGCCTGGCCTGCCGATGATGAAAAACGGCAGCGACAGCTCCACCACGTACGCCACCGTCACCGATGGCAAGATCACCATCGGAGGCGTGACCACCAGTTCGGTGAAAGACCTGGGCATCAACACCGACGCGAGCAAGGCCAACGTGGCGCTGGATAAGCTGCCCGACATGCAGAAGCTGTTGAAAGACCAGCAGGCCATGTCGGCCGCGGCCGGTACGGTCATCGCCACCGCCAAACAGGTATCCGCCGCCTTTACCAGCGATGCGCGGAAGGCGGAAGAAGCTGCGCAGAAAACGCTAAAGAATGAAAACAGCACGCCAGAACAAATAGCAGACGCCAACAGGACAATCGATGAAGCCCGGAAGGTCCAGGCCGAATGGGGCGTAGGCGGCGACAAGAGCCGTGCGCTGAACGTCGTCACCGGCATTCTGGTGGGCGGCGTCGCGGGACAGGGCGCCACACAGATCGCGGCCAATGCTGCCGCGCCATATGTCGCCGCCGAGATTGGCGACTACTTCAAGAAGGAAGGTAACGAAAATCAGACCTTGCAGGACTTGAGCCATGCAGTTCTGGGTGCTGCTTTGGCGGTCGCCAACAACTCCAGCGCTGCCGGTGGCGCATTGGCTGGTGGCGGCGGAGAATTGGCTGCGCAGATTTTGACGAAAGAGCTGTACCCACAGGCCTTCGATGCCAATGGAAATCTGCAACGTGACAAACTGACGCCGGAACAAGCCAACAACGTCTCAGCCTTGTCCAGCGCCATTGGCGCACTGTTGTCCGGTGCGGCCGGCGGCAGCATGCATGATGCAGCAATCGGCGGACAGATAGCGACGAACGCAGTTGAGAACAATGCCCTTAGGTGGGGGCTGGAGAATATCAGTGGACGAGAGAATCCGGCGTTTCGCCGTCGAACACTCCAGCAGGTAGCTGAATGCTCCAACCTGGTTCAATGTAAAAATCTTGAGGGCACGTTACGGTCTAATTATGTCGAGTTCAATCGGATCGCCTATAACTTGGAGCAGCAAGGCGACAAGGATCGCGCAGCGGATTATCGCGCGATGGCCCTGACAAGTTCTCAAGCCGCGGACGCGGCTGCAGAAAAATCGCATACTATTTTGCGCGAATATAGCTTACCTAGTACCGGCGATTCGTCGCAGACAAAGAAGGAGGTAGCGCAGTCTGGTTATGTGGATATGCAGTACTTGTTGGCGTAGAGGATCTATTGCTTACGGCTCGTACAGCGAACTCGGTAGCCAATGCGATGAGGGGTGCGCAAGCTTCTACAGAAGCTGTTGATGCACTGTTTGGATTGCCAAAAATTGGCAACGAATCCAAGGCTGCAGAAGCAGCCAGGGGATTCAATTCGGCGAAGTCCGAAGTGACTCTTGGCGGCACAATGAGCAAATCGACTGCTGCGCAAGACGATCTAGTTGCGGGTAGGAGCTTGGACTTCGGTGTTGCCGGCTCTAACAGTAAGGTGCCACTGCGCGCGGACATCCAGAGCTGGGAACTCCCAACAGTGACCACGACCAATGAGGTCAAATCAGGAGTTTCAGCAGGAAGTGTGCAGTCGGTTGCTCCGGCAGTGACGGCGACGCCAACAACGGCCAAGCTTCCTGTTTCGCCAAACTACTCGGCAACGAATCCAATCGAGACCATTGCATCCGCCGCTAATGCGAAGAGAGCAGTGCCTGCCGAGATTACTTACGATATCGGCTCGATTTCAAATTCATCAGCTGGACTCGATTCGAGTTCGTTACTTAATGGTATTGCAAGTAACAGTACCATTGCTTATAGGGATACTAAAACTGGAGCCGCGCTCCTTCGCGAAGGACTTTCGGGCATCGACTCGGGAGGTGCAAAGGCCGGGGTCGGAGCAAACGGCGCAACGCAAGATGCGGTTCCTCACGTTGGCGCCGGTGGATCGGGCTTTAGTCCTGTCAACACAACACCTAGAATGGATAACTGTACCGCCTGTACGACCGCGCATATCATCAATAAAATTGAAGGCCTTGGGGCAGAAGATATCATGACTGCAAATCAAGTCGAGGCGACCTTTGGTTATACTGGCAAAGAGCGTGAGTTCACTTGGCAAAAGTCGCTTTCGTATATTGAAGATGCAACGGAAATGAAGGCTCACCCGGCAGCCTTTATGAGCCCAGAGGCCGATCCTGGACATTACGTAGTGTTTCCACGCAAGCGTGATAATCCCTATTTACATCTGATGTATGGTGAAGTATTGCCAGATGGAACTCGCTATCTTTACGACCCGCAGATCGGCAAGACGATGAATTGGAGCGAAATGCTCAAGACTTATGACGGTGGCGCAAAAACTTTCAACCTTAAATCAGGACAGTGAATAGATGAAGATAATTTGCGAAATTTGTGGGCAGTTTTCGGAAAGCGAAGAACGATGTACGAATTGTGGAGCGGAGATCGTTAGTGAGGAAGAAATTGAGAAAATGCCTGTTCGTCTCGAATGGGGATGGGCAGTTTTCTCTTTTAACGCAGCGGATCGGGTCTCTAAAGAAAATGCAATAGATTATATGCGCGAACAATGGAAGCATCTTGAAGAATTTACTCAGCTGAGTCTGGTTGATTCGCAGCTTGCAAGGTTTTCCACGGATGCGATCGATATCAAATTGCTTGTGCGCGAAGATTTCTTCGATTCATTAAGTAAAGATTTTTCGGGGCGTTTTAGTTTTATATCTGGTAACTTTGAACGGGTTGCCGTTGCTACCGCAGCCGAGGCCAATGCATTGTTAAAGAATGGGTGAGGCATAATAAGCTGGGCACCTCGATTAACCGGTGATTCTGACTCGGGACCATGATTGACATTTTTTTTGAGAAAGTAAGCATTTTGCTTCCGGCCGCTATGGAGCGAATGGTAGGGTATAGCGATGCGGAGCTTAACCAAATTGAAAAGCTTTACGACATTTCTATAAGAGGGGATTTTCGAAAATTCATGAGTCGTGCTGGGCGAAGTGATGGAGGTGTAATCGGCGACGATCCGTTGATTTGTTATCGTCCGACATGGACTGTCAGGGGCCAGATTCTATTTCAGGTGAACTTCTTTTCGAGTCTGCAGGAAATTGGCGCTTGGGATTATCTAAGCAAGCCTTTTGTTTTCTCTTGGGAGAATGAATCGCAATACTATTTTTTGCAAACAAGTTTACCTGAGTCAGATTCGGTTTTCATGTTTGACGAGAATCAATTAACAGTGGTGAACACAGGTATGAGTTTTTGCGATTATTTGGTTGAGACCTTAGATAGGTACCCCATCGGACGCCCTATTTGCCAAGGGGAGTTGTTGACTGTTTGTTAGTGTGGGATTGGCCAGATATCAACTTCGACTTCCAATAGTGCCTGTTCAAATACCTAAATAGGGGTCCCCGTCGGGCCGGACTGTCGCTTTGCGGGCACTGTTTGTAATGACCCAACGAATTCCTGCTCAGCTGATAATTCAGACAAAGACATCGGGTGCATGGGCATGGATGAAGCGTAAAGCGCTGGGCCGCCAAACGCAAAGCAGCGCCGCGCGCGGGGGGCAGCGAGGACGGCGAGGAATCTCTGATACGGATGATTCTCTCCAAATGTCACTAAATGCGGCTAACTTAGCCCGAAATTTGGCTATTTACTCTAAAAACGTAAGAAATCGTAAATTCGACGATTGATTTTGAGCCATAAGACCGGTATACTTCACAACTGTATAAGATGTAAAGAAGAAATAAAAGTTGCAGTTCGATACTTCAATAAGTTCGTCTGAAATCAGCGCTTAACCTGGCTTTCTCCAGCGTGCCAAGCGCTGAATCGCTACCTTCAGATCGGTCGCGACATCAATCCATTTTGTAAGAAAAATTGGACCGCGTGAGTCAAGCGAGGCTTTGTTACGTCCATTTCAGCCGCATGCAGCACCCTAAATCCCTTTCGAGGAAACTGGTTTCGTGAGGTATCTACGCATCTCAAGAAATCCGATATTTGAAGTTGCGTAGTTTTTTTTGAATAAGCATATGAACATGAAATTTCTTTCGTTGGCAGTAGCTGCAGCATTTACCCTGGCTGGTTGTGGCGGTGGTGGCGGTGATGGTAATTCCGCGCCCGCTGCAGGCGCCGGTGGTAGCTCGGCTTCTGTCACTAACCCGCCGCCGGCGACCAATCCACCACCAGCCGACAGCAAGCCCACCAATTCCGGCTCCGTTGACGCATCTTTCGTGGCAAAGGCTACCGCGCGATTCATGCTGACATCGACGTCGCTGCAGTCTGCTGGGAACCCATCGCCATTCACCCAGGCTAGTAACGGGGCGGTGACCGTGTTGGGAAGCTACGCTCTAACCGGCACGTCAGCTGCAACGCAAGAAATCTCCGGAAACGCTAATTTTGCCCAAGGCCGTTGGAGCGATGGCAGCGTGACTTCATCGAAAGGTGATTTTCCATTGGGTGGTCCTACCGGCAGCTCATATCACTATGTAGTGTTCAACACACTGGCCTCCATGCCGGCGAATGGTTCGATGACGTGCGATGCCGGAAAGTTCACCAAGCCGACCTATGTCGGTGGCGGAGTTTTTGTTTCGGGTTCTGCAAACGCCCTCGGCACATCGACCGGCACGGCGGCAGTGACCGTTGATGGAAACGGCGCCCACATTTCCCTGGCTATCACGACTACTGGCAACGGCCTCACCGCTACGGCCAATTTGCAGGGTGCCGTCAAAACAGTTGACAGCACCTATTTCACTGGCTCGGTGGGTGGTCTCGGTAGTGGTGCCATGGTGACCATCGGCGATGCAGGCAATGGAGCAATCTTCGTCGTTGCAAGCTATAGCGTAGCCCTGGGCAACAGCAACGTGTACCGCGGCATCGCGACTTTCACCTGCCATTGATCAGCATGTGACCACGAAGTGCCGACCCGTTGAGGTCGGCGCTTCCGTTTGCAAATGTGCGCTTCAACCGTGCGCCAGCAAACAAAATTATTTGATAAGTGAAATTCTGAGAGTTTCTAAGGCCCCCTTGGCGGTTACTATACCGCCCCATGCGCAAGGTCTTTGTCACAAACTGCGAGCTCGAATATGAAGATGCGTGGGAACGTTTATCCCGCGCAGGCATTCCAGTGTTCGAGCCGTCCAAACCGTCGAAAGAAGGACGGATACTTTGCATCTGGCTCGCGCATCAGTACCACGACGCGGTCGAATTGCTGCACAATCCAATGCACATCGTGACCAGCGCGGTGACGCATGAAGAGTTCGAGCGCATCCAGGCTGCGGCTGATGCGCGCATGGCCCGCACCCGCGACCACGCGTGGGAGCAATCGCTCAATCGTCTCGTCGCATGCGCTTCGTTGCTGCTGTTAAGCGGGTTGGTCTACATAACGCTGCCCAACTGGCTGTAAGCCGATGACAGAGCTTTTCTCGGTCATTCGCATGGCCTATGCGGCCACATTTGCCGACGCTGTTGCGTCATCGGCGCATGCGCATGTGGAAGCGGCGCTGCGGCGCGACGATGGCAGCCTGGCTGTCGATGGCGAGTATGGATTGCCTATGCGCGCGGACCTGGTACCACGGCGTGGGGCACAAGCGGGCAAGCCGCTCTCAGTCGACTCGCATACGCGCATGCAGTTCAGCGTGCATACGTTGCCAATTCCTCCTGCCATCGTTTATGTCGCGCCATTCCTTTGGGATGCGGTGACGCTGCGCGTGGGCGGCCTTGTGCCGGAGCAGGTGGGTGCAGTGCTGGCGCCGTGGTTCATGGACTGGTTCGATGCGGAGGACGACAATCGGCAAAACGAGGAAGGGTTGTTTGGCGTAGTCCATTTCGCGAGCGATCCGCGGCTGGATGGTTCCCTGGTCGCAGTAGAACTGGACCTTGGCTCGGCACCCGCGCAGGCGCTGGAGGATTTGCTGTCGCGCCTCTCCGCCGCAGGTGCGCGCGATATTCGCCTGGCCTAAGGCTGCATTATCTCCGTCAATTCGGCGGCCACTTGTTCGGCGAGCAGGTGGATGTGGTAACCGTCGACAAAGCCGTGGTGCACCTGCACCGAGAACGGCAACTCGAGGCGTCCCGCGCCGGCATCCCTGAATTTCCCCCAGGCGAATGACGGAATATCCGGCTGTGCCAGCGCTGCGGTGGGATGCTGGATCGAGGTGAAATTCAGCCATGGTATGCAGGTAACGAATACCTGCTCCTTCGCTTCGCGTGGCGTCATGCTGCGGTATTTGCGATTCAATGCTTCCATGTTCGACGCCTCTTCGCGTGCTGCCATGCCGCGCGCTGTGAACTCGCGCAAGTCGTCCGACCATTCGAACTGGGCGAAATTCAAGTCGTTGTGCTGGTTCTTGACGGTGAAAGAGGGCGTCAGTCGGTCAATGCGAATCACCTCGCCATCCAGGATGCGGTAGCGGAAATTTTCCACCTTCAGCACGGAACGCAGCACGGCGCACAGCATCACGTGGAAAGGCGGCAGGCCTTGCTCTTTGCACCAGGGCCGGAAGTCAGGCAACTCCAGTACAAAGGTCAGGTTCAGTGCCGGGCTATCCATGCTGTTAAACAGCTCGAAACGGTCAAGCCTGCGCTCAAAACTATCCATTGGTATCGTTTCCATTCTTATGCTAGAGTCATCCGACTATAAAAAATACTCGGAGCGAAGCATGTCCACAACGGAGATATTCCTGATCGCCATGCTGGTGATCTTCACCGTGCCTTACCTGGTCTGGCGCTACGCCAATATCGACTACTTCGCTCCCCTGGTCATCGTGCAGATTATAGGCGGCGTGCTGCTCGGCCCCGGCGTTTTGGGCGCGGTATTCCCCGACTATTACCATTTCGTGTTCACCCAGCCCGTGGTGCAATCGTTGAATGGCCTGGCAAGTTGGGGCGTGATGATTTTCGTGATGATTGCGGGTATCGAGCTTGACCTAAAACTGGCCTGGAACTTTCGCCGCGAGAGCCTGGTGACTGCCGGCCTGTCGCTAGGCGTGCCGCTGGCGCTGGGCTGCCTTGCGGCCGTGGTGCTGCTTGGCCAGCAAGGCTGGATCGGCGCAAAAGGCATGAACTGGCAATTCGTGCTTGGCATCGGCATGGCCTGCGCCGTGACTGCGTTGCCGGTCCTTGTGCTGCTGCTTGAAAAGATGGAGATGCTGCGCCTGCCGATCGGCCAGCGCATCCTTCGCTATGCCAGCCTGGATGATATTGCGATCTGGGGTGTGCTGGCCATTATCCTGCTCGATTGGGAGCGCGTTGGCCGGCAGCTTGGCTTCCTGCTGGTGTTCGCGCTGGTGACGATCCCGTTCCGCAAAGGCATGCTGAAAGCCCAGGAGAAAGACCGCTGGTATTTCGCCCTGGTCTGGCTGATCCTGTGCGCCCTCGGCGCCGATTGGTCCGGCCTGCACTTCATGGTGGGCGCCTTCCTGGCCGGCGTGGTGATGGACGCGTCCTGGTTCGACCAGGAGAAGATGGATCAGTTCCGCCACCATATCCTGCTGGCCGTGATGCCGGTGTTCTTCCTTAGTACCGGCCTGAAAACCAATTGGGGCGTGGGCGGCTATGCCGTGTTCTATGCGGCGGGCTTGCTGGTGCTGGTCTCGGTCGGCGGCAAGCTGTTGGCGGCGCGGGCGGCGGGCCGCATCCTCGGCTGGCGCGCGGGAGAGGCGTCGATCATTGGCTGGCTGCTGCAATCCAAGGGCCTGATCGAAATCGTGTTCGCCAATATCCTGCTGGATAAGCAGATCATCACCAACGACACCTTCACTGCCTTGCTGCTGATGGCGGTGGCCAGCACCATGCTGACCGTGCCGATGGTGGCGCCCAAGCTGGCCGCCAACGTGGCTGGCAGTGACGAGTTAAAGCAGGCGGGCGCCTGAGTTGTTAACGGTTTCTGTGGAAAACTCTGTTAACAAGGAATGCCGTTGCGCGCTAAGCGACTGATTTGATGGGAAATAAATCCGCTGCACAATTTTCCATCAACTCAACCGGCCGAAGCTCAGGAAGATCCAGGCGGCGGCAATCACCACCATTCCCGCCACGGTCACGCACGACCAGGTGAAGAAATAGGCCGATACGACGGTCGCCTGCAGCGCGCGTTCGAACAGGCAGCCCAGGCCAAAGTCGAACGTGGCCATCACGGTCCAGCGCCGGAAATAAATCGGCAGGTAGCGGCTCATGTACTTGTTGTGCTGCAGTGCGGCGTGACGCTCGATCACATTGCGGGCCGCGCTCACGTCCTTGAACAACCAGTCGAAGAAGATGAAGCGGTAGAGCAGGGTGCGGAAAGGCATGGCTTCGGTCGTCATGTGCGTCTCCCTTGGGTGCCTGGATATATTATCATTCCCCGCATTCTTGCAAGGGAGATTAAGCATGACGGAATACCTGCGCGGCAGCTGCCTGTGCGGCGGCGTCGAGTACAAAGCCGACAAGAGCACGGTGCGCGGTGCGAGCCATTGCTATTGCACCATGTGCCAGAAGCAGCACGGCGCGGCCTCGGGCACTTATGCCAATGTGGCCAGCGCCGGCTTCAGTTTCGAAAAGGGCGCCGACCTGGTGACGGAATTCCATTCCTCCGACCACGGGCGGCGCGGCTTCTGCAAGGTGTGCGGCTCGACGCTCACCTGGCGCAGCACGCAATCGCCCGACCGGATTGCGATTACGCTCGGCACCATGGAGCCGGAATACGAAGGTCCGGTTGACCGCGAGTTGCACACGGACACCAAGCCACGCTGGCTGCCGACCGCCTAACGCCGGCGCAGTGTTGCTACCGCCAGCGTGTCGTCAGCGGCACGCTCGCTGATGGCCCATTTCAACGGCGCACGCGGCGACGCGCTCAAGTCGCGTGCGGCCAGGCGCAAGGTGTAATCGCCCGTTGGAAGTGCCGGCAACGTCCAGCTGCCCTGGTAGCTTGCACTGGCGCCGCTGCCCAGTAGGGACTTCAGGTTGGCCGGCATTTGTCCGGTCCAGGCCACCGCGCCCGAAGAATTCACTAGTTCCACATTGACCTGCCATGTTTCATAGGCGGGCGCGCTGCCGTCGTTGCGCAGCATGGTGGTCAGGGTCAGCGCGCCGCCGGCGGTCAGGTTGACCGTGCTGCTGGCGACGACGTAGCGGTAGCCCGATTCGCGCGCCATCATCAGCAAGTCATTCTGCTCGGCCGCGGTCAATGCGCCCCAGCGCTCCGCATCCGGCCGACTGGTCTCGAAGTTCCCGTTGCTGAACAGGGTGATATGGAAGGCAGCAGCCTGCTGGCGTGCCGTGGCGGGATTGTTCTGGGGATCGCCGCTCGTAAATGGGCAGAACTCGGAAACAAACGGGGCGCGCTGCCATTGATTTGCAAAGGCAGCCCATTCTGCAGGACGATTGGTCCACTGGTCGAAGTAGCCATAGCGGCTAAGGCAGTCGGCCCGTAAGCCTACCGGCCGGCTGGTAACCGTTTGCTCCAGCAGGCCATAAGTCAACGCATCCTTGTTGGAGTACGGGATGAACATCACGTGCTGCTGGCTGGGAAAGGCGTCGAAATGCATCCTCGCGAATTCGCGCTTGCTGGCGTCGGTCGCAGGCGTGATGCCGGCCGGCGGGCTGGCGTACGCACTGGAGCGCAGCGCCCATTCGCCATATTGACCATACATGCCGACGTCGATCCAGGCGATATCCGGATTGTTCTGGCCCAAGGCGGCAGCCAGCGCGGTGAGTAGCGCACGCGAACGCTGTTGCAGCCACGGGTCGTTCCAGTCGGGGATGAAGGTCTGGCCGGGCACGTTCGCATCGGTGTCGGCCCAGAAGCCGCAGCCCGCCTGGCAGTTGGCGTTATTGGCGATGTAGGCGGGCACATAGACCACGTTGTCGTCGTAGCCCGCCATCATGCGCAGGCGGAAGGCGAACTTGCGGCCCTGGCTCCTGGCCGTGGCAAGGTCGTTCTGGATCGCGCTGAAGTTGAATTGTCCTTCGGCCGCTTCCAGGTCTTTCCAGTAGTAGCGGCGGTAGGCGTCCCTGGCCGGTGCCGCCTGGGGAACCAGCTCCTGGTTCTGCCAGCGGTAATAGCCGCGCAAGGGATTGATGGTGTCGTCGCTGGCGACGGGAATCGCGGTGTAAGTGCGGCTGGCATTCAAGGCAGTCCAGCCTTTGGGGGCGGCGATCGCTGGCGCGGCGCTGGCCGCCAGCAGGGCAGTTGCGATGAGGTAGTTCAGGCGCGACATAGGGATCTCCCGGTATGTTGACGTCGGGAAAATTTAGCGCGCCTGCAGTTCGAGGGCAATAATTACTTAATGTAGTAAAGCGCGCAGCTCTTCTTCGCTGAAGCCTGCCTTGCGGCGCGCTTCCATATTGAAAGGACCACGTACCGTGGCCTTGTATTGCACCACCAGTTCATCGTATGTCGCCACGGGATCAAGGCCGCGCAGCCCGCACAAGTGCCAGTACCAGCGATTGCCGATTTCCACATGGCCGATTTCATCGCGCAGGATGATGTCGAGGATAGCGGCGGCCGCTTCGTCGCCGGCCTGCGCCAGCTTGGCGCGCAGCGGCGGAATCGCATCGAGGCCGCGCGCTTCCAGCGTGCGCGGCACCAGGGCCATGCGCGCCATGACGTCGCCAGTGGTTTTCTCCACCATCTCCCAAAGACTGCCGTGTGCCGTGTAATCGCCGTAGGCGCAGCCGAGCGTCGCCAGGTGGGCTGACAGCAGTGAGAAATGGTAAGCCTCTTCCTTCGCCACGCGCAGCCAGTCGGTATAGAACTGCTGCGGCATGGCAGGGAAGCGCCACATCGCATCCAGCGCCAGGTTGACGGCGTTGAACTCGATGTGCGCCAAAGCGTGCACCAGCATGGCGCGTCCCTCAACGGTCGCCATCGAGCGGCGGCCTACCAGGCGAGGCGCCACCAGTTCAGGACGGGCAGGGCGGCCGGGAATCTGCTCCGCCGGTGCGGACAGAACGGCGGCGGCATCCAGGGCGAGCACACCATCCGCCCACGCTTCGGCCATGGCTGCGACAGCCGCCACTTTAGCGGCGGGATCCGGTTCGACCAGGCATTGCAGCGCAAGGCTGCGTAGTTCAGGCTTTGCTTCCATTTGTTACGTCGTGTATAGATAGTCTTGCCCCGCGCCCCATTTTTCCGCGCAGGGGCCGACAGTATAGTGCCTTCCATCGATAACCCCTTTGGAAGAACGGAATGAAACTCGTATATGTTGGCGACCCGATGTGCTCCTGGTGCTATGGATTTGGCAAGGAATTGGCGCAACTGCGCGCCCGGCACCCGGCGCTGGAATTCAACATCGTGGTCGGCGGCCTGCGCGCCGGCGGCACCGAAGTACTGGACGACGCGGCCAAGCAATTCCGCCTGCAGCATTGGGCCCGCGTTGAAGCGGCGAGCGGCCTGCCATTCAACCGCGAGGCCTTCGCGGCACGGCAAGGCTTTGTCTACGATACCGAACCGGTGTGCCGCGCCGTGGTGGCCGCGCGCCGCCTTGCCCCGCAAGCGGACCTGCTGGCGGTGTTCCGCGCCTTCCAGCATGCCTTCTACGCAAAAGGGCGCGACACGACGGACGGCAAGGAGCTGGCAGCAATTGGCGCCGCCGAGCTGCAGCGCCAGGGCCATGACATCAGCGATGCCGGCTTCCTCTACACTTGGCGCGAGCCAGCCACGATTGCTGAAACGCACGCCGACTTCACCCGCACGCGCAAGCTTGGCGTAAGCAGTTTCCCATCCCTGCTGTTGGAGACCGGAGACGGCGTGCGCGAAGTCAGTCCCGGCTACGCCCATGCTGAGCAGTTGCATCGGCTCCTGGGCGAGGCATCGGCTGCTGCGTGAGCCAGCGCACCGAACGGCTGCAGGCAGCGGGCGCAGAATGCCCGCATGGATACCCAAACCATATTATTTGTTGCCTGTGTGCTGTTCGGTGTTGCCGCGGCCGGCGGCATTGTGATGGCGCTGATCCGCCTGGGGAAAAAGGCGAATCCACCGCACTGGATCGCGATGCTGCACGGCTTTATCGCCGCAGCCGGCGTAACCCTGCTGGCCTACGTGACGATCTTCTCGCACGTGCCAGACCTGGCCCAGATTGGCTTGCTGGCGCTGTTGCTGGCGGCGATGGGCGGTGTGTGGATGAATCTTGGCCGCCACCAGCAGGGCGTGTTGATCCCCAATGCCGTCATGATTGGCCACGCAATGATGGCCGTTGCCGGCGTTGTCTTGCTGCTGCTCGCGCTCTAGTTGTAGTGCTGGTAGACCTTCGAGGAGCCATCCGGCAGTACCAGCAGCACATCGTAAGCATCCTTGCGCGGACCTTCCATGCCCGGAGAACCAAGCGGCATGGCCGGCACGGCCAGCCCCTTCGCCTTCGGTCTTGCGGCCAGCAGGCGCTTCACCTCCGCCGCCGGCACATGGCCTTCAATCGCATAGCCGTCCACCACGGCTGTATGGCAGGAACCGAAGCGGTCCGGAATGCCCATCTTCTCGCGAATGTCGGAAGGGTTGGCGACGTTGTGCGCGTCCACCTTGAAGCCGTTGTCGCGCAGGTGCTTGACCCAGGCCTCGCAGCAGCCGCAGGCTGCGCTCTTGTAGACGTTGATGACGGGCGTGGCAGCCATGGCCAGCGCCGGCATGGCCAGCATCGCGGCCAGGAGTGTCTTGCGGATTTTCATACGCACATGGTGCCATGGCCATTTCCCGGGTGGGAATGATCTGGGTCAAAAATAGTTCTAGACGACTGGTCTAATTCGGTCTATCCTGTGCCACATGACTTCTACCAATTACTCCGACGTTCGCCAGGGCATCATTGATGCAGCCATGCCGCTGTTCATGCACAAGGGCTTCAATGGCGTCGGGCTGACTGAACTCCTGGGCGCCGCCAAGGTGCCCAAAGGCTCGTTCTACCATTACTTCGGCTCCAAGGAAGTGTTTGGCGCGGCAGTCATTGACAGCTATTTCGAGCGCACGCTGGCGCGCATCGACGACCTGCTGGCACAGGGGAAGACCGGGCGCGAAGGCCTGTTGAACTATTTCGAGGACTGGCGCGAATGCCAGTTGGGCGAATCGAGCCAATGCCTGGCCGTCAAACTGGGGGCGGAAGTGAGCGACTTGTCCGACCTCCTGCGCGCATCGCTGCACCGCGGCGTCAGCGGTATTACCTCCCGCCTGGAGCAGTGCATCGATCGCGGCATGGCCGATGGCTCGCTGCTGCAAGGCCTGGATGCCAAGGTGCTGGCCGTGGCGCTGTACCAAAGCTGGGTGGGGGCAAGCCTGCTCGCCAAAATCAATCATGACCGCGGGCCGCTGGATACGGCAATGGCGGGCACGCAGCAAGTACTGAATCAAACCAGGTAATTCCGGATCGGGCGGGGCGCCTTGCCGGCTTCCGCCTTTTTTGCACTTAATGACTAGACGACTGGTCTAATACTGAAAGGAGCATCAAATGACTGCCACTACCAACCGCCGCATCGTCCTCGCCTCCCGTCCACAGGGCGCGCCGACGCAGGACAACTTCCGCCTTGAAGAAGGGCCGGTGCCTGAACCGGGCGAGGGCCAGGTCCTGTTGCGCACCCTCTACCTGTCGCTCGATCCTTACATGCGAAACCTGATGGACGAAATTCCTCCTGCCTACGCGCCGCGGGTTGAGTTGGGCGCCACCATGGTTGGCGGTACCGTCAACCGCGTGGTGGCTTCGCGCCATCCCGGTTTCAAGGCCGGCGAAATAGTCCTCGGCAACGCGGGCTGGCAGGATTACGCGCTGTCCGATGGCAATGACCTGCGCGCACTGGGCGATATGAAGCAGCCATCGCTGGCGCTGGGTGGCCTGGGGATGCCCGCCTTTACTGCTTACGTCGGCCTGCTGGACATCGGCCAACCCAAGCCCGGCGAGACCGTCGTCGTGGCGGCAGCAACGGGAGCCGTCGGCTCCATTGTTGGCCAGCTCGCCAAATTGAAGGGCGCGCGCGTGATCGGCATTGCCGGCGGCGCCGACAAGGTGGCGTTCGCCCGCGATGAACTGGGCTTCGACGTTGCCCTCGATCGCCACGATCCGCAACTGGCGCAAAAACTGGCCGAGGCCGCCCCAAACGGGATCGACGTGTATTTCGAGAACGTCGGCGGGGCGGTGTTCGACGCGGTGTTGCCCCTGTTGAACACCGGCGCGCGCGTTCCAGTGATCGGCGTAATCGCCCAATACAACCAGAATGGTGCGCCGCAAGGCGAGGACCGTCTGCCGAAAGTGATGTCGACCATCCTCCAAAAGCGCATCCTGATGCAAGGCTTGGTCATTCTCGATCACTACGAAACACGCTATGAGGACTTCGCGCGCGACATGTCAGCCTGGGTCGGGCAGGGCAAAATCAAGCTGTTCGAAGACGTCCTGGACGGCCTGGAGCAAGCGCCGCAAGGCTTGATCGGTTTGTTGCGAGGCAGCAATTTCGGCAAGGTTGTAGTGTGCGTCACGAATCCCTGAAATGTTGTATATAACTCTGGCCGGGTCCCGTTTCTGCGTGGCATAATTGATTTAGTTCTTAATAATATTCCTGAACAATTCATGAATGTCACCAGATTGATTACGGCGTTGTCGATGGCTTTGGCCGTCGGTACTGCTGCTGCCACCCCCCAGCCAGCTAATACCTGGGACAACCTCGTCGGCATGAAATACGCAAAGGCCCGCAAGGAAGTCATCGATGCCGGCTGGCGCCCGGACCACCGCAATGCCGGAGCGGAGTGGGAGCGCCAGCTCCAGGGCCAGTTCCCTGAACTGCGCTCCTGCGAAGCTTCCAGCGGCCAGTGCATTCACTATTTCGTGTCCTATGACGGCATTTGCCTGAAGGTCGTCACCGAAGGCGACACCGTTGCTGCTTTCAAGGTGCGCAGCGTGGCGCAAGGCTGTCCTAAGCCGCAGTAATGCAGTACACGCTGCGGCCTGCCGTGATGGCCGACATGGCCGAAATCATGCGGCTCGAGCAGGCCGGCTTTGCGGAAGCGATCCAGGAAACCGAGGAAGCTTTCGCCGAACGCCTTTCGGCAGCGCCCGAAGGATGCTGGGTGCTGGCCGGCGAGGGAGGCCGCTTGTCCGGCTACCTTTGCGCCGAATTCTGGCCGCTGGAGCCGGGCTTCAATGCTGCCCGGTTTGCGCGCAATCACGCTGCGGCCGATACCCATGTGCCAGACGGCGAGGAAGTCTACGTCTCCTCCATGGTGGTCGATCCCGCCACACGCGGCACGGGCTGGGGACGGCGCTTGTTCAGCGACGCCTTGACCGAGATGTTCGCCCGCCATCCGCACCTGCGCAGCACCATCCTGATCGTCAACCCCGAATGGGCCGCGGCCCGCAGCATCTATCGCGCCGAAGGCTTTACGGAAATCGGCGAAATCGAAAACTATTTCGCCTCCGTTGGCGGCGCGCGACTGCCGGCCATCGTCATGCGCCGCAGCTGACCCGCTTTGTGCATAATGGTCGCCATGCGAGTCGCGACCTTCAACATCAACGGGATAGGCGCGCGCCTGCCGGCGCTGCTGCAATGGCTGAATGAAACCCAGCCGGACGTTGTCTGCCTGCAGGAGCTGAAAGCGCCGCACGAAAAATTCCCCGAAGCCGCAATCAACGATGCCGGCTATGGCGCCATCTGGCATGGCCAGAAAAGCTGGAACGGCGTGGCCATCCTGGCCCGCGGCTCCACGCCAGTGGAACTTGGCCGCGCCTTGCCGGGCGACCCGGAAGATGTGCAGAGCCGCTACATCGAAGCCATGGTGGGCAAGCTGATGGTCGCCTGCCTCTACCTCCCGAATGGCAATCCCGCACCCGGCCCCAAATTCGACTACAAGCTCAAATGGTTCGACCGCCTGATTGCGCGCGGTGAAGAACTGGTGGCCTTGAAGAAGCCCGTCATCATGGCTGGCGATTTCAACGTAATGCCGACTGAGCTTGATGTCTACAAGCCGGAACGCTGGGTGGACGATGCGCTGTTCCGGCCCGAAACGCGGGCAGCCTTCGCCAAGCTGGTCGGGCAGGGCTGGACCGACGCCCTGCGCACCATGCACCCCGGCGAAAAGATCTACACCTTCTGGGATTACTTCCGCAATGCCTTCGGCCGCGACGCCGGCCTGCGCATCGACCATCTTTTGCTGAATCGGGCGCTGGCGCCCCACCTGCGCGGGGCCGATGTCGATCGCGTCGTACGGGGCCGCGAGAAGCCTAGCGACCATGCCCCCACCTGGGTCGAATTAGAGGGCAGCTTCTAATCTTTTCGCAACTGTTGTTTCCACGCGGTATATTGGCCTCACTCCGGAGTTGTTCGTTTTGATAACACTAAACCTGAGGAGGCACCATGCGTAAAGCACGCAATGCAGCACTGTCCGCATATTCCGCCGAGGCGGAGCCGCTGAACCAGCTGAATATGACGCCGCTGATCGATGTCATGCTGGTCCTGATCATTATGCTGATCGTCACCATCCCGAAAGCCAACCACTCGATCGGCATGGACATGCCGCGGCCCGGCGGCGCCATCGAGAAAATGGCGCAGACGCTGGAAGTCGATTTCGACGGCACGCTATGGTGGAACGGCGCCCAGCTCGCGAGCCGCGCGGCGCTGGAGGAAAAGCTGGCAGCGCTGAAAGGCGACGACAGCATCCAGCTGCGCTCCAACGGCCTCGCGCCGTACAAGGTGGTGGCCGGCGTGCTGGCCACAGCGCAGCGGATCGGCGTGCGCAATATCGCCATCGTAGGAAATGAACGCTTCCAATAAGTTCTTGCTTGGCGCAGTGGCACTGATGCTGGCCGGCTGCGCCCTCGAGCCTCGGCCGCCCGAGGCTTTTCCTGTCCTGGCGGACAGGCAGCCACTGATCCTGGTGGCGGAGCTGGATGCTGGCGAATACCTGCCGCCCTTGCAGGATCCGCCGCCCCAGCCCGGCTTTGTCTCGATTAGCCTTGATCCGCCGCCGCACTGGGTACGCGCCGAAGTCCATCAAACGGTCTACGGCCCGAAAGGGGTGCCGGATGTCTTGTATGCCGGGACTACCAGCCACTACGGTCCCCAGCCGATGTCGGACAGTCCGCAACTGGTCTTCTTCCTGACTGACGGTCGCCAGTACATCATGCGGCGCTATGGCTACAAGCGCTTGCTGACCAAGCTGGACGGCAGCCTGCTCTTGCCCGTGTGGGGGAAGCAGGTATCTCCCTGGCTGCCATGTTCAGTGCTGGAATTGAAAGAAGAGTTCGACAGCGAGCAAGTGCAGGAAACGCTAAAGCCGCGCGAGCCTGACTATGTTCCCGCCGAGCAGCGAGGGGACCTGTTCCGTGCCGTTCCCGGCGGATTCCTGCCACGGTATGCGATCGACATCCGAAAACTCGCGGACTACCTGCGCAACAACCCTCCGCCGATCAACGCCATCGAATGCAACTAAATTCGGGGTCAGGTCTGTCATTTGGACAGCTAGCGCAATCATTTGATCTGGCTCAATACGCAAAATCGCGGAGATTTGCGTATTGATATTTATCAAAGAATTGGTCTGAGTGTCCAAATGACAGACCTGACCCCGAATAAAAAAAGGGCGCCGTGAGGCGCCCTTCGTGCTTGGAGAAAGCAGTAACTTAGTTGCCGCAGCCCAGGGACTTGATGCGGTCGTAGGCTGCCTTGGCTTGCACCAGGCCGTAACCGGTCTTGTTGTCCTTGCCGGCAGTTTCCAGGTCCAGCGCGGACTTGGTCAGTGAGGAACGGATCTGCGAGCCGGTGCAGGTCGGGAAGTAGGACCATACCAGCGCTGCCACTGCCGATACGTGCGGGGTAGCCATCGAGGTGCCGTCGTAGAAGGCGTAGTTGGTTGGCTTCACTTCCACAGTTGCGGACTGGCCCAGCTGGCTCTTCATCGCGGCGCCGTCAACGTCGGTCGCGGTGACCGATGGGATGCTGGTCACGGTGGTGCCCAGGGTGCCGCCGAAGGCGCCGGCTGCGTTGTTGTACACGATTGCGCCGACGCCGCCCGATGCCTGGCAGTTCGACACTTTGGTCGCGAAGTCCACGGTGCCGCGCTGGATCAGGCAGACCTTGCCGGACACGGAGCTGTTGACCGCATCGCCCAGGCCGAAGTCGGCCAGCGGAGCAGTGCGGGTCACTTTTGGCGAACCGTCCATGTCGCCAGGGGTGTACACGGTCGAGCCCACGGTCAGGTGGGATTCGGAACCTGCGCCCATCGGCACGGTCGACAGCACTGCCACGCCCGGGCCGGAGATTTCGACCTTGGTGTTGTACTGCGAGAAGGTCGCCCACTTCTTGAATTCGTCGACGGCGGCGACCATCATCACGCTCGAGTAGCCTGCTGGGTAGGAGATGACAGTGTTGCCATCGTTGCCGGCAGCGGCGATCGACAGGATGCCTTTCGACTGCGCGGAATCGAAGGCGCGCTGTTCGGTCTTGCTGGAGCCGCCGCCGCCCAGGGACATCGAAATCACGTTTGCGTTGGCTGCCACGCACTTGTTGACCGCGGTAGCCAGGGTCGAGGAGTAAGCCCAGCCGTCAGCGCCGAACACTTTGACGATGTGCAGTTTCAGGTTCTTGTTCGGGTTCACGCCGACCACGCCGGTGCCGCTGTTGTTGATGGCGGCAATGGTGCCTGCCACGTGCGAGCCGTGGTGGTTTTCGTCGGTGTACCACCAGCCGGTGCCGGAGTCGTATTCGCCGGTCACGTTGTTGCCGTTCAGGTCTTCGTGTGCGCGGTCGTAGCCGGAGTCGATGATGCAGACCTTGCGGTTGGCGGTGTTGGCGTCGGTCAGCTGGTCAGCTTGCACAGCCTTGATGCCCCACGGTACCAGCTGGCCCAGTTGGTAAGGCGTGCCGGTCGATGGCGAGGTGGTGGCGAATGGATAGCGCTTCACGTCTTCTTCGACGTCGATCACGTCAGCGTGCTTTTTCAGGTTTGCCAGTTCGGCCTTGGACAGCTCGACAGCCATTGCATCGGCGCCGAACACTTCGTGCTTCAGCTTGCCCTTCAGCTTGGCAACGTGCTGCTTGATGTTGCCCGATTTGCCTGCCTGGAAGGTCACGATGTAGCGCGCGGTATCGTCTGCCGCGAAAGCATTGCCCATTGCGCCGAAAGCGATAACGCCGGCCAGCAGCTTGGCGCCCAGCGCGATTTTGGAAACCTGGAATTGCTTCTGAACCATGAAAATCTCCACTCTGTGTAAGGTGTATATCCCGTGCGCCGTTGTTCGGCGCGAATTATTTTTGCCGTAGTGAAAATGTTTTCCACTCGACTGGACTGAGTGTAGGGAGAAAAATGCCGAAAATCTATCAAAATGTCTCGAGTTGTATCTACCTGTTGAAATTGGCATACACATTTGTTAAGAATGAGACATTTTGCAAGCTACTGTCTTGAACTTAACAAATGAAAGTTGGTTTTGCCGTATGCTGCCCGGCATGGACGACTTTATTGAAATCTACGACGGCGCCCTGACGCCCGAGCAGTGCCGGCAGATCCTGGGGCGTTTCGAGGCCAGCGGCAAAGCCGTGCGCGGCAAGACCGGGCAGGGCGTGGACGTGGCCAAGAAGGACAGTTACGACCTGACTATCAGCCAGCACGCGGAATGGAACGATGTGTCCAACCTGATGATGGCGAGCGTGCTGACCCACCTGTCTGCCTACATGGACAAGTACCGCATGCTGCTCACCGGCGCCTTGTCGCCGCGCGTGGCTGATCCTGAAACCGGCCAGCCGGTCACGCTTAATATCGACAATTTCGACCGCTGCGGCCGGCCCTACCTGAAAGAGCTGATCCAGTCGATGTACCGCGGTGGACCGATCAACGTGCAGAAATACCTGAAGGCCAGCGGCGGCTATCACCACTGGCATTCCGAAATCTATCCGCAGAACGCCAGCTGCGAAACGCTGCATCGCGCCTTGCTGTTCCAGTTCTACCTGAATGACGTGGCGGAGGGCGGCGAGACGGAGTTCTTCTACCAGCAGCGCAAGGTGGAGGCGCGCCAGGGCCGGCTGATCATCGCTCCGGCCGGCTTCACCCATACGCACAAAGGGAATGTCTCGCGCAGCGGCGACAAATACGTGGCTACTTCGTGGATACTGTTCCAGCGCGCCGAAGCGATGTTCGGCGCGCCGGCTTAAGGCGCGCTCAGGAAGTGATCAGGCGCGGCGGCGGCGTGCCAGCGCCATGGCGCCCAGGCCGCCCAGCAGCAATGCGCCGCTGACAGGTTCAGGTACATCGGCCGGAGGTGCGGCACGCTCGCCTTGCAGGCTGACGTTGTCAATGGCCCAGCTCTCGTCATCGCCGGCCTGCCAGACATTGCCGGAAGCGAAGAACTCGATAGTGTGTGCGCCTGCAGCCAGTTGGCCCAGGTTCAGGTTGATGGTGTAAGCCTGGTCGTTCCAGCCGGAGAAGCCCAATTGGGAGTTGTAGGCCAGGGTGGTCAGGTTTGCGTTCGTTGCCGCCACGCCGCTGAAGATGTCGAAGTTCTGCTGGAATTTCAGGGCGCCGTCCACGCGGATGTTGAAGTAGTCCGGGCCGCAGCAATTGCTGCCGTCCCAGGAATCCAACGCACCGAACGACAGTGACAAGACGGTGTTTGCGACCGCGCCGCCGAAGTTCAGGTTCAACACCGAAGCTGCCGCCGGATTGCCAGGCGCATTGTTGCGCAGCATTTGCTGGCCGAAGCCAAGCGCGCCGTAGCCTTGGGTGCCGGTCAGGAAGCCGGCGCCGCTAAAGCCATTGGTGTTGGATTCGAAATTATTGGTGTACAGGACGGCTGCCGATGCCGGGATGGAGGCTGCTGCTGCCAGGGCAGCGAGGATTGCTTTGACTTTCATTTAAGCTTTCTTGGTTATTGTGATAAAAGCCATCTATCAAAGCAATACTCATGCCACCAAGCAAAATCAATGACTTGTGCAATTTACAACTAGCGATTGTAAAGTCTTTCGACAGTAAGTCGCCAGTCCAGGTTGACTCCCAAGCTGGCCAATACGATCAGCGCAAAGCCGGCCACTTGCCACCCGCTGATCAGGTGGCCGTACACCAAATAGTCCCAGCCCACAGCCGCCGCTGGGTAGATGAAAGTCAGCACTGCGATGGCTGCCGTCTCCATGCGCGGGGTGGCGCCGTAAATCATCACGTAGGCCATGGCGGTCGGCACCAGCCCCAGGGTTGCCAGCCAGCCCCATTGCGCTGCGCTCAGGCCGCCCGGCGGGATGTTGCTGAAGGCGCCCAGCATCAGCGCCCCCGTCACGCAATGTACCAGCGCCGTCAAATGTGGAGGCGTGCCGCGCATCGACTTGGTGGTCAGGGTGACGCCGGCATAGGCCAGGGCGCCGGTCAGGGTGCTGCCGATGCCGAGCAGGTAGTTGGCATCCATCGGTTCATCGAAGCGCACGCCACAAGCCAGGGCGAGCCCGCCAAAGCCTGCCACGACCCAGGCCAGCTTGTTGGCCGCCAGCCGTTCGCGCAGTATCAGGGCGCCAAGCAGCAGCACCATGAAGGGCTGCACATGGAACACGATGGTGGCGACGGCGATGCCGATGCGGCGGATCGCTTCGAAGAAAGTGACCCAGTTCACCACCATCAGCACGCCGCTGAAGGCCGCCAGCCTGAAGGCGCGCGGCGGCATGTTGGCGCGCTTGAACATGCCTTTCCAGCCGCAGTAAAGCGCCAGTGCCACAGCGCCGATGGCGCAGCGGAAGAACACGGTGGTAACCGGATCGAGGCCCGCCTCCTGGACGTAGACGCCCAGGGTGCTCAGCATGAGCATGGCGATGATGTAGGTGAGGACGGGTTGGCGCATTGCCCTCATCATCGCATGAAAAAAAATGGGGACATACCCCAATAACGGGTAAGTCCCCATTTTTTCGGCGATTGTGCCGATTTACTGCACGGTGAGGATGACTTTGACGCTGTCGTCGACGGCGGACTTCTCGATATAGCCGATGGCCTGGACGTCGGCGGCGACGGCTTTCTTGACTTCGGCGCTGGAGCCATACTCCTTGGGCGCGGTGCCTTTGCCGGTAAACACCAGCTTGGACCATTGCGCTTTGACCTGGGCACTGTCCTTGCCCAGCACCTTCTGGCTGAACTCATTGCGCAGCGGGCCTTCGGTGTGTTCGATCGGTGTGAACAGGGTCGATTTTCCAAGGAAGAACTGGGCCGCCTGCTCGCTGAACATGCGCGAGGCCGGGTTCTTCGGATTGACGATCACCACAATTTCGGCTGCCAGCGCGGGCAGGGCGGCACACATCATCGCTGCGGCAAGCAGCGGCTTGATTCGCTTGTCCATGGCTGCCTCCTCAGAACACGAAGTCGAGTGCTACCGCATACACGTTGACTGACTCATTGAAGCCAGGCTTGTAATTGATGAACGCTCCGGGGCCGTCTTTCGGCTTGATATGGTCGACCTGGACCTTCAGTGCCAGCGACTTGTAGAAGTCCCAGCGCACGCCGACCGCATCGGACGATTGCAGCGCCGCCTTGGCCAGGTTGTTGACGCCCGCGCCCAGTGGCGCCAGCGGCCCGCTGGTCGGCAAGCCTGGCACGCTGCGCGCCGACTTCTGCTTGATGCTGCCGTGGTAGTAGTAGGGCAGGAACTTGCCGAAGCGGTAGCCGGCCATCGCGTACCACGAGTTGGTATCGTGCACGATCAGGGTATCGGTGCGGCGCATGGCGTATTCCGCCTGCAGCACGACGTTCTTCCAGTCCATGGTGCCGCCGACGGAAGTGAAGGTGCCTTTGACGTCGTTCAGCGGCATCATGTCCGCCACCGAGCCCAGGCCCACCGTGCGCAGCGTGGTCACCAGCCCGGTCAGGGTGGGATTGTCGACCACGCTGAAGTCGGCTTGCGCGCGGCCGAAGCGCAGCGTGAATGGGCCATTCTCGGCCACCACGTGCAGCAGCAGCATTTTGCGGAACTCGATGTTCTGCGCCGGCTGGTCGACGTCGGCGCGACCGGTGCCCAGTTGCACGCTGAGCGAGGTGTCGCCGAAGCTGTGCTGGTACAGCAGGTCGACGCCATCAAAGGAATCCAGCGTCACCTGGCGATAGACTTCAGCCGGCGGGCGCAGCATGGTGTTGGCGTAGCCCACGTTGCGGAAGTCCGAAATCATGTAGATCGGTGCGCCCATGCGCCCGACGCGCACACTGAATTCATCGTTGACCTTGAACTTGGCAAAGGCCCACGCAGCCTGGGCACGGTAATGGTCGATGGCATCCTTGCGCACCAAGCCTTGGCCGGTGAAGGAGATCATGTCGTTGACCTTGACCGTGGCCTGAATGCCGAAATTCGAATCGACGCCGGTGCGCCAATCCTTCTTCACGCCGGATGCCTGGTTGGGCCGGATGAATTCTGCGTCGTTGGTGTCGGTGGAGGTGAGGGCGGCGGTGCCGAAGCCGCTGATGGTGACCGTAGGGCCGGTGTCCTGGGCGTTTGCCTGGATGGCGAAGCTGGCTGCTGAAAGCGCGGCAAGCGCGCTGCACATTCTTTTCATCGTCATGCTGTCTCCCGTTGTTATTGGTGTTGAACAAGCTGACTACGGGGCTCAGTGTTACAGATTGCCGGCGTCTGCGCCATGTTTCGTGGCAGGCGCGCAACAATAAAAAAAGCCCGCAGCTGCGGGCTTTCATGGGGAAAGTGCGATGTTTACTTTGCTTTGCCCAGTTCCGAGCGGTGGCGCGAGTAGCTGAAATACACTACCAGGCCCAGTACCAGCCAGATGCCGAATGCCAGCCAGGTGACAGCCGACAGGAAGTACATCAGCGACAGGCAGAAGGCAACAGCCAGGCCTGGAACCACCGGCACGCCAGGGCAGCGGAAAGCGCGGTGCAGGTCAGGGCGCTTCTTGCGCATGATGATCACGGCGATCGACACCAGGCAGAAGGCAGCCAGGGTACCCATGTTGACCAGTTCCGCCAGCACGTTCAGCGGCACCAGGGCGGCGATGAAGCCGAAGATCAGGCCGACCATCCAGGTTGCAAAGAACGGGGTATGGTATTTCGGGTGCACCTGGGACAGCTTCTTCGGCAGCAGGCCGTCGCGCGACATGGCGAAGATGATGCGGGTCTGGCCATAAGCCATCACCAGGATCACGGTGGTCATGCCGAGGATGGCGCCCAGCGATACCCAGCCGGCGAACCAGTTTTCACCGGCGTATTGCAGTGCCAGCGACACAGGGTGGTCAACGCCCAGGAATTGCTTGTAAGGGACGATGCCGGTCATGATGCCGGCCACGATCACGTACAGGATGGTGCAGACGGCCAGCGAGCCGATGATGCCGATTGGCAGGTCGCGCTCAGGGCGCTTCACTTCTTCCGCGGCGGAAGTCACGGCGTCGAAGCCGATGAAGGCAAAGAACACCAGGGCAGCGGCGCTCATCACGCCGGAGGCGCCGAATGGCATGAATGGCTGCCAGTTGGCCGGCTGCACGTGCCCGGCGCCGACGGCGATGAACAGCAGTACCACGCCGATCTTGATGATCACCATGATGTTGTTGACGCGGGCCGATTCACGCACGCCCCAGCCCAGCATGGCGGTCAGCAAGATCATGATCAGGAAGGCCGGCAGGTTGAAGAGAGTGGCGGTGCCAGGGATCGCGCCCGGTGCGGCGGTCAGCGCCGTCGGCAGGTGGATGCCAATGCCTGCGATCAGCGATTGGAAGTAACCGGACCAGGCCACCGACACGGCGGAAGTAGCGAGGCCATATTCGAGCATCAGGTCCCAGCCGATCATCCATGCCACCAGCTCGCCCAGGGTGGCGTAGCTGTAGGTGTAGATGGAGCCGGCAACCGGAACGGTCGAAGCGAATTCGGCGTAGCACAGGGCGGCGAAACCGCAGGCCAGTGCTGCGACTACGAAGGAAATCGTCAGGGCCGGGCCAGCGGTCAGCGCGCCGGTGCCGGTCAAGACGAAGATGCCGGTACCGACAATGGCGCCAATGCCCATCAGCACCAGGTCCATTGGACCCAGCACTTTCTGCAGGCCGCCCGGGGTACGGGTAGCTGCTACCATGTCGTCCAGGTTCTTAGTCCTAAAAATGCTCACTAGTCTCTCCAATAAATCTTCTCTTTTGGGATCGCCAAAAAAAGGCTGCCGCATATTAGCACACGGGTTTGCCGGAGGATGTTGTAGGATTGTAAATCTGAACCGTTTGTTGCCTTTAAAGTCCTTGCCCCACAGATGAAATATATGATACTAGCCGCGGCGGCTGCCGCGACCACTTTTGCCTCCGGCGCCATGGCCCAGCCGATGCCGCCGCAACCGAATACCCCGGCCTACAAGGCCTGCATGGCGGAGGAAGGCGAACTACGTCCCCAGCGACAGGCCCTGGCGCGCCGTTTCAAGGAGCATGAAGCTGCGCTGGAGCGCACTTCCGCCGAACTCTCCGCGCACGAGGCGGCCTCGGCACAGGTCAACCGTGCCGACAGTGCCGCAGTCGCTGCCTACAATGCACGCCAGGATGAATTGAATGCCCGTGCTGCGAGCCTGAACTCCGAGGGCACCAGCCTTGAAAAAGAGCTGCATGACTTTAATGCGCGCGTTGCTGCCGGCAATATCCGCTGCGGGAATATCCTCGCGCCTTATAAAGTCCGCAAGAAGGAGAAATGATGCGCAAGATCTTAACCCTGGTGTTCGCCCTGGCTTGTGCCAGCGCCCAGGCTGCCCCGCTGCCAGCCGCGGCCCGCGCCGAAGTCGATGCACTGCTGACCCGACTGCAATCGTCCGGTTGCCAGTTCAACCGCAACGGTAGCTGGTATAACGGCGCCGATGCCAGGACCCACCTGCTGCGCAAGCTGGAATACCTGGAAAAGAAAGACCTGGTCAAGAACGCCGAACAGTTCATTGACCTCGGCGCCAGCACCAGCAGCTCAAGCGGTAAGCCCTATATGGTCAAATGTGGCGCGGCCGCGCCCGTGGAAAGCAAAGCCTGGCTGAACGCGGAACTGAAGGCCATCCGCGCGCACTGACTACGGAGCTGGAGGTATAGTGGGCCAGGAGGTAAGCCCGCCATGCTTCACGAAACAGCCAGCATCGCCACGCCTGCCGGGGAAGTGGAAGGCACGCTCGACCTGCCGACTGGCGCCACTGGCGTGGTGCTGTTCGCGCATGGCAGCGGCAGCAGCCGTTTCAGTCCCCGCAATAATTTCGTGGCTGGCGCCTTGCGTACTGCCGGCATCGGTACCTTGCTGATGGACTTGCTCACCCCTGCCGAAGACGAGATCTACCGCACCCGTTTCAATATCAGCCTGCTGACCGAACGCCTCGGCCTGGCCGCCGACTGGCTGGCCGCGTTCGAGGCAACGCGCGGCTTGCCGCTAGGCCTGTTCGGCGCCAGCACCGGCGCCGCCGCGGCATTGCAGCTTGCCGCCGAGCGCAAAGGTGGCGTGGCGGCCGTGGTTTCGCGTGGCGGCCGGCCCGACCTGACCGGGCAGGTGGCGCTGGCGCGCGTGACGGCGCCAACTTTGTTCATTGTCGGCGGCCGCGACGAAGGCGTCATCGAACTCAACGAATCGGCCTTCCATAGTCTTAATTGCAAAAAACGCATCGATATTATTCCCGGGGCGACCCATCTGTTTGAAGAGTCTGGTGCGCTGGAAGAAGTGGCCCGGCTGGCGCGAGATTGGTTCAGTCAGCACCTTTCATGATGAATGGTGAAGAATGGTGAGAATGCGTGCATTTTTAACCCCATCTGCGTCGCTATAATTTTCCCCATCTATTGGGAGAGCGTATGGCGCTGCATTTGAAGAAGGCAATGTTCAGGAATTCAGTTTTCATCAGCGGCGTGTGCGCCGGACTGGCTGTTTTTCTCACCCCATTGCTCAAGGCGCCCGGCGGCTTGCTCTGGCTGGCCATCCTGGTTTGCAGCGCTGCCTTGCTGACTTTCCTGCGTACTGCCTACAAAATCCGTAAGGAAATGCTGGCGCGTGTGGATGATCTCGCATCCTATGTCCGTATCGACCGCGACAGCGCACAAGCCCGCGAACAGGTCGACTGGAGCCTGATCGACGATTACGCGACGCAGCTTGCCACCCGCGGCTTCCATCCCCTCGGCGACTACACGACTTATCCGACCCCGCCTACGCTGGTTGGCGTTGCGGCAATGTTTGCCAATGCCGAGGGCAGCATCATCATCGAAATCCAGCAACTGATGCCGCAGCCGGGCCAGGCCGCGGTTAAAGACGGGATCTACTTCAGCATCATGTCGATGGTGGGCGGCAGCATTCGTGTCGTCACCAGCAACCATAAGCCGCAGGCCGTGACTTACCTGATCCGTGGCGAGCACGATGTGACGACCGGCCGGCCCGGTGCTGGACTGATGGAGTTGCTGGCTACCCATACTGACTTGCTGACGCGCTTGCGTGAGAAGGTCGGCAAGGCTCCTTCGAGCGGCCTGACCGTCGAGCGCTATGTGCTGGCGATCCGTGAGGCCCAGGCCCAGGCGCGCAGCCGCGTTACTGCCATGAGCGGCTATGCGATTGCTTGCGCCGTGGACCGGTTCGACGCCAATCGCATGCTGCGCTGGACCCCCACTATTGCTGACCTCAAGGAAGTGCCGGTGCGCCGCCTGGATGAGCTCGACGAAGCTTTTGGTTCGGACGTGCAGCCACCGATCTTCCACCAGTCACTGGCGACCCAATTCTGAAGGCAGTGCCTTGAGCTGGTAGCGCGCGCCGGCAAGGAACAGCAGGAACAGTACGCCTGCAATTGCCTTCAGGGCCGGGGCTTCCGGGCTTTCGAAGACCGGATTGCCCACTGGGACCCGGGTGAAGGTCTCGGTAATGCCTGGGATGAAGTGCAGGAAGAAGGTAAACGAATAGCCGACGGTTTCGATCTTGCGGCTGGCGGCGCCGAACCATCCGAGCGAGCCGGCAGCGTAGGCAATCGTGAGCGTCAGCAGGGTGAGCACGGCGAGCGCATGCGGTTTGCCGAAGCCGCCATGGGCGAACAGGCCGAAGCCGGTCAGGCTGACCACCAGGGTGCTGGCCAGGTACAGCAAACCGGTCTTGTTGCGTGGGCTGATGCCGCCATGCAGGGCGTAGGCGGCGAAGCCGGAACCGAGGGCCAGCAAGCCGAGCGCAGTGTGGAAGATGCCGAGTGGGGACATGATAGCTCCTCATATAAAGGTTGGACTGCAACGATGAATGGATGATAGGCGTCATCAATGAGTGAGGCCAATTGCATGTTTCTAAGGCCGCGATAGTGATTTACTTGCATAGGAAGAAATCCCATCATGAAAATCAGCAATCGACTGATCATTACCCTTGCAATTGCCCTGATCGGCCTGCTCTTTGTGGGCGCCGAAGGCTTTTGGCAGTTGCGCGATGCGCAGCAGCGCATGGAACTGGTGCAGACTCGCCTGATCCCCAGTGTCTCAGCCATTAATGCTGCCAAGGCGGCGGTGAGCGATAGCCGCCTGGCTGGTTATCGCCTGTCGGTGTTCTCCAACCTGCCCGACAAGACTGCGCTGGACAAGGCTTACAACGATGCGCACGCCAACTTCGACAAGGTGCTGGCCGATTACGCGAAGAACAACATCTTCGACGAGACCGACCGCAAGATGCTGGAGCAGGACAAGGCGGCCATGGAAACCTATCGCCAGGCGCTGGTGCCATTTCTTGCCGCCTCGCACGCGGGCGACATGGATGGCGTGCGTGCCACCCTGGTGGCCGGTTCGCCGCTGGCGCTGGGCGCGGCGGGGGTGAAGAAAAGCCTCGACGACCATGTGGCTTATAACCAGAAGCTGATCGAAAAGGTGAAGGCCGAGAGCGATGCCGATTATTCGAAGGCGCTGAAGGTCCTGGTCGCGGTCACCGTGGCGGTGCTGCTGATCGTAGGGATCATGGGCTACAAGATGTACCTGGTGATCACCGGTGGCCTGGACAAGATGCAGGGCACGATGGAGGACGTGAGTTCCTCGCTGGACCTGACACACCAGGTCGACGTGGAGCGCATGGATGAAATCGGCCATGCCGGCGCGGCCTTCAACAAGCTGCTGGGCGAGATTGGCGGCGTGGTGGGCACGGCGCGTTCGGCGGCGGATGCGGTCAGCACTGCTTCGCGCCAGATCGCGGCCGGCACCGGCGACCTGAATAACCGGACTTCGGCACAGGCGGCTGCGCTGGAGGAAACCGCGTCCAGCATGGAGGAGCTGACCTCCACCGTCAGCCAGAACTCGGACAATGCGCGCCAGGCCAACCAGCTGGCGCAGAATGCCTCGCAGATCGCGGTGCAGGGCGGCGAAGTGGTGAAGGAGGTGATCGACACCATGGCGTCGATCAACGAGTCATCGCACAAGATCGTGGACATCATCAGCGTGATCGACGGCATTGCGTTCCAGACCAACATTCTGGCACTGAACGCTGCCGTGGAAGCGGCGCGCGCCGGCGAGCAGGGACGCGGTTTCGCCGTGGTCGCGACCGAGGTGCGCAACCTGGCGCAGCGCTCCTCGGCAGCGGCCAAGGAAATCAAGGCGCTGATCGACGACAGCGTGGAGAAAGTCGATTCCGGCACCAAGCTGGTGATGCGCGCAGGCGACACCATGAGCGACGTGGTGGCCAGCGTGAAACAGGTATCCCACATCGTGGCCGAGATCAGCGCTGCTACCGCCGAACAGAATGCCGGCATCGCCCAGGTTCACCAGTCGATCACCTCGATGGACCAGGTGACGCAGCAAAACGCCGCGCTGGTGGAAGAAACGGCCGCCGCGTCGCAAGCGTTGCAGGACCAGGCGGAAGTGTTGGCCCGCGCCGTGAGCGCCTTCCGCATCGGTGCCGCCCACCTGAAGGCCGCGCCGGTGTTGCGTAATGCCAGCAGCAGTCCAGCCGCATCTACCGCAGTTACGCTGCGCCCGCCGCGGCAGCAGCGCAAGGTCGCCGGTGCCACGGCAGGCGAGGAGTGGGAGCAGTTCTGAGTTTGTTAATATTTTTAGAAGACTTTTTCATCTGTCCGTCATAAATTGACGCTATCGTCTGGACTCTTTTCAACCAGGAGAAACCAGATGAAACTGAGCACCATCGCTGCCAGCCTCGCGCTGGCAGCATCCGCAGTAAGCCTTCCGGCCCACGCATGGCAGCAGGAAACGCATCGTCGTATCGTGTTGGACGCCGTCAATTACATGAAGGCCAATCCTGGTACCACCAACTACAACAAGCTGCTGGCCGGCGTGACGCGCGCCGGCTACACGATCGACCAGTTCGCGGCGGCGCTGGGGCAGGGGGCGTATGACGTCGACGACTTTGCCGACACCTACATTTGCGGCGCCACCACTGGCAACTGCCAGCTGGCGCCGGTGTGGGGCGCGGCCTCCAGCATCGTCAAGTACACCACCTACTGGCATTTCCAGAACCACACCTCCGGCCGCGACGTGCACGGCAATCCTTTCGGGGGCTACAACTACGCCAAGCTGGCCGTGGCCGGCGACATCGATAACCTGGCCGCAAGCTGGCTGTATGGCGATTACCTGGACGACGGTGCCGGGGGCCTGAAAGGCTGGTTTGGCGACGGCAGCAAATACAACACCTATGGCCTCACCGAGGCGCACTACCGCCTTGGCGGCTACTCGACCGCTTCCATGTATGCCGATTTCGAAGCGGCGCCATTCCAGCCGATCGACAACCTGGGCCAGTACTGGTTCTCGCAATTCCTCGCGCAGCCGACCGCGCAGTCGCTGGGCTTCGTGCTGCATACCACCGACTTGCTGCAGCCGCATCACACCTGGACCACGTCCGCACACGACCATTCGGGCTGGGAGCAGTGGGTTTATGATTACTATGACAGCGAACGCCTGAACGACTCGGCGCTGGTGAGTGCCGCCCTGGCTGATTTCACACCGGTGCCGGCGACCGTCAGCGATATTCGTCCGTTGCTGACGCAAGGCGGCACCTACTCGTACGCCAACGGCGGCATCGTGCTGTCGTCGACTGCGCATGGCGATCGCGTAACCGTCGGCAAGAAGATGATTCCGCACTCGATTGCCATGGTGGTCCATGTGCTGAACCGCGCCGCCGAGCGCCTGGCCAACTAATGGCCTCCCGCCACCGTGGCCAACGCGCCGCCCGGTCCACCCGCGTCATCGTCACCGCGGCCCGGACCTTGGGCGGCCGGGACTGCGCAGCCGCTGCAGGTGCGGTGCTTGCCCTCGCCGCTGCATTGGCTGGCGCTGCCGCGGTGGCGGGGACGCCGGCTCCAGCTGCCACCGTCGTGCATGCCGATCCGGCCGGCGCTGCTGGCGCTGCAGTCGCCGCCCGTATTGACGGCGAGCCAATCTACAAATTCACGTTGGATACCCTGTGGCAGCAGCGCCGCACAAGCAAGCCCTCGCTGCAACGGCGCGCCACGCTGGACGACCTTATCGAGGCTCGCCTGCTGGCAGCGCATGCAAGCGCCCCAGCACCGAAGGAGGGCACTGCCGCCTCGGTAGCCTTCGCCCCTGACGTGATGCTGGAAGAGCGCCTGGTATCCACACTGCGAGAAACCTATGGAAAGGACATTGACTCCGCGGTCAAAGCGCTCCCCGGCGCAACGCTGGACAGCCTGGTCATCGCACAACCGGCACTGCCGCAGCCGCAGCTGGAAGCCCTCTTCGGCCGGCCAGGCCAACTGAAGCTGGAAATAGCCTTAACCCCGGCACAGCAAACCGAGGCCCGCAAAATCGATGTCCTGCGCTACCGGCTCCCCGGCGGCGAACCAATCCACGTCACCCTGTACGACGTTTACCACCGCCAAAACGTCCAGGGACGGCTGGCATTGTCACAAAACCCAGACAGCGTCGCAGCCCAGCAAGCACGCCGCATCATGGCCAACGCATTCGTCCAGCATTGGGCCAGCCAGCGCTTCGGCGCTGTGGCCGTAGCCGACCTGCGCAAGGCAATCGCCGATGGCGAGGCGGTAGCGGCGTTACGGCAGCTTTACGGCGTCGGCCTCGACACCGACTCCGGCAGCCCGCTGCTGAACCGCTTGTCCCGCGAGGCCACCGCGCAAGAGATCGAAACCTTCTACAAGCAAAACAAAGACCAGTTTGCCCGCATCGACAAAGTCCGCGCCCGCCACATCCGCGTGGCCGACGAAGCGCATGCCCAGCGCGTGCAGAAGGCCCTGCAAGAAGGCGCCGATTTCGCCGCCACCGCCCGCAAGACATCGCGTGCTGCTGACGCAGTCAAAGGCGGAGACCTCGGCTGGATCAGCGCCGATGGCAGCAAGGACTGGCTCGCCAGCCTCGCCTTCAGCCAAGAGCCCGGCAAGCCATCCGCCCCGATCCGTGCTCCGGTCGGCCCCAACGAGCCCGCTCACTGGGAAATCGTACTGGTCGAAGAGCAGGCCCAAGGCACCCACCCGCTGCAATCGGAAACGGTGCGCTACCAGGCCAGCCGCATGATCGCGTTGAAGAAAGCCATGCAGCAGCTGGGCGAAATCACCGAACAGGCACGCCGCGCCGCCAACATCGAGATCCTGGAGGCGAAATGAAACCCGGGCCACGCATCGCAATCGCCGTTGTCGCCGCGGGCATCGCCGCCATCGTGGTCCAATGGTATCTGGCCATTTCCCGCGAGGCGCCGCCCGCCGCAGCGGCGACGACCACTGCTCCGCGCACGCAGCCCGTTCCATCCCCGGCGCAACAGCCGGTGGCACCGGCAGCGTCAATAGCGCCAGAAGCGGCAAGCGAAGGCGATGGGATGCGCCGCGTTCCCTTGCCGCCGGTTGACGCGCGCTCGCCGGCCTGGATCTCGATGGCGCAGGCGCGCCAATCCGGCGACGACCGCGCCCCTCCGCTCGAGCGTTCTGTCCCGGCCGAACATCCCGCCGCCAGCGTGCTGGCGGACCATGACGCCTACGCCGCCAGCCAGCTGGCGCAAAAGCAGCGCCTGGCTGCCGCTTACGTACAGGCCGCCGGCCCGGAATTGGCGAACCTGCAGGCAGACCTCGAGCGCGGGCGCGAAGCTGGCGTTCCGCCAGAAGAACTGGCCCGCGTGGCGGAGAAGATCCGCCGCATCGAGCAGCAGCGAAAAGCTGCCGATGCGCTGCTCGCAAAAGGCAAGGGGAAGTGACCGGGCTGCGTTAAAGCAGGCTGGCCAGCGGCTTGATAACTTCGTCGTCGGTCCAGTAGGCCGTGTGGGAAAGGGGATTCCAGCTCTTGGTCATGAAGTCCAGGATGCCCTGGCCGGCGTTGACCACGCGGTCTTCGACCAGCGTTTCATAGCCGCCTTCCAGCGGCTGCAGCGGCCAGCCCAGCGCATCGTCCGGGTCGTACAGGTTGAGCCAGGTGAAGCCTGGATTGGGCTTGATGATCGGCTTGACGTCCATGCGCTGGTGGGCGGAAACGAAGACCGGGATATTGCAGCCGGTCGTCACGAAGGTGCGCACCGTGCCGCATTGCAGGAACTTGCGCTGTGCCGCGGTCAGGCTGTCGGCCATGCGGCCGGGCTTCCAGATGCCGGCTGCGACCGCGCCGCCGCCAGCGCGCTTCTGCGCGTCGTAGATAAAGCTGGACATGACCTGGCAGCCAAGCGAGTGCGCCAGCAGGACGATCGGCGTGTCCGGCCCGCGATGTTCCAGGATAGCCAGCAAGGCGCGGGCGATCTCCATCTGCGCCTGCTCGTAGACCGAATTGTCGTACTCCTTGCGGTTCTCCAGCCCCGCTGCATCGGCAAAACCGAACAGGATGAATTTGCGCAGCTGCTCATAGCGCACGGTGGAGCGCTCGCGCGTGCGGTTCCATACGTCCAGCTCATTGGGCTTGAGCAGGTGCTGGTAGTAGACGCTGTACACGTCGACGTTGGCGAAAGCATCGCCCATGCGGTGCGACAGCGCGCGGCGCATGTCGTCGGCATAGTCGAGCGGCTGCTCGCCCATGCCGTGAATGGTCAGGAGTGCGACCTTGGACATCAGGCGGCCGCCTTTTCAGGAACGCCGCGGAAGCGGTAGCCGATGAACAATGCCAGCAGCCACACAGGGATCAGGTAGACCGAAATGCGCAGGCCTTCGGTCATGTACATGATCAGCAGGATGCCGGCCAGGAAGGCCAGGCACAGGTAGTTGGTCAGCGGGTAGCCCCAGCTCTTGAAGCCGGTCTCTTTGCCTTCGGCTTTTTTCTGTGCACGGAAGCGCAGGTGGATCCAGCTGATCATGCCCCAGTTGATCACCAGCGAAGAGACCACGAGGCCCATCAGGAAACCGAATACTTTGCCCGGCATGAAGTAGTTCAGCACTACGCAAATGCCGGTGGCAAGGGCCGATACACCCAGCGCCGCCAGTGGGACGCCACGCTTGTTCACGCCCAGCAGGGCTTTGGGTGCATTGCCTTGCCTGGCCAGGCCGTACAGCATGCGGCTGTTGGAGTACACGCCGCTGTTATACACGGACAGTGCGGCGGTCAGCACCACGACATTCAGGATGTTCGCAACCCAGTTGGCATTCAATGCATGGAAGATCATCACGAACGGGCTGCCACCGGTGACGACTTTCTGCCAGGGATAGAGCGACAGCAGCACGCCCAGCGCACCGACGTAGAAGATCAGGATACGGTAGATGGCCTGGTTGGTCGCCTTAGGAATGGTTTCGGACGGGTTGCTCGCTTCCGCGGCAGTAATGCCCACCAGTTCCAGGCCGCCATACGAGAACATGATCACGGCCATCGCCATCACCAGCCCCGACACGCCGTTCGGGAAGAAGCCCCCGTGCCGCCACAGGTTGGCAACGGCCGCTTCCGGGCCGGCATTGCCGGACACCAGCAGGTAGCCGCCATATACGATCATACCGACCACCGCGGCCACCTTGATGATCGCGAACCAGAATTCCATTTCGCCGTAAGCGCGCACATTGGCCAGGCTGATGGCGTTAATGATCAGGAAAAAGGCGAGGGCGCTGACCCAGGTCGGGATCCCCGGCCACCAGTATTGGACATAAATGCCGACAGCCGTCAGTTCGGCCATGCTGACCAGCACATACAGCACCCAGTAATTCCAGCCCGACATGAAGCCGGCCATGTGGCCGCAGTATTTGTCGGCGAAGTAGCTGAAAGAGCCGGCTACCGGCTCGTCGACCACCATCTCGCCCAGCTGGCGCATGATAAGGAAGGCAATGAAGCCGGCCACTGCGTAGCCAAGCAGCACGGAAGGCCCGGCCAGCTTGATGGTGTCCGCAATGCCCATGAAAAGGCCCGTACCAATGGCGCCGCCCAGCGCAATCAGCTGGATATGGCGGCTCTTCAGGCCCCGTTTCAGTTCTGTCATGTATGGCGTCCTGGTGTCGAAAAGGTCAAAGGCCCTGATTCTACATCCTCGCAAGGCAACAATGTCATTTTCGCACTGCCGCAATTCACGATGCTCCTCCTTGACCTAAATCAAATATTTTGTGCGGGGCCTTGGATATGCTGCAAATATGCTCACACTTAAATTCCTTGGTGCCACCGGCACCGTCACCGGCTCCAAATACCTGTTGCGCAATGGCGACGATCAGGTAATGGTGGATTGCGGCCTGTTCCAGGGCTACAAGCAGCTTCGCTTGCGCAACTGGGAGCCTTTCCCGGTGCCGCCGGAAGCCATCAGCAGCGTGGTGCTGACCCATGCCCACCTCGATCACAGCGGCTTTTTACCGGTGCTGGTCGGCGCCGGTTTCCGCGGCAAGGTGTACTGCACGGAGGCCACGCGCGATTTGTGCCGCATCCTCCTGCCGGACAGCGGCCGCTTGCTGGAGGAGGAAGCGCTGTACGCGAACCGCCACAACTTTTCCAAGCACAAGCCAGCCTTGCCCCTGTATTCCGAGGCCGATGCGCTGCGCGCCCTGGAACACCTGGAGGTAGTGCCGGTCGGCCATGAGTTCTCGCCTGGCCGGGGGATGATGGCGCGCTTCCAGCTTGCCGGCCATATCCTGGGCGCTGCTTCGGTTTCGGTGCGCTGCAGCGGCCGCACCGTGATGTTTTCCGGCGACGTCGGCCGGCCGAACGATCCGATCATGCGGCCGCCGACGGTGCTGGGGAAATGCGATTACCTCGTGGTGGAGTCGACTTACGGCGATCGCCGCCACGACGCCTCTGACCCGAGCGGCAAGCTGGCGGACATCATCAGCAAGACTGCCGCGCGCGGTGGCGTGACAGTGATTCCCTCGTTTGCCGTGGGCCGGGCGCAGGAACTCCTGTATGAAATCTGGAAGCTCAAAGAGGCCGGCGCAATCCCGCTCGCCTTGCCGATTTACCTGAATAGCCCGATGGCAGTGGATGCCACTCGGCTGTACATCAAGCACCAGGGCCAGCACCGGCTGGACGAACGAAGTTGCCACGCCCTGGGCCATGTGGCGCACATCGTGAACAGCGTGGAAGAATCGATGGCGCTGAACCGCCGCCAGGCGCCGATGGTCATCATTGCCGCCAGCGGCATGGCCACCGGCGGCCGCGTGCTGCACCACCTGAAAGCCTTTGCCGGCGATTCGCGCAATACCATCTTGTTTGCCGGCTTCCAGGCTGCGGGGACACGTGGGGCGCGCATGCTGGCCGGCGAAACCTCGGTCAAGATCCACGGCGAGTACTACCCGATTCGGGCCCGGGTTGAACTGATAGGCAACCTGTCGGCCCACGCCGATGCCGATGAAATCCTGGGCTGGCTGTCGCATTCTTCGGCCTCGCCGCGCCAGGTGTTCGTTACGCATGGCGAGCCAGCGGCGGCCGATGCCCTTCGGCTGCGAATTTCGGAGCAGCTCCACTGGCCATGCCGGGTGCCGGACTACCTGGAAGAGGTGGTGCTGGAGTAGGGGATGCGATGGCGGCCTTGCTGGAAATCTCGCTCGCCGCACTGTGCGGCGCCTTGCTGGCCGCGGCGTTGACGGCATGGCTGACGTTCCGCCATGTGACCAGCATTTCCCGCCTGCTGCGCCAGCGCATGCGAAGCGCGGCAGCGCGCGAGCACCTGGTTGCCAAGGTGTTCGATGCGACTTCGGAGGGCATCCTGGTGGTCAACCGCGATATGCGCATCGTCGAAGCCAACCGCGCCTTCGCGAACATGAGTGGCTATGCGCGTCACGAGCTGGTGGGGCAGCATCCGCGCATAATGCAGTCCGGAAGGCAGGACGCGGAATTCTACAAGGCGATGTGGCAAGGCTTGCTGGGAACCGGCCAATGGCAGGGCAAAGTGTGGGACAAGCGCTCTGACGGCACCCTGTTCGCGGCTCACCTGACGCTGAGCGCAGTGCGCGATGAACACGGCAGGGTACAGCACTATTTCGGCCTGTTCACTGACATCACGGACGAATGCGCGCGCCAGGAGGAAATTGAGAAGATGGCCTTCATTGATCCGCTCACGCGCCTGCCGAACCGGCGCCTGATGGAAGACCGCCTTCAGCAGGCGCTGGCCTTTGCAGCGCGCACCGAAAAACTGGTGGCGGTTTGCGTGATGGACCTGGATGGCTTCAAGAACGTCAACGATACTTTCGGCCACGAGGCCGGCGATGCGGTACTGGTTGAAGTGGCGGGGCGCTTGCAGCAAGTGGTGCGGGCCAACGATACCGTGGCGCGGCTGGGCGGCGACGAATTCGTGCTGCTGCTGGCGGGGCTGAACGACGTCGGCGAGGCGGAGGAGGTCCTGGAGCGGGCGCTGGCGGCTGTGCGCGCGCCGGTGCGGCTGGCGGACGAGCAGCCGGCCTTTGTCTCGGCCAGCATCGGGCTGGCCGTGTTCCCGTATGATGCGCAACTGGCGGAAGACCTGCTGCGGCGCAGCGATGCGGCCATGTATGCGGCCAAGCGCCAGGGCCGGGATCGCTGCAAGCGGGCGCAGGCCCGCTGCTGAAAATTACAGGCTTTCCTTGACGGTGCGGCCGTTCAGCGGCTGGACCGGGCGGGCGTTGTGCTTGTAGGCCTGGGCGAAGCGTTTCAGCTGCGCGCCTGACATTTCAACCGGCGTTTTCAGCACGAACCAGTTGACCTCTTCGCTGCACGGCGGGGTGGTCAGCGACCCGGCGAAATTGTAATAGCCTTGCGTGCCTGGCAGCAGCTTGCCGATGTCGATGCTGACGCCTGGCACTTCCTGTGCTTCGCCTTTCTCCTTCGGCAGGGAATCCCACAGGGTCTGCACCAGCGGATTCTCGCCGCCTTTGCGGAACAGCACCGCTACCACGGCCAGCTTGCCTTCCTCATTCTTGTGAACCAGGTGTGCGACCATTGGGTAGCTGCGGCCGTTGATCTTCTCTTCGCTTGGCTTGTGGAAGTGGAATTGCAGCAGGTCGTAACGCTTGCCCTCGATGGTGACGCTGCTTCCCGCGGCATAATTCACCTGGATGGTATGGCCGTTGTCGAGGATCTTCAGCGGCGACGGGCTGTAGGCGAATTCCAGCGGAGGCAACTGGGCCTTGCTGGTCTTGCGGATGTCGATCGGCGACTGGTTGTGCCCCAGCTTGCAGGTGCTGAAGTCCTGTTCCAGCTTGCCCCAGTTCTGCGGGCCAGTTGCGCCGTCATAGCTCCAGTGCGCCGGTTTGTTTTCGGCGAGGGCCGCAGCTGGCAGCAGGGCGGCGCAGAGCAGGAAGGAGAGGGTGCGTTTCACTGCGTGATCCTTTCAGGGTTGTTCGCCGCAAGTTCCAGGCGGCGCAGGAATTTTTCGGGTGGCTGGTAGCCGATGATGCGCGCTTGTGGGACTTCGTTTCCGCCGGCATCGAACATCACGATGCCGGGCGGGCCGAAAAGGCTGAAGCGCTTCATCAGGGCACGGTCTTCTTCGCTGTTGGCTGTGACATCGGCTTGCAGCAGGTGCATCTCTTGCATGGCGGCTTGTACGCGCGTGTCAGTGAAAGTGAGGCGTTCCATCTCCTTGCATGAGACACACCAATCGGCATAGAAGTCCAGCATGACGGGTTTCTTTGCACTGGCGAGTGCCTGGTCAAGGTCGGCGACAGTGCGCACGCGGGTGAAACGGGGTTCGGCATTATGCGCCTGGCCCGTACCCGCGGCGGCAATAGTAGCACCGTTCCCGCCGCCGCGCAGGTGGGCCAGCGGCTGCAGTACATCGCGTCCAGAGCTGGCCGCGCCGACCAGTTCGAACAGGCCGCCAAGCAGCATCAGCACGCCTAGCGCCTTGGTGGCATAGGCGCCTGCCCCGGCACCTTGCGGAACCGCCTCGCCCACGCGCAGGAAGGCAGCACACAGGATGGCGAAGGCGCCCCACAGGGCCATGCTGGCCGTGACTGGCAATACGGGATTGACCATCCAGATGGCGACCGCGATCAGCAGCAGGCCAAAGACTTTCTTTACGTGGTTCATCCAGGCGCCGGCGCGCGGCAACAGGCTGCCGGCGGAGAGACCGGTCAGCAGCAGCGGCACGCTCATGCCGCAAGCCATTGCGAACAGGGCTCCGGCGCCGATCAGGGCGTTGCCTGTCTGGCTGATATAGAGCAGCGCACCGGCCAGCGGACCCGCAACGCATGGGCCGACGATCAGGGCAGAGAGGGCGCCCATCGTGAACACCGCGGCCAGGCGGCCGCCGGACAGGTTGCCGCTGGCATTGCTGAGGCGAGTTTGCAGGGCGCTTGGCAATTGAAGCTGGTAGACGTCGAACATCGACAATGCCAGCGCGACCAGAAGCGCGCCAAAGGTCAGCAGCACCCAAGGCTTCTGCAACGCACCCGCCAGGCCTTCACCGGCCAGGCCTGCCGCGACGCCCAGCGAAGTGTAGACGAGGGCCATGCCCAGGCTGTATGCAGCTGCCAGCATCAGCCCGCGCTTGCGCGTCACCTGCGCTTCGCCGACGATGATGGAAGACAGGATCGGCACCATCGGCAGCACGCACGGCGTGAACGACAGCAGCAGCCCGAACGCCAGGAACGCCGCCCCGATCCGCCACGCGCTCCCGCTCTGCAGCGTGCGTTGGGCCAGCGACGTGTCATCCTCCGCCGCCACCACCGCGCTGCCCGATACTTTGCTGCCGGGACCTGCCGCGGGCCCGTTCGTCACCGTGGAGCCGGCACCGCCGGTGCGCGCCGAAACCTGGCCGGGCGCCCCATCTGGCAGTTCTATCAGCACGCCCGGCCGCGCCGGATCAACGCGATAACGGCGTTCAACCGGTGGATAGCACAACCCGGCATCGGCACACCCCTGATACCCGACAACTAACGTGCCCTGCGTGCGGCCCTGCCAAGGCAATTGCAAAGCCAGCTCCCCTGCATAAGTCTCCATCTCCTTGCCAAAATTCTCGTCGTACTTGCGCTTCCCGCGCGGCAGGACCGCCGGCAGCACTGCGTCGTCGCTGCGCAAAACAATGCGATCCCGGTAAAGGTGATACTCCGGCGCGATAGCCCAGCGCAGTGCAAGCTGCCCGTCCGCCCGCAATTCCGCGCGCAAACCAAACGCCCGTTCCGGCGCCAGAAAATCATCTGCCAGGGCAGGCCCGCCAAAGGTGGAGGCCAGCAGCACCGCCGCCAGCCATCGAATCAGGAACTTCATCATTCATCTCCGAAAAATTCGCCCATCCTGGTCGATCGTCAGGAAGGACAAGCCAGACTGCTCCAGGAAATCCAGCCCATCGCGCTCCAGCAGCATTGCCGTGGTGCTGCAGCTACCGGCAGCAATCGCCATCGGCGACACCACGCTCACCGAGCGCCAATAGGACACCGGCATGCCACTGCGCGGATCGAGGATGTGGCAATAACGCCGCCCATCCGCCTCGAAAAAGCGCTCATAATCGCCGCTGGTCGCCAGCGCCCCGCGGCTGAAAGGCACGCTGGCCACCGTAGCCCGCGGATCGCGCGGATGCTGGATGCCTATGCTCCACTCCCCGCCATCGGGCCGCGGCCCCAGGAAGCGCATATCGCCGCCCAGGTTGACATACCCGTGCTGCACCCCTTGCGCCGTAAGGATCTCCGCCGCACGGTCCACCGCATACTCCTTGCCAAAGCCGCCGAAATCCAGCTCCATGCCAGCCCGGGAAAGCATCACGCTGCCACCTTCGCGCCGCACCTGCTGCCAGCCAACCAGCGGCAGCAGGCGCTCCAGCGATTGCGGCGAAGGCACGGTACCCATGCGGAAGTCCCACACCTTGCGCAGCACGCCGGAAGTGATGTCGAAACGCCCGCCGCTGCTGCGGTAGACGGCATCCGCGTACTCCAGCAGCGCCAGGGTCTCTTCATCGCAGGCAACGGCTGAAACACCGGCCGCCGCGTTGATGCGGCTCACGATACTGTCGGTGCGATAGCGCGAGTACTTGGCCTCGATCCGGCGCACTTCCTCCAGCGCCGGTTCGGCCAATGCCCGCGCTTCGGCGCCCGAAGCGGCGGCCAGCCGGATCTCGCACCGGCTGGCCATTGCCTGGAAGTCGATCGTGAAAATCGGGCTTACCACTGCCGTGACACTCCAAGCTGCAGGCTGACCGCCCGCATCGGCGCCAGCCCAGGACTGCCGTTGCCGAACAGGCGCCAAGCCCCGCGCTGCTCATAGCACTCCACCTTGAAGTCGACCGCCCAGTCCCGATTGAGCTGCTTCGCCAGCTTCACGCCCAGCGTGACGGCACCAAAGCCGGACAGGCGCTGGTCGGCGGAACTGGCTTGAGAACTGCCGAACACATAACCGGGCGGGAAGGGCGCGCCAAGCTTGCTGTCATACACCGGGTCGAAATAGAAGTCGGCCGCACGCTGCGTATAAAGCCGCATGGCCGGCGTGACAGTCCAGCCATCGCCAAGGCCCTGCACCCATTCCGCACCGATCGTATGGGCGCTGATGCCGTAACTGTCCCGGTAATAGCGGTAACTGAGCCTGCTGGTTGCGCCCAGCGCGACGAAACGGTGGTTCCACTGCAGCAGGGCCGTGTCCTGCCGCCGTGAATCCGGCCGGTTGTCGGCCAGCTTGTAGGGATCGGAGTAATAGCCATGGCCTTGCGTGTGGGTCAGCGTGAACTGGCCGATGTCGACCGGGGTCAACACCTGCGTCACGCCCGCCAGCACGCTCACGGTCTGGCGCCCTGCATCCTGCACGATACGGTTGACGGGATTGATGCTGTCATCCGAACCGCCCAGGCCAAAGTTCCAGGTAGTGTTCTTGTCTTCGCTGGCAAGGGATGCCTGCAGCGACAATGCGCGCGACACATAGTCATGCTCCGTCGAATAGGCAGCCGACACGCTGACCGTGCCGCGCGGCAGGTAGCGCGTGACAGTCACATCGCCCGCCTTGCGCAAGTCGTCCATGCGGGAAGCGCCGGAGACCGCCGTGTGGTAGCGCGGCGAAGCGCCCGACACGTCGTCGACGGTGGCGCTGGCGGCCACCGTCCATTCGCCGGTAATCGGCGCCAGCACCGACACCGCAGGCGCATGCACGCGTACGCGGTCCATGCCCGGCTGGTCCTCCTTGTAATACAGGTACTTCACGCCGATGCTGCCGCGTTCCGGTGCGGTTTCGGCATGCACGGTGCCGATCCCCGGCAGCAGCATGGCCGCCGCCAGCAAGGCCTGGCCGACCTGAATGCCGTTCTGTGATTTGTTATCCATGGTGATCCTTGTCAGTTGCAGCCGCATCCACCGCCACCCACGGCGCTGCCGCCGGATGCCGCTTCCTTGCTGGTGTAGATGTGTTCATTGAAGCGCGTCTCCAGGTTGTCGCCCTGGATCAGCATGTCGGTGCGCGAAAGTTCGCCTTTCTCCCAGGGCTGCACGGGTTTCAGCGCGCAGCCGGAAAGGCCGGCCAGCGCGGCGCAAAGCATCAGCAGGCGCGCGCTCATTGCCGCACTCCCAGCGCGGACTTGATGCGCGCTTCCAGCACGCTGCGGTCGGCCGGGCGGAAGCCGCTGTGCTCGTACAGCACTTTCCCGTCCGGGCCAATCAGAACGCTGCTGGGCATTCCTTTGACGCCATAGTTGCGCGGAGCGGTGCCGCTTGGATCGAAGGCGATCACGAAGCTGGCAGGCGTGGCGTTGAGGAAGCTGCGTGCGTCGTCGGTCTTGGCATCGACGTTGATGCCGACCACCTGAAGGCCCTGGCCGCCATAGCGCGCCTGCATTTCGTTCATCCATGGGAAGGACTGGCGGCAGGGGCCGCACCACGAGGCCCAGAAATCGATGTACACCAGCTTGCCCTGGTACTGTTCCAGCTTGACCGTGCCGGCCGGGCCGTTCAGCGTGAAGGCAGGGGCGGCCTGGCCCGGCTCGAGCGCCATGGCCTGGCCGGCCACTGCCAGTGCGGCGGCAGCCGCCATCAGGCGGGCCTGGCGGCGGCGCCACAGCAGCACGGCGGCAGCCAGCACAGCCAGCACGGCCAGCATCGGGTCGTTTCCGCCGCTGATCGACGAGCATCCACCGCCGCCGCGGTTTTGCGTTGCGCCGGCAGGCGCTGCGCTGTCCGAGCCCTGGCCGCTGAGGGCAATCTGCCAGCTTGCACCGCTTGCCTGCAGGGTGGCCGTTCCGGTTGCGTTGCCGGATGCGCTTGGAGCAAAGCGCACTGGCAGTTCGCAGGAAGCGCCCGCCTGCAAGGTCAGCGGGAAGGCGCCGCAGGCATTGGTTTCACCCGTGGCCACGGCAAAGGGACCGCTGAAGCCAAGGCTGTTCAGCACCAGTGCTGCGGAGCCGGTATTGGAGAGGACGAAGCGTTTGACGACGCCGGCGCCGCCAGCAGCGGTGCTGCCGTAGTCGAAGGCTTGCGGTGACACGCCGAGGGCAGGTGCCGGCGCCGGGACAGCGCTGGCATTGCCGTTCAGGCGTACGGTGAACTGGGCGCCGCCATCGGTCACCAGCAGCATGTCGGCAATGCGAGCGCCGGCTGCAGTCGGTTTGAAGGTAGCGTCAATCGTGCAGTTTGCGCCCGGGCTCAGCGTGGCGTCGGCAGCGCAAGTGCCAGCCAGCGCAAAGTCGCCTGGATTGCTGCCCCCCAGCACCAGCGAGGCGATCTTCATGGCGCCGGTGCCGCTGTTGGACAGCGTATTGCTCTGCGCGGCCGATTGCTGTCCCACCTGTGTATCAGCGAAGGCCACAGGCCCAGGATTGCTCAGGGCTGGGCGCGCTACTGGCGAGGTGGTGCCGGAGCCGGTGACCGCGACCGACAGGTCGGCGGCATTGGAGCGCACCAGCAAAGTGCCCGCCACACTGCCTGCCGCTGCCGGAGCGAACGCCAGCGGGACCGTGCAGCTCGCGCCAACGGCCAGGCTGCTGCCGCAATCGCCGCCGCTGGCAATGGAGACGCCCTGCGCGCCGCTGACGGCAATGCTGCTGAAGGCCAGCGCCACGTTGCCGCGGTTACTCAGCGTGACTTGCTGCGTGAGCGGCGCCGCGCCAATGGTCCACAGGCCGAAGGCAACCGCACTCGGACTGGCGCTGATGGCCGGTGCAGCGGCAGTCGCAGTGCCGGAAAGCCCGACCGCCACGTTCGCGTTGCTGGCATTCGAGGCGAGATTCAGGTTGGCCGCAAACGCGCCTGCCGCGGCAGGCTGGACTTGCACAACCACAGTGCAACTGGCGTTGATGGCCAGCGGCGTACCGGCTGCGCAAGTGCCACCCAGCGTGAAGTAGCTGGCCTGGGCGCCGCTGACGCCAATGGACGAGAAGCTCAGGGCCGCCTGGCCGCTGTTGGTCAGCGTCAGGGTACGCTGGGCCGGAGCATTGGCCAGCAGCGCGCCAAAGTCCAGCGCAGTCGCCGACAGCGACAGCGTAGCCTGGGCCACTGCATTGCCGGTGCCGGACAGGGCGACGCTGCTGGAGCCGCCAGTCGCATTGTGGCTGATGCTCAGCGACCCGCTGCGGGCGCCGCTGGCTGTCGGGCGGAACACCAGTTGCACGGTGCAGTTGGCGCCGGCGGCCAGCGAGGAACCGGAAGCGCAGCTGCCGCCCGTCACCCGGAAGTCGGCGCTATTGCTGCCGCCAACGGCGATGCTGCCGATATTCAGCGCCGCCGAACCGGTGTTGGACAGCGTGGTGGCCAGGGCGCCGCTGTCCTGGCCCACGGTCGCACCGCCGAAGGACAGCGTGGCCGGTGCCACGGATGCCGCCGGCGCCGCCGTGACGTTCGGGTTGCCGATGAAGGCAGCCAAGTCGGCAATCTCCGCCGAACTGAATTTACCGTTGTACAGGGAGCCCATGCCGCCTTTATTGGCGGCGAAGGCGGAACTGATCACTGACGGATTGTTGGCCGCTGCCAGGATATTGCTGACGTTATTCGCCGGCGAAGCGCTATGGCAGGCAGCGCAGGAAGTGCCGCCGGAGGTGGGGCCGTTCAGGTAAAGGCTCTTGCCGTTCAGGGCATCGGCAGCCTGCGCGAAATGCGCAGGCTGCATTAGACCCAATGCGAGCAAAGCCCAAAGTCGGTGATGTTTCATTGCTGCTCCCGTGGTTGGTGAGTTGTTCAAGCACACATCGACAGGGCCCAGGCATTGCTTGCACTGTGCAGCAAGGCGCACAGCCGCCAGTCGCGCCAGCGCTGGTAGGCCAGGCCAAAGACCAGGCCCGGCCCGAACACCAGCGCCGCCGCCAACGGCCCGGAGCCCAGGTGCAGCGCGCTGAAAGCCAGCGCGCTTGCCAGCACCGCTTGCGCGGCACTGGAGCGAGGCAGCAGCCAGGCATGCAATCCGGCGCGCACTACCCATTCCTCCAGCAGCGGCGCCAGCACCAGCAAGCGCAGCACGGCGGCCAGGTCAGGCGAGAGCAGGGCGGGACCGCAGACGGCAGTTTGAGCGAGCACAGTTACTGAACATTCTGTCAATGTTGTTACGGTCAATACCGGCGCACGAGAAAATGGTTCAAAATCAGGTGGAAAAATATTTTTGAAAATTCTTTGAACCTTTTTGCTCCCGCTGTGTATTCACAGGCGTAAAAAGGAGAAAAGTGCATGCGGCTTGGCAGGAGGGCGGGAGTGACAGGGGACGTGGACGACGGTGAGCTGGTACGGCTGGTAGGAGGCGGCGATCGCCTGGCCTTCCAGGCCTTGTATCGTGCCTATTTTCCGCGCCTGGCCCGTTTCCTCGACCGCATGACGCGCAACGTGCCCCTGCTGGAGGAAATCGTCAACGACACCATGCTTGTGGTGTGGCAGAAAGCTTCCAGCTACGATGGCAGCAGCAAGGTCTCGACCTGGATCTTCGGCATCGCCTACCGCCAGGCCCTGAAAGCACTGCGCGGGCTGGACGAACCGCTGGAAGAGGCGCCCGATGTCGCCGGCGAAGAGTGGCACGAGCCTGAGCACGCCCTGGCTGCGCTCCAGCTGCAGCGTGGCGTTGGCCGTGCGCTGGACGCCTTGCCCCTGGAGCAGCGCGCCGTGGTCTGCCTGACTTATTACCACGGCATGGCTTACCAGGAGATCGCCGAGACCTTGAGTTGCCCGGTAAATACCGTCAAGACGCGCATGTTCCATGCACGCCTGCGGTTAAAGGACATGTTGTCCGAGCATATGGAAGAAACAAAATGAACATGCAAGACCCATCGAACGTTGCGCGGCACCAGGACGTGCAGTCGTTGCTGCCCTGGTATGCCGCCGGCTCGCTGGCCGACAGCGAGGCAGAGCGCGTGCAGCAGCACTTGCGCGAATGCCCCGAGTGCCGCGCCGAGCTGGCATGGCAGCGGCGCCTGATCGAAACGGCAGCCCCGCTGCCCGCCGCACTGGACCAGGAACGCGCCCTGGCGCGCCTGATGGCGCGGCTGGACGAGGCGCCGGCCCCTTTGGCCCAGCCCGCCGCCAAGCCATCCCCCGCGGCGCCGGTGCCGTCCCGCTTCGCCAGTGCCTTGCTGGACTGGCTGCGCGGTCCCGGCGACTGGAAGGGCTGGGCCATCGCGGCGCAGGCCCTGGTCATCGTGCTGCTGGCGGCGAACATGCTGCCGGCCGGAGCGCCGCCTGATTACAAGGCACTGGGCAGCGCCCCCGCCGCCACACCCGACCTGCTGGTGGTGTTCAAACAAGATGCCAGTGTGCAGGACGTGCAGCGTTTGCTGAAAACATCCGGCGCGCACCTGGTTGGCGGGCCGACCGCCACCGGGGCCTGGCTGCTGGATGTCGAAGCGGCGCAGCGCAGCACGGTGCTGGCAGCGCTGCGCGCCGACCCTGCAGTCGAAATGGCCGAATTGCTGGCAGCGGAGGGCAAGCAGTGAAGCGTTGGGCAGCATTGATCGTTTGCATGTTGTGGGCCTGCGCCGGACTGCCCGGCGCGCAAGCGGGGCAAGGTGAGCCCGGCGTACCTGGCGTTGCCGCTCCGGCCGCAGCGGAAATCCTCGTCATGCTGCACCTGCCTGCGCCGCACTTCCGGGCCGATGGCTACAGCGGCGCCAGTTACCGGGACGATGCCGGCCGCCAGGCGCGCCAGCGCATTGCCGCTACGCTGGCGCGCGAACACGGCATGCAGCTGATGGAAGACTGGCCGATGCCGGCGCTGAACGTGGATTGCTACCGCATGCGCCTGGCCGCCGGACAGGATCCGGCCGCAGTGCTGGCCGCGCTGTCGCGCGACAGCCGGGTGGCATGGGCGCAGGCCATCCAGGACTTCAGCGCGCAAGGCGCGGCGTCGGGCGCAGCCACTGGCACAGGCGACCCGCTTTACCGCGTGCAGCCTGCGGCAGCGCCGTGGCAGCTGCAACAGCTGCGCAAATCGGCCACCGGCCGCAAGGTGCTGGTGGCGGTGATCGACAGCGGCGTCGAGGCCGCGCATCCTGACCTGGCGGGCCAGGTGGCAGTTCAGGAAAATTTCGTTGACGGCCAATCCTACGTGGCGGAAGAACATGGCACTGCGGTAGCGGGGGTCATCGCCGCGCGCGCCGATAACGGGATCGGCATCGCCGGCATTGCACCGGACGCACGCCTGATGGCCCTGCGCGCCTGCTGGCAAGCCGACAGCGGGACGCGCTGCAACAGCTTCACGCTGGCGAAAGCCCTCAATTACGCTTTGATGCACAACGCGCAAGTGATCAACCTGAGCCTGTCCGGACCACCGGACCGCCTGCTGCAGCAACTGGTCGGCGTGGCGCAGGCGCGCGGCATCCGCGTGGTGGGGGCGATCGACCCCTCCCGCAGCGATGGCGGCTTTCCGGCCAATAGCCCTGGTGTGTTCGCCGTCGCCGCCGACGATGCGCCGAACCACGGCGAGCAATGCCTGCTCGCGCCCGGACGCGACGTGCCGACCACCATGCCGGGCGCGCGCTGGGGCATGGTTTCCGGATCATCCTACGCCGCCGCACATGTGAGCGGCATGCTGGCCGTGATCGGTGAACTCAAACCGCAGTTAAGCGGCGAGCGCCTGCACGAGGGTATCGTGCGCGCCAGCGGGCCCGCACCGTTGACGGGGATAGATCTTTGCGCCACCATCATGCGCATTACCGGTAAATGTTCTTGCGCATGCCCCAATCCTTCCACCGAAAACCTGGCACGTTCGCCCTGACGGGGCTGGCCTGCATCTTTGCAGCGAGTGCGCAGGCACAGGTGAGCGGCAGCGCCGGCATTGTGTCGGACTATATGTATCGCGGTATCTCACTCAGTTCAGGCAAGCCGGCTGCCCGGCTGTCGCTCGATGTCGATGGCGCCAATGGCTGGTTTGCCGGCGGCCAGGTGGTCAGCGGCCAACTGGCGCCGCAATCGCACCGCAACGCGCAGTGGCTGGGGTACGCGGGCTACGCACAGCGCCTGCCATCCGGACTGTCCTGGGAGGCCGGGCTTTCCGCCTACGCCTTCCACGGCGCGCCGGACTGGAACTTCCGCGAGATGTTCGTCGGCATGTCCTTTGAAAACTACTCAGCGCGCCTGCATTATTCGCCGGACTACCTCGGCTTTGGCGAGCGCACGGTATATGCTGAACTCAACGGCGGCGGGCCATTGGGCAATGCCTGGCGCTACTTCTGGCGCGGCGGCTACCTGTCGGCGCCCGGACACGCGGGCAGCAGCCGCGCCGAGGGCCGCATTGGGGTCGGGACGGCTATCGAGGGCTGGCAGATGCAGCTGTCCCTGGATGCGGCCCGCCTGCGCCGGCAGGGTGGCGGCTATGGCAGCTACTCCAGTGAACCTTCGAGCAAGGTACACAGCAAACTGGTTCTCGGGCTGGCGCGCGGCTTCTGAAATTGATCCAGGTCATTCCGGGAGCCGGGTCTATCGCTTAGGCTGGGCGAAAGGAGTGAACCATGGGATACGCATTACGTGCCAGGCGGCTTGGCATCGACACTTACCAGCAACCGGTGGCCTATATGCGGCGCGACTGCAAGGTGTGCCTCGCCGAAGGCTTTGAAGCGCAATCGCGCATTGAACTGCAATGCGGAGCGCAAACCGTGGCCGCCACGCTGAACGTGGTCGATGGCGGCCTGCTCGATGAGCAGGACATCGGCCTGTCCGAAGCAGCGTGGGAAGCATTGGGCGCGGCGCCGGGCGTGGCAATCAGTGTCCGCCACCCGGCCCCGCTGGCTTCCTTCGCGGCTGTGCGCGGCAAGATCCATGGCCGGCCGCTGGATGACGCGGCGGCGCAAGCCATCGTTGCCGATATTGCGGGTGGCCGCTACCCTGATATTCACCTCTCCAGCTTTATCACGGCCTGCTCCGGCAACCGCCTCGACCTGGCCGAAACCATCGCCCTGACGCGCGCCATGGCCGCCGCCGGCCAGAGCATGCACTGGCCTTCGCAAGTGGTGGTGGACAAGCACTGCGTCGGCGGCTTGCCGGGCAACCGCACCACGCTGCTGGTGGTACCCATAGTTGCGGCCTGCGGCATGACGATGCCCAAGACTTCTTCGCGAGCGATAACTTCGCCGGCCGGCACGGCCGACACCATGGAAACCCTGGCGCCGGTGGCAATCGGCATCGACGCCATGCGCCGCGTGGTGCAGCAGGAAGGCGGCTGCATCGTATGGGGCGGCAGCGTGACCCTGAGTCCGGCTGACGACGTGCTGATCAGGGTCGAGCGCCCGCTGGAACTCGATAGCGACGGGCTGCTGGTCGCCTCCGTGCTGTCGAAAAAACTCGCGGCTGGCGCCAGCCACGTGCTGATCGACATTCCGGTGGGCCGCACCGCCAAGGTGCGCTCCGGGGAAGCGGCGCGCCAGCTGGCTGCGCGCCTGGAGGGCGCCGGCGAGGCCCTGGGCCTGGCGGTCCAATGCATCCAGAGCGACGGCAGCCAGCCGGTCGGCGTCGGTATAGGCCCGGCACTGGAGGCGATGGACGTGCTGGCAGTGCTGCAAGGCGCGCCGGATATGCCGCAGGACTTGCGCCAGCGCGCACTCACGCTTGCTGCCGGTGTGCTGGAACTGGGCGGCCGTGCCGCGCCCGGCGAAGGCCTGGCACTGGCCACCCGGACGCTGGATTCCGGTGCTGCGTGGGCCAAGTTCCAGGCCATCTGCGCAGCGCAGGGCGGCTTGCGCCAGCCGCAGGTTGCGGCCTGCATCCATGTACTGGAAGCGCGCCACGCCGGCCGGGTGGTCGCCATCGACAACCGCAAGCTGGCCACCCTGGCCAAGCTGGCCGGTGCGCCGCGTGCGGCAGCAGCCGGGGTGCGCTTCTTCGCGCCGCTTGGCAGCAGGCTCGAAGTCGGGCAGCCATTCCTGGCTATCCATGCCGATACGCCGGGCGAGCTGGCCTACGCGCTGGAATACGCCGAGGCCCAGAGCAACCTGGTCACGGTGGAGGATGCATGAGCAGGATTCTCGTCATCCAGGGCCACCCCGATCCGGCTGGCGGGCACCTGTGCCATGCCCTGGCCCAAGCCTATGCCGACGCCGCAGGCGCCGGCGGCCACCAGGTGCAAGCCGTCATGCCCGCCACGCTGGACTTTCCCTTGCTCGCCAATGCGCACGAATGGGAGGAGGGCGAGGTGCCGCCGGCCCTGGCCCCGGTCCAGCGCTTGATCGCCGAGGCTCAGCACATCGTGATCTTTTATCCGCTCTGGCTGGGCGACATGCCGGCCATCCTGAAAGCTTTCCTGGAGCAGGTCGCACGGCCCGGTTTCGCGCTGGAGCGCAAGGCAAAGAACCCGCTGCACGCAGGCCTGCTGTCCGGCCGCAGCGCACGTGTGGTGGTCACGATGGGCATGCCGGCGCTGTTTTATCGCTGGTACTTCTGCGCCCACAGCCTGAAATCGCTGGAGCGCAATATCCTCAATTTCGTCGGCATTTCGCCGGTGCGCAAGACGCTGGTCGGCGGCGCAGGGAAGATGGGTGCGGCAGCGGTGGCGGGCTGGCGCCAGCGCATGCAAGTGCTAGGCGCCAAGGGGATCTGAGGGCTAGCGGCGCGGCGTGTCGTTGCGCGCCAGGATGGCGCGGTTCAGGCGTTCCATCGTTTCCGCCGGCACGTCGCGGCTGCATACGATGTGGCGCTTCAGGCCGGGCGGCATGTCGGCGAAATCGATCAGTACCAGCGATTGCAGCTCTGGATACTTGAGCCGCAAATAGTTCCAGTCTTCACGGTCCACGAACAGGTAATCGGCGCGGCCGAAAGCAACCATGCGGAACATGGCCGACGTTTCCACGGTGCGGCGCATGATGCGGTTCTGGCTGGCGGCGATCAGGGCGTCGAGTTCCGGGCCGTAGGAAACGCCATCGATCACGGCCAGCGTCAGCGTCTTATCCGACAGCAGCGACTTCAGGTTCGGGTGGGAGCGGATGCGGGCCGCAACCGCCGGCACGGCCAGCACGGCATGCGGCAAGTCGGCGTGCAGCGGAACCGAGAACTGTGCCACCGCTTCGCGCTCGGGCAGGCGGTACCAGCTGATCGAGCAGTAGTTCGGGTTGCCGTGGCTGAAATTGGCCCAGATGCGTTTTTGCGGTTCATTGACGAAGACCGCCGGCACCCCGGCAGCGGCAAACACCTGTTTGGCGCGTTCCAGCATGAAGCCTTTCGCGACCTTGCCCTCATCAAAATAATAATAGGGCGGCTTTTCGCGCCAGGCCACGGTTAACGGCGCTTCCGCCAGCACGCTTGCCGCGCTGGCCGATGCAAGCAACCCGATTAAACATTTCTGCAACATGCTGCCATTATAATAGGATGAAGCCCGCAGAAAGGAGTAGCAATGTTCAGCCGTCCCCACGTAGCACCCCGCATGTTTGACGATCCTTCCGCAGCACTGGCCCAGGTCCGGGCAATTTACGATGATAGTATCCGCTTCCTGCGCGAATCCCTGCAGCGCTTTGTCGAAGGCGAAACGCCCACCGAGCGCGTACGCGCCTGCTACCCCTACGTGCGGGTGCAGACCGAAACCGTTGCGCGCGCCGATTCCCGCTTATCGTACGGCTTTGTTGCCGGCCCTGGCGCCTTCGAGACCACGTTAACGCGTCCCGACCTGTTCGAAGGCTATTACACCGAACAATTCCGCCTGCTGCTGAAAAACCATGGCCAGCAGCAGATGCAGATCGAGGTAGGCCTGAGCTCCCAGCCGATCCCGATCCACTTCTCCTTTGCCGAGCATGACCATATCGAGGGCAGCCTGAGCGCCGAGCGCCGGCTGCTGATGCGCGACGTGTTCGACCTGCCCAACCTGGCTGCCATGGACGATGGCATTGCCAACGGGACGTTCGAGGCCGCGCCGGGCGAGGCGCAGCCGCTGTCGCTGTTCACCGCGCCGCGCGTGGATTATTCGCTGCAGCGCCTGCGCCATTACACCGGCACTTCGCCGGAGCACTTCCAGAATTTTGTGATGTTCACGAACTACCAGTTCTACATCGATGAATTCGTACGCCTGGGCCATGAACTGATGGCCAGCCCTGACAACGATGGCTATGTGGCATTCGTGGAGCCGGGCAATATCGTCACGCGCCGTGTCGGGCATGCCATGCAGCCGGGCGATGACCTGGGCGCGGCGCCGCCACGCTTGCCGCAGATGCCGGGCTACCACCTGGTGCGCGCCGACGGTAGCGGCATCAGCATGGTGAATATCGGCGTCGGCCCGGCCAATGCCAAGACGGCCACCGACCATATCGCGGTGCTGCGCCCGCATGCCTGGCTGATGCTGGGGCATTGCGCGGGCTTGCGCAATACGCAGCAACTGGGCGACTACGTGCTGGCGCACGGCTACGTGCGCGAAGACCATGTGCTGGACGAGGATTTGCCGCTGTGGGTGCCGATTCCGGCCCTGGCCGAAGTGCAGGTGGCGATCGAATCGGCGGTGGCCGAAGTCACGCAGCTGGGCGGCCATGACCTGAAGCGCGTGCTGCGCACCGGCACCGTGGCCAGCACCGATAACCGCAACTGGGAACTGCTGCCGCAGCGCACGCCGGAACGCCGTTTCAGCCAGAGCCGCGCCGTGGCACTGGACATGGAAAGCGCCACCATTGCCGCCAACGGCTTCCGCTTCCGCGTCCCTTACGGCACGCTGCTGTGCGTCAGCGACAAGCCGCTGCACGGCGAAATCAAGCTGCCCGGCATGGCCAACCAGTTCTACCGCGACCGCGTCGACCAGCACCTGCGCATCGGCATCCGCGCGCTGGAACTGCTGCGCGGCCTCGGCTCTGACAAGCTGCACAGCCGCAAACTGCGCAGCTTTGCCGAGGTGGCCTTCCAGTAGCCGTTCAGCGCGCCGGCACCAGTTCGCGGAAGCGTGCAATCGCTTCCGCGGGTTCAAGCTCATCCAGCTCGAACAGGCGGCGCACTTCAATTTCGCAATCGAGCTCGCCGAATGGCGCAGGGAAGGCGCGCGTCCATTCCAGCGCCACTTCGCGCGAAGGCACGTCGATCAGGGTGTAGCCGGCGATCAGTTCCTTGGTTTCGGCAAAAGGGCCGTCCACCACGTTCGGCCGGCCCTTTTTGTACTGTACGCGCCAGCCGGCGGAGCTGGGTTTCAAGCCGTTGGCGTCGACCAGGTAGCCGGCGGCTGCCAGCTTTTCGTGGTAATCGGTCATGGCGCTGACGATGGCCGGATCGGGCAGGGCGCCGGATTCGGAAATTGCATTGGAACGGACGATGATCATGAAGCGCATGGTGTTCTCCTGTCAGTCGGGGGCGCGGGATGTGCCTGCTTCACTGCAATGACGTTTGAGCACGGCTCATTTCGACATGGCGGCCAGGCGGCGCACCGCATACAGGCCCAGGATGTCGGTGACAGTATGGAAGAGAATCGCCGCCAGCAAGCCAGCATAGCGGTACACCAGGCCGAGCACGACGCTCATGCCGAATACGCCGGCCGCCTGCAGCAGGGCGGTACGGTCGAGCTTGCGGAAATCGTAGGCCTTGGAATGCAGCGCCAGGAAAAGCAAGGAGCTGAGCCAGATGCCGGCCAGCGGCTGCAGCGCGGCGCGGAACAGCATTTCCTCGCCGACGCCGGCCGCCATGGAAATCCACACCGGATTCAGGCCGCCCAGGTCGAGCCGTCCGTAACTCTCGGCAGTGCGGCGCACCGTGTCGGCATCGGGCTTGCGCAGGGCGCTGATGAAGGAGCCGCCGCCAGTGGCTGCGCCCAGCAAGATGCCGAGCAAGGCTTGCTGTGGCCAGGGGAGCCCGGCCAGCAAGGCGTCGGGCAACTGCGCGCGCTGCACGACGATGATCAGGAACAGGCTGGCCAGCACCATGGCCAGGCAGAGCAGCAGCTGGCGGCGCAGGGAGAACGTCAAATCATGCTCTCGAAGATGATCTTCCACTCGCTGCCTTCACGCGCCCAGTACTGGCGCTTGCGCTGGGTCGAGCGGTTCTTGCCGATCTTCGATTCAAGGGTGAAGGTGCTGACCAGCATATCGTCGCGGCTGGGGTAGCGGAAGATGGTGACTTCGCTGAGCGACACGCTCAGCCCGTTCACGCTGGCCAGCGGACGCATGTCCTTCTCATACCATGTCTTCAGGTCTTCGCCATTGGCCGACTTGAACTTGCCGGAATAATTCTTCAGCAGCCGCTTGCTGTCGGCGCTGACCAGGTCTGCGCGCCACGATTCGACCAGGCGGTTGGCGGTGAAGCGCTCGTTATCCCATTTGGCTTTGCTGATGAACTCCTGGTGGTCGGCGATCACCACCGGCGTCTTGCCGATATCGACCGTGCCTTCCAGCTTGCGCAGATCGTCATTGGTCAGCACCACGCAGCCATCGGAGGCCAGGGGCGGGCGGCTGTAATTGTCGGCCGGCGTGCCGTGCAGGAAAATGCCGCCGCCGCTGCGGCCGTTCAGGCGGTCCCACTCGTTGGGGTAATTGATGCGCAGCGCGCTGGCACCGTAGAAGTCGGGCAGTTTTGGGCCGGAAACGCGGCCGGTAATGTAGTACACGCCGAGCGGGGTTTTCTGGTCGCCTTCGCGGAACTTGTCGACACCCAGCTTGCCCTGGCTGACGTAATAGTCGGTCACCAGTTTCAGTTCGCCGTTATTGTGCTGGTAGACGTACAGGCGCGATTGCGTGGCGTCGACCACGAGGACATGGCGCATGTCGGCACGAAGCTGCAGCACCGAGCGCGGCGCCAGTTCGGGGCCGGGACGCGAGACCAGGGTTTGCAGGCGCACGCGCGCTTCGTCGCGCAAGTCTTTCAGCTTGTCGGCAGGTCCGTTGGCGCCGGCGCCGAGCTGGCCCACCGGCTTGGTGTGCATCAGCAGCAGGTCGCCGCGGATCAGGTGGCCGACGCGGAAATTGGGGTAGGCCTGCACCAGTGCGTCGGCCTTGGCCATCGCGTCCTGCAGCTGGCTGGCGCGCAAATCCTTGTAAATTTCGAGCAGCATGATTTCGGCATCCTGCCTGGCGCGCGGAGCTTCGGCCGGATGAATCGATTTGGCCATGCCGATACCGGCTGGCGCCAGCAGGGCGAATGCAGCCAGCAGCGCGGCGGCAGCGCTGGCATTTGCTCGCTTCGACATCTCCATCAGCTCCCCGACTGCTCTTGCTTGATCAACCAATTCTTGCCTTGCTTCTCCAGCACCAGCGTCTTGCGGCCAGTGGTGCTGAGGCGGTCCGACACATACTTCTGGCGGAACTTCACGGTCGCGGTATTGCCGTTGACCGTCACTTGCGGCGACTCGATGGTTACCTTGATGTGGCCTTTGCCCTCGATGCGGGCAGTGCGGTCAGCTTCCCAGGCTTTGCGGTTCTGGCCTTTCGGCGTCTGGAAGTTGCTGCCGTATGCACTCAGGTAGCCTTTCATGTCTTGCGCGCTCCAGGCTTTGGCCCAATTCTCGACAGCCTTGATGACATCGGCGCCATCGGCGTCTTCTTTCTGGACCTGCTCAGCTTTCGGAGCAGCCTTTGCCAATTGTACCGCCGGGGCCGAAGCTAGTACTGGCGCCGCCGCTGGCGCGACAGCCGGCAATGGCTTGGCCTGCGCAAGGACCGGGGCCGGAGCTGGTGCTGGCGCCGCGGCCGGGGCGGCTTTCACAGGCGGCGGAGGCAACTTGGCCGGAGCCGGGGCCGCCTGCGCGATGACCGGGGCTGGCGCTGCAGCCGGAGGCGCAGCCTTGACAGGCGCTGGGGCCGAAGCCGCAGCAATTGCGGCCAGCGGCGAAGCAGCCTCGCCACCCTTCGGCGTCAAGGTCCGCACCATCGCCAGCTTGGCTTTCTGCGGCGGCTGCTGGTTCGGATCGGCCAATTGCATCGCCTTGTCATAAGATTGGCTGGCCAGCTTGGCATAGACGTCGCCCAGGTTTTCGTGGGCCGTGGCGTAAGCCGGATTGGTACGGATGGCGCGTTCCAGCGCAACCCGGGCCTTATCGTAATTGCCGGCCGAGGCATGCAGCACGGCCAGGTTGTTATAAGGCTCCGGCAATTCCGGATAATCTTCCGTCAGCTTTTGGAAAACATTAATTGCTTCGGCTGATTTGCCTTGTTCGGACAAAATCATCCCTTTAATAAATCGCAATTGTGCATCCTTGGGTCGTTGTGATAATGCAACATCAACCCTGGATAAAGCGGCTGGCAACTGCCCGCCACGCATCATTTTATTGATTTCTGCGACCTCATCGGCCTGAGCGGAAAAGCACGCAATTAATAGCGCGGCCCCGAGCGCAAAGGCTGTACGAGAGGAAATTAGCGATGCCTGCATTTATTTATTTTGCCGACGGGAAATAAACACCCATTTTATCAAAACTCTGCGTGCTGAATATACTTAGAAGATGGAACTAAGTATTACGCAGGAGGACGCGGGACATACGGCCGAGGGGCTGCCGCTGTTCGTCTTTGCGCTCAGTAATCGCCATGGCATGGAAGTGCGGATCAGTACCCTGGGCGCTGCAATTGCGAAACTCCATGCCCCTGACCGCAGTGGCCGCCTGGCCAATGTCATCCGGCCCGAGGCGCCTGATTGCGGTATTCACCTGCTGCCTGCGCCGGGGCGGGCCCTGCATCGATTGGCCTGGCACGCGATGCCGCTGGTGGAAGACGCCAGCGTCGGCCTGCGCCTGGTCAGCCCGGGGCCGCAGGCAGTGGTGGCAACCTACGTCCTGGACGAAGCGAACGGACTCTCGCTGCACTGCCGCGCCCCCGCGGCAGCGCAGGCTGCGATCAGCTTGCGGGTAGCGCTCAATATCGCCGGCGATGGCGATGTGCGTGGTCAGTTAGTGACGATTGCTGCGCCGCGTGTCGCGCCCTTCGGTGAACACGAGCGGAATGTTGCCGGTTCGGCCTGGGATTGCCTTGCACCGCGCCCGCTCGTCGAGCTGCCAGGGCCGGCGCGCTACTTGCTGGAACAAAGCAGAGGCAGCGAACCGGCGCTGCGCCTGCTCGACCCAGTGAGCGGCCGGATGCTGGAGGCGACAAGCAACGGTGCAGGCCTGCGCCTCGGCGTCGCCGACCCGCCTTCATACTTGTGGCTTGAGCTGTTGATGGCCGCAGCCGGCGGCAAGCTTAGCCTGCGCTTTACTGCCCCAGCCTAGGCCGGCCGCCGGGCTTACGGTAAATACAATGTTACTATCTGGACTCCCCCACAACCGAGCCCAGCCAATGAGTATCGTGTTTTCCAGCCTGAACCACGCACAGCGCGTGCCCCTAGCTGCCGAAATCCACTCGCGCCCTTTCCTGAAACTGGATGCGCCAACCCTGCTGACCCACTTCGCCATCATGGGCGAACAGGAGCAGCAAGAGTTGCTGGCGGAGCTGTGTGGCCACTTCGGCGTGACGGCGCCAGCGGCCGGCGGGAAATTCTTTACCCACGACTTCGGCCGCTTCCGCCTGAAGTGGGAGCTGCACACCGAGTTCGCCACTTTTACTTTCGCCGAAACCCTGGCCAGCATGCCGCTGCCGGAAGAAGCCTTCAGCAATATGCCATCGCGCCACCTGCCGGAACAATGGCTGCTGCGGCTGCAGGGCAGGGTGCTGGTGGCGGCGCACGTCCTGCTTGGACGGCCGGGCGGCATGCAGCATGCCTTCGCGGAGAGCCTGCAACGCCTGTTCCAGGGCGCCCCGCTGGCAGGCAGCCAGGTCATGAACGGCGGTGAAATGTGGACCGACTTCGCCATCCACGCCGATGGCTTCAGCCGCTTCGTGATCTGCGACGCCGGCATGCACGAACAGCAATCGGGCCGCCTGGTGCAGCGCGTGCTGGAAATTGAAACCTATCGCATGATGGCCCTGCTTGGCTTGCCGGTCGCGCAAAACGCCACGCCGGAACTGAATGAAGTGGAGGCCGAACTTGCCACCCTGGCCGGCGCCCTGGTGGAAGCCGACGGCAAGGTCGACGACGGCTCCACCGAGCAGGCGCTGCTCGACCGCATCACCCATCTGGCGGCGCGCATCGAAAAAGTGTCGGCCGACACCAGCTACCGTTTCGCGGCTTCCAAGGCTTATTTCGGCCTGGTCAACGCGCGCATCGAAGAATTGCGCGAGTTGCGCATCGAAGGCACGCCAACGGTGGAGGAATTCATGGAGCGCCGCTTGGCGCCTGCCATGAAAACCTGCGAAGCCGTGGACGCGCGCCAGCAAGCGCTGGCTGGCCGTATCGCCAACTGCAACGACTTGCTGCGTACCCGCGTCGGCATCGTGCAGGAAGCGCAGAACCGCAAGATCCTGCAGTCGATGAACGCGCGCGCTGCGCAGCAGCTGCGTTTGCAGCAGGCCGTGGAAGGCTTGTCGGTGGCAGCGATCTCGTATTACGTGGTAGGCCTGATCGGCTATACCGCCAAGGGCGCCAAGGTGCTTGGCGTCGCCGTCAACCCCGAACTGCTGATGGGCGTCATGGTGCCGGTGGTGGCGATCGGCATGTGGCTAGGCTTGCGCAGCATGCACAAGCGTCTGCACCACGCATGATGCGCCTGGTTCGTTGTCTCGCGCCGCTGGCCGCAGCCGCGGCTTTGGCCGCCTGCGCACCGGCCGCGCGCCTTGCGCCCGTATCCACTGCGTCGCCGGTCAGCGCGCTGCGCTTTATTGGCGAACAGCGCGTTGCGCACCAGGCCATATTCCAGGACACCATGCTGGGCGGCTTCTCCGGAATCGATTACGATGCGGCACGCGGCCGCTGGGTGGTGGAAAGCGATGACCGCTGCACGCGCAACCCGGCGCGCTATTACGAAGCTGAACTGGATTTCGACGCCAGCGCTTTTCGCGCGGTGCGCTTCACCGGCCTGCATTACTTCCTTAACGCCGATGGCAAGGATTTTGTGGCCACTACCGCCGGCTGCACGCGCGCCGACGTGGAATCCATCCGCATCGATCCGCTGGACGGCAGCATGTGGTATTCCAGTGAAGGCGACCGCCGCTACGGCCTCGATCCATTCATCCGCCACGCCACGCGTGATGGCGCGCTGCTGGCCGAATTGCCCTTGCCGGAAAACTTCAAGGTACACAAAGACGAAGAGCGCGGCTCGCGCTACAACGCTACCTTCGAAGGGTTGGCTTTCGCGCCGGATGGCCGCAGCCTGTGGGCTTCCATCGAATGGCCGCTGTATGAAGATGGCCCGGTCCCGACACCGCAGCACGGCGCCGTGGTGCGCATGACGCAGTTCCAGCGCGACGGTCAGGTGCTGCGCCAGTTCGCCTATCCGCTGGATGCCATTCCCGCCGAACCGGGGCCGGGCAAGGACGCGGAAAATGGCGTTTCCGAAATCCTTGCACTGCCCGACGGCGAACTGCTGGTGCTGGAACGCGCCACGGTGCAGGATGCAGCCGGAGTCCACACCAATTACGTTCGCCTGTATGCCACCGATACGCGCGGCGCCAGCGACGTGAAAGCGCTGCCGGGCCTCGCCGGCGCGCAATACACTCCGGCGCGCAAGCGGCTGGTGCTGGATTTCAGCAAACAGCCGGCGCCGCGCGCCCACAACCTGGAAGCGATGTCCTTTGGCCCGCGCCTGCCGAACGGCCACGCCACCCTCGTATTCGCCAGCGACGACAATTTTGGCAAGGGCCAGGTCACCCAGTTCCTGCTGTTCGAAGTGCTGCCCTAGGTATTATTCCGCTGGGTGGAATGGTTAATTGCTGCCGGCGGCGATTCTCATCGCCGGCAACATGGATCACACTTTCATCATTACTTGAAAGGAGATCCCGATGAAGCTGTACTACCACCCAATTTCCGGCCACGCCCACCGCGCCCACCTGTTCCTGTCCCTGCTGGGGCTGGACTTCGAGCTGGTCGAAGTCGACCTGATGAAGGCCGAGCAGAAAACCGAGGCCTTCCTCAAGCTGAACCCCTTCGGTCAGGTGCCGGTGCTGGAAGACGGCGGTGTGGTGATCGCCGACTCCAACGCCATCCTGGTCTACCTGGCCACGCGCTACGGCAATGCCGACTGGCTGCCGCAAGACCCGGTCGGCGCCGCCGCGGTGCAGCGCTGGCTGTCGGTCGCCGCCGGCGAAATTGCCAGCGGCCCGGCTTTCGCCCGCGTCATCAACCTGTTCAAGAAACCGGTCGATCCGGCCGACGCCATCGCCCGCGCCCACCGCATCCTCGGCCTGGTGGATGGCAGCCTGGCCGGCAGGGAATGGATTGCCGCCAGCCGGCCGACGATTGCCGATGTGGCCTTGTACAGTTATATCGCGCGCGCACCGGAAGGCAATGTCGACTTGTCGGACTACGCCAACGTGAAATCCTGGCTGGCCCGCGTCGAAAGCCTGCCGCGCTTCCAGCCGTTCATCAAATCACCGGTCGGGCTGGCAGCATGAACGGGCCCTGGCACGCCGGCGAGATCGCGCTCCAGTCCACGCTGGGCGTGGCTGAACGCATGGACGAAATCGGCCGCAAGGTGATCCGCGACTACATGCCGGACCAGCACCGCGACTTTTTCGCCCAGCTGCCGTTCGCAGTTTTCGGCAGCGTCGATGCCGAAGGACGGCCATGGGCCACGCTGCGTGCCGGGGAAGAAGGCTTCATGCACTCGCCGGACCCGCAACACCTGCAGCTTGTGCTGCCGGCGCAGCACGACGATCCGGCGCAAGCCGGCCTGCGTGACGGCGCCGCAGTCGGCATGCTCGGCATCGAACTGCATACGCGCCGCCGCAACCGCCTGAATGGCCGCCTGCGCGCACTGGGCGGTGACCGGTTCGAAATCGCCGTCGCCGAATCGTTCGGCAACTGCCCGCAATACATCCATGTGCGCGATTACCGCTTCGAGCGGATGCCCGGCGAGGCCTCTGGCATGCCGCCGCGCCAGTTGCCGCAGCTCGATGCGCTGGCGCGCGATTTGATTGGCCGCTCGGGAACTTTTTTTGTCGCGACGTATTCTGGCGAAGGCGAGGAAATGCGTGTTGACGTATCGCATCGCGGCGGCCCGCCGGGTTTTGTCCAGGTCAGCAGCACCGGGGGCCTGCTGGTGCCAGACTATGAGGGCAACCGCTTTTTTTCGACTCTCGGTAACATACTGCTGAATGGCAGGGCAGGCCTGGTGTTTCCGGATTTTGAGAGCGGCGGCCTGTTGCAGATGAGCGGCGCTGCGCGCGTTGTCGTGGACGGGATCGGGCGGCACTGGGAATTCCAGCCGCAACAGCTTGTATGGCGGGAAGATGCATTGCCGCTCAGATGGGCGCTGCTAGCAAAATAGTTCTGCTACCATCGGTTGCATGAACAGGGCTTCTCTCGCTTCGCCGGGAAGGACCAGGCTGGATGCATTCACCGCGGTGTATGAACACAGCCCCAACTTGGCTTTTATGATGGATGCCGATGGCACTATGCTTGCCGCGAACGCCCATGCGCGACGGTTGGCAGATGAGCTCGGCGCCGGAGAGAGCGCTTTCGGCCTGTTCCGCAGTTGGGCCGCCGCCGAACTGCGCGACGACGCCATGCCGGGGGCCAGGGTGCGCGGCGTATGGCGCGGCGAACTGGCCCTGTGCGATAAGGATGGCGATGGCGCCCCGGTCTCGCTGGCGCTGGAATATTATGCCGGCCACGGCGACCAGCCGGAATGCTTCCGCTGCATCGTGACGCCGCTGCCGGAGGCCGACTCCTATGGTTCGCGGCTGCGTTTCAAGCGCCTGTTCGACTACCATCCCCATCCGATGTGGGTCTATGACCTGGCCACGCTGCGCTTCCTTGTGGTCAACCGCGCGGCTGTGGCGGTCTACGGCTTCAGCGAAGAAGAATTCCTCGAGATGACAATCGAGGATATCCGTCCCGAACACGAACTGGAGCGCTTGCGCGAGGACCTGGAGACTTCGCCGCAGGCGGCGGCGCAGCAATCCGGCACCTGGACCCACCGCTGCAAGGATGGCCGCCTGATCCAGGTGGAGATTTCTTCGCATCCCTTGCTCATGGCCGGGCACAAGGCCCGCTTCGTCTTTGCCCATGACGTGACCAGGCGCATGCGCATCGAAAAAGACCTGCACGAATCGCAAGAAATGACGCAACTGGTGGTCGACCACATCCCGCACCAGATATTCTGGAAAGACATGGACTTGCTGTACCGCGGCTGCAACGATGTATTCCTGCGTGCGGCCGGGCTGTCGTCCCAGGAAGAAGTGGTCGGCAAGAGCGACTTCGATTTCCCCTGGTCGCACAATGCGGAGCGCATCCGTGCCGACGATGCGAAGATCATCGAGAGCGGCGTGCCGCACCTGAACCGCGAAGACCACCTGTTGTTCGCCGATGGCAGCGTGCACTGGTTCCTGATCAACAAGCTGCCGCTGCATGACCAGGCCGGCAAGACCATTGGCCTGCTTGGCACCATCGAAGACGTCTCCGAGCGCAAACAGGTCGAGCTGATGCTGCAGTTGCATAACCGCGCGCTGGAGTCGAGCGTCAATGCCATTGCCATCACCGCCATCCATGACGGCAGCGATACGATCGATTACGCCAACCAGGCGCTGGCCGAACTGACCGGCCATGCCGCAGGCGAGCTGGCCGGCCGCAGCCTGGAACAGCTGCTGGCCGATCCGGAAGATGTGACTGCCCAGACGGCGCTGCATGAAGCGGTGCATGGCCAAAGCGACGTGCAGCTCATGCTGCGCGGCCGGCATCGCGATGGCCGCAACTGGTGGGCGCAATTGCACGTGGCGCCGGTCGGCGGCAGCGAAGGGCAGCACTCGCACCGGGTCTGCGTGTTGACCGACATGACCTCCACCATGGACTACCAGGCGCAGCTCGAGCACCAGGCCAACCACGATGCGCTGACCGGCCTGCCCAACCGCAACCTGTGCGGCGACCGCCTGGCGCAAGCGATCAGCTATGCGCAGCGCTATGGGCACACCGTGTGGGTCGCCTTCCTCGATCTCGACAACTTCAAGCTGGTCAACGACAACCTGGGCCATGATGCCGGGGATGAACTGCTGCGCACGGTGGCAAGCCGCTTGCGCGCCTGCGTGCGCGATACCGACACCGTGGCGCGCATGGGCGGCGACGAATTCGTCCTGGTGCTGCTGGACAGCCACGATACGACGCCGTCGCAAGCCATGCTGCGCAAGATTATCGAATGCGTGTCGGCGCCAATGCAGCTGGCAGGGCAGGAGCATATCGTCACCTGCAGCATGGGCGTCTCGCTGTACCCGGCGGATAGCGCCGAGCCGCAGCTCCTGATGCGCTATGCCGACATCGCCATGTACCGCGCCAAGGAGAGCGGCCGCAACCAGGTGCAGTTCTATGAGCCTGCCATGCATGCCCGCATCGTGGAGCGCGCGGCGATCGAAAACGAATTGCGCGGTGCCCTGGCGCGCGGCGAGATGTTCCTGGTGTACCAGCCGAAGATGAACGTGGCGAGCGGTGAGATTTCCGGCGTCGAGGCACTGCTGCGCTGGCGCCACCCGACCATGGGCCTGGTTTCGCCGGGCCGTTTCATCGGGGTTGCCGAAGAAACGGGCCTGATTGTGGCGCTGGGACGCTGGGTAATCCATACCGCCTGCGCCCAGAACAAGGCTTGGCAAGATGCCGGCTTGCGCCCGATGCGGGTGGCGGTCAACGTGTCGGCGCGCCAGTTCCGCGACAAGAACCTGGCCGACGAGGTGGTGGAGGCGCTGCGCAGCACGGGCTTGCAAGCGCAATACCTCGAGCTGGAACTGACCGAGAGCATGATGATGCAAAACGCCGACGAGGCGGTGGTCGCGGTGCAGCGCCTGAAGAAGGTCGGGGTTGGCATCGCGATCGACGATTTCGGCACCGGCTATTCCAGCCTGGCCTACCTCAAGCTGTTCCCCATCGATTACCTGAAGATCGACCAGTCCTTCGTGCGCGACATGCTGGGCGATCCGACGGTGGCGGCCATTGTGCGCTCGGTGATTTCGCTGGGCCACAGCCTGGACTTCCGCATTATTGCCGAAGGGGTGGAGACGGAAGGACAGCTGGCCTACCTGCAGCGCTACAACTGCGACGAGGCGCAGGGTTTCCACCTCAGCAAGCCGATCATGCCGGACGCCTTCGCTGCCTTGCTGAAGCAGGAGCAGTCGCGCCAGCCGGCGCTGCGGCCCTCGGACGAGCGCAAGGGCACCTTGCTGCTGCTGGATGACGAGCCGAATGTGCTGTCGTCGCTGGTGCGGCTATTGCGCCGGGACGGCTACCAGATCCTGACCGCGCACAATGCGCAGGAAGCCTTCTCCTTGCTGGCCACCCACGAGGTGCAGGTGGTGGTGAGCGACCAGCGCATGCCGGACATGAACGGCACCGAGTTCCTGAGCCGGGTGCGCAAGCTGTATCCGGGCACGGTGCGCATCATCCTGTCCGGCTATGCAGAACTGGAGTCCGTACTGAGCGCCATCAACCGCGGTGAGATTTACCGCTTCTACACCAAGCCCTGGGACGACCAGGCGCTGCGCGACAATATCCGCGAGGCCTTCCGCTACCACGCCCTGATGCATGTCGGAGCCGGCCATGCTCCCACCGGCACTTAGCTGCCCGACAGCGCTGCCAGCGCGTCCAGCAGGGCGCGGGCGCGGAACGGTTTCAGCACGATGCGATTGACGCTGCGCTCACGCAGGGCGGCCAGCAGCGTGTCGTCGCAGCGCGATGCCAGCACGGCCAGCGGGATGCGCGGGCGGCTCGCGCTGTGGCCCTGGCGCACCAGGTCCAGCAGGGTCAGGTCGAAGGCATCGCCGGCATCGATGGAGATCAGGGCGCCGTGGAAGGGGCGCTCGGCCAGGATCTGGCGCGCCACAGCGGTACTGGAGGCTTCCTGGACTTGCGCCAGCCCCATCGAACGCGCAGTCAATGCCGCTGTGCGGCGCAGGATATTTTCCGGTTCCACCAGCAGCATTTGCTTGAGTTCAGGCATGGCTGGCCTCCAGCTCCTGAACTACCAGGCTGCGCAAGGTCGAGAGGATGGCCAGTGCGATCGGGTCGAGCTGGCGTGGCCGCGTATCGATGATGCACAGGGTGCCCAGCGCGTAGCCATTGGACAGGATCAGCGGCGCGCCGGCGTAAAAGCGGATATGCGGCGGGCCTGTCACCAGCGGATTGTCGGCGAAGCGCGGGTCGAGCTGGGCGTCTTCTACCAGCATGATTTCGGCACGCATGATGGCGTGGCCGCAAAAGGAGATATCGCGCCCTGTTTCGCAAGTATCGCCCAGGCCGATGGCCGCCTTGAACCACTGGCGGTCGGTATCGAGCAGGGAGATCAGGGCAATGGGAACGTCAAATTCCTCGGCTGCAAACGCCACAATTTTGTCGAAGCGCTCTTCGGGTGGCGTGTCGAGCAGCAGCAGGACATACAGGGCCGCCAGCCGTTCGGCCTCATTCGAAGGTGTGGGAGCAGGGATCATATGGGCCACTTTAGCACGGTTAAACATTTTCCCTGCCGTTCCATTTGGATTTCTGGCAAGATTTAAGGCAACAGAATAACAATGGGGTTGCCGATGGCGAAGTTATGGCTGAAACGTCTTGTCCTCGCAATTTTGGCGCTGTTGCTGGTGCTGGTGCTGGGACTCTGGTTCTTCTTGCGTGGCAGCCTGGCCCAGCTCGATGGCCGGCGCACCGTCGTTGGACTATCCGGCAACGTGGCGGTAACCCGCGATGCCCAGGGCGTTCCTTCCATTTCAGGCGGCGACCGCAATGACGTGGCCTACGCGACCGGTTTCGTGCACGCCCAGGACCGTTTCTTCCAGATGGACTTGCTGCGCCGCATGCCGGCCGGCGAATTGTCCGAACTGTTTGGCGAAAAGGCGCTGGAGACCGACCGCATCAACCGCCTGCACCGCTTCCGCGCGCGCGCCTCGCAGGCGGTCCAGGCCTTGCCTGCGGCCGACCGCCATCTGCTGGAGCGCTATGTCGCGGGCGTCAATGATGGCCTGAATGCGCTCGGCAACCGTCCTTTTGAGTATGGCCTGGTGGGCGTAGGCCCGCGTGCGTGGGCGCTGGAGGATTCCTTCCTGGTGGCCTGGGCGATGTATATCGACTTGCAAGTAACGGGCATAGGCCGCGAACTGGCGCGGGGCTGGCTGAAGGAACATGCCAACGCCGAACAACTGGCCTTCCTGCTGCCGGCCACCACCCAGTGGGATGCGCCGCTGGATGCCTCCAGCCCGCCGGCGCCGGATGCGCCGATCCCGGCGCGGGCACCGGAGTGGTGGGGCAAGGGTGTGGCAAAAGAGCCGGCCACGCTGGCCGCCGCTGCTTTCGTGGATGGGGTGGGCAGCAATAATTGGGCGGTAGCGGGCAAGCGCAGCAGCACCGGCGGCGCCATCGTGTCCGACGATATGCATTTGGGGATCAAGCTGGCGAACACCTGGTACCGCCTGCTTCTACAGGTGCCGGCGCAGCATGGCAGCACGCGCCGTATCGTCGGCGTCAGCATTCCGGGCGTGCCGGCCGTGGTGGCAGGCAGCAATGGCAATGTGGCCTGGGGTTTCACCAACAGCTATGGCGATTACGTCGACCTGGTGGAAGTCGGCACGGCCAGGGACCGTCCCGGCCAGGCCAAGCTGCCCGGTGGCTGGGAGACCCCGGTGGTTCATGAGGAGATCATCCTGGTCAAGGGCCAGCCGCCGGTCAGCATGACAGTGCGCGAAACTTCGCTGGGCCCGGTCATGCATGCCGGCGGCCGCGATTATGCGGTGCATTGGGTGGCGCACGACGTGAAGGCGGTCAACCTGGCGGTCCGCCACATGGAAGAAGTGGACAGCGTGGCGGAAGCGCTGGCGCTGGCGCCGAAAATCGGCATGCCGGCGCAAAACCTGGTGGCGGGCGACAGCGACGGCAATATCGGCTGGACCATCGTGGGACCGCTGCCGCAGCGGCCTGCCACGCCGGTCGATGCCAGCTATCCGCTGTCGGCGAACGGCAGTACACGCGGCTGGCAAGGCTTGCTGCCGGCTGCCGCTTATCCATCGGTGCGCAACCCGCCCGGCGGCCAACTGGTCACGGCCAACAGCCGCCAGTTGCTGGGCGCCGACGCTGTCAAGCTGGGTGACGGCGGCTTCGATATGGGTGCCCGTGCGAAGCAGGCGCGCGATGCCCTGGCAGCCCTGGGCGACAAGACCGACGAGAAGGCCGTGTACGGCGTGATGCTGGACGACCGGGCGCTGTTCATCGCGCAATGGCGTGAGCGTGCCCTGGCCGTGCTGGATGCGGAATCGCTCAAAGGCAAGCCGCAGCGCGCGGAGCTGGCGCGCCTGTTGAGGGACAACTGGAACGGTCATGCCAGTGTCGATTCGGTGGCTTACCGCGCCAGCCGTTCCTTCATGTGGTCCCTCTATGAGCTGCTGTATGGCGGCGCCAATATCGAGCTGGCCAAGTTGAACAAGGATGCCAATATGCGCGCCGCCTCCAGCCGCTGGCCGGTGGTGCTGGGGCGCCTGCTTGACGAACAGCCGGGCGGCTGGCTGCCGCAGGGTTACGCAGACTGGAAAGCCTTGCAACTGGCCGCGCTGGACCGGACTATCGAGCACCTGGCGAGCGGCGGCAAGCCACTGGCTTCCGCCACCTGGGGCGTGCGCAACACGGCAGCGATCGCACATCCGATCGCGGGCGCGGTACCAATGTTGAAAAAGTGGCTCAGCGTGCCGCCCGACCAGCTGCCGGGCGACAGCAATATGCCGCGCGTGGCCGGTCCGGCTTTCGGCCAGTCCGAGCGCATGACGGTGTCGCCGGGACATGAGGAGCAAGGCCTGTTCAATATGCCGGGTGGCCAGAGCGGCCACCCCTTGTCGCCGTTCTTCCTTGCCGGCCATGCCGACTGGGTCGCCGGCAAGCCGATGCCGCTGCTGCCGGGGCCAGCGGTCTATACGCTGACGTTTACGAAGTAGCGACGTGTTGCCGCAGGAAATCCACGGTACGCTGCCAGGCGAGTTTGGCAGCGGCTTCGTCGTAGCGCGGCGTGGTGTCGTTGTTGAAGCCATGCTCGACGCCGGGGTAGACGAAGTGCCTGAAGTTCGCTCCGGCCGCCTTCAGTGCGGCCTCGTAAGCGGGCCAGCCGGCCAGGATGCGCGCATCGTTGCCGGCATCGTGCACCAGCAAAGGCGCTTTGATCTTTGGCACGTCGGCGGCCGGCGGCTGGGCGCCGTAAAAAGGAACCGCCGCGGCCAGGTCGGGCACCACGGTGGCGAGATAGTTGGCCATGCCCCCGCCGTAGCAGAATCCCACTACGCCGACCTTGCCGTTGGCGCCGGGATGGGACTTGAGGATGTGTACGGCAGCCAGGAAGTCGGCGCGGGTCTTGGCCTGGTCGAGCCTGGAAAACAGTTCGCGTGCCTTGTCTTCATCGCCGGGATAGCCGCCCAACGGGAACAGGGCATCCGGCGCAAAGGCCAGGAAACCCTCGAGTGCCAGGCGGCGCGTGATGTCCTCGATATGCGGGTTCAGGCCGCGGTTCTCGTGCACCACCAGCACGGCGGGCAGCTTGCCTTGGGAGGCAGCCGGCTGTACCAGGTAGCCGCGCAGCTTGCCGTAGCCCTGCGGCGACGGATATTCCATGTAACCGGCCTTGAGGCGTTTGTCATCGGCCGCCACCAGCGGGGCAGCAAAACTGGGCGCCAGCGCCGCCAGCAGGGTGGCGCCGGTGGCGCCGGCCACTGCATGGCGCGTGGCCGAGGCGATGAAGTCACGGCGGCTCAACTGGCCGTGCACGTATTTGTCGAACAGCTCGAGTACTTCCGGTTCAAAGTCCTTGGCGGTCAGGCGGGTCATCGTGGCGGTCTCCAGGTAAATTAGCGCTGTCAAGTCTACTCCGACCGGTGCATAATGACATTTCGACTCCGAGCCGGAACCAGCTATTGATGAGGCAAGCAATGATGAACGATTTTGCGGCCGCTTCCAAGGCCACCATGCAGTTCCTTCGGCAGCGCCTGGGCTTCAAATTGTGGATGGTCACTCGTACCGACGGGAAAGACTGGATCGTGCTGTTCGCCGACGACCATGGTTATGGCGTCAAGGCGGGCCAGGTGTACAGTTGGGCCGAGACCCTCTGTTCGCGCATGATTGAAGGGCAGGGTCCGCATATCGCGCCCGACGTAGCGAAAGAGCCGGGCTATGCACAGGCCCCAATTACCGACAAGATTACCGTGGGTGCCTACGTTGGCGTACCGCTGCGGCGTGCCGATGGCACGCTGTTCGGCACCCTGTGCGCCATCGACCCAGAACCACAGCCGGAGCGCATCCGCGAAGACAAGGATATGGTCGTACTGATGGGCGAGCTGCTTGGCGGCCTGCTGGAAGCCGAGCTGGCCGGAACCGAGGCTGTGCGCAAAGCCGAGCGCCAGGATGTTGACATCACCCGCGATGAGTTGACTGGCCTGTACAACCGGCGTGGCTGGGACATGCTGATGGTGCGCGAAGAAGAGCGCTGCCGCCGCTATGGCCACCCCGCCTGTGTGGTGTCGATCGACCTGGACGACCTCAAGTTTTATAACGATACCCAGGGTTATGCATCTGGTGACGCGCTGCTGATTCGTTGCAGCAAGGCACTGAAAGAAGTCACGCGCGGTTCCGACGTGGTGGCGCGCATGGGCGGCGACGAATTTGCGATGCTGATGGTCGAGTGCGACTATTTCGATGCCCAGGCCATGCTGCTGCGGGTGCAGGAAACGCTGGCCGGCTACGACGTGCGGGCTTCGATCGGCATGGCGATGCGCAAGCCTGGCATCGACCTGGAAGAGGCCCTCGCCATTGCCGATGCCGAGATGTACCGCGCCAAGCGTTCACGCAAGGTGCTGAACTAATCCATCCTTGGCGGCAGGCGTCGTGCCTGCCGCTTTCCCCACGCCGAACAGCGGCTGCAGCAGCGGCACGCGGCGCACTGCCTCGAATACTCCGAAGCTGATAACCAACGTCAGCACCACGATCAGCGCGCCTTCAGTCACTGGCGCCAGGCCGGCTGAGCGCAGCCCCATGGCCAGGCAGATGATCAGGGTCTGGTGCAGGATGTAGACCGGGAACACTGCCTGCGTCAAGTAGCGGCGCTTGGCGCTGTCGAAATTGAGGTGGCGATGGCCGAAACCGCAGACGGCGACGATGCCGCTCCATTGGCACATTGCGTACATAACGCGCGCCAGCGGCAGCCAGTCCTTGTAGGTATCGCCCGTCGAGTAATAGAAGATGATGGTAGCCCAGCTCGCAAGGAAGAAGCCTAAGGCGGCAAAGCGCACGCTCTCCAGCCTCTGCCAGAACTCGCCGCGGCGCGCCATCGCTGCGCCCAGCAGGAAGAAGGGCAGGCTCATGGCGTGGTTATGCCAGTCGGCTGTCAGGTTATGCGTGTGCGGCCAGTACGGCAGCAGCAGGATGCGGCCGGCTGCCAGGAACGCCACCGGCAGCACGAACAGCTTCCAGCCTTGCAGGTAGCGCTGCATGCCGGCACCCATGGCCTGCACGCGGCGGCTGCCGATGGCCGCCAGCAGCAAGGTGTAGACCCACAGGTAAGGCAGGAACCAGAGATGGTTCCAGGTCGGCAGGTCGAGGCAGCCATTGTGGTCGCAGAAGCCATGGTAGGCGCGCACGTAGAGTTGCATGAAGTCGACATAGCTGCCCTGGTAGGCAACGTCCGACACCACTTCGAAATAGGATTGGGGTGGCACGATGAAGAACATGCCGAAGATAAGCGGGACCAGCAGGCGCTTGCTGCGCTCCTTTGCCAGTCCCTTGCCGCCCAGCTTGTCGAGCAGGAAGGCAGCTGCCGCACCGCCGATCAGGAACAGCAGGCACATGCGCCAGGGCGAAGACAGCAGCATCAGCGGCTCGATGGCGTCGCTGGGGTGGGGGGCTTTGACGTGCCAATCCCAGGTCACGTAATACATGCCCGTGTGGTACAGCACGAGCAGGAAGAAAGCGCCGATGCGCAGCCAGTCGAGGAAATACAGGCGTTGGTTTTGCATGATGGTTTGGCAAGCAGGGTTGGACACGGACCCAGCTTAGGGAAAGCCGTCTTGCCAGGCCAGCAATAGGTGGCGAACGGCGTTTGGCAGGGGCGAACGTATTTATTGATCCCGATTTCAACCAGCCGCCCAGCGCCGTGCAATATGAGGTATTGCGTGCCCCGATTGGAGATATTAATGAGTGCGTTGGCGTCGCCCAGGGATTTCCTCGCGTACGAGCCGCTGCTGTGGCGCGTGCTGAGCAAGCTGGTCCGGGATGGATATCACGTCCAGCCCCACGATGCCCGCGACCTCATCCATGACTTCTTCCTTGAATGGACGCCGCTGAATAGCCGCTACGACCCGGCCAGGGGCGATTTCGGGCCCTATCTCGCCACCGCTTTCTACCGCTTCGGCCGCCGCCGGCAGTTGAAACTGCACCGCTTGCGCTCGCGCGCCGTCGACCTTGAAGAATGCCTCGACCTGGCGGCGGCCGACCCTTTGCCGCTGGAGGCGGCGGAATTGAAGCAGCAGGTCGCCCGGCTCAGGGCAGCCATTGGGCGATTACCCGCGGCCGAACAGGCCTTGCTGGCCGACTTCCTGTCGGATTATGCGCCTGGCGAGCGCGAACTCGCGCAGAAACACCATCTCACGCGATATCGCTTGCGCGACCAGCTGGCTGCCACAGTCAGCCGGGTCGCGTTGCAACTGATGGAGGCACGGCCGCAGTCGGCCGATGCCGACATTGCTTACCGGGTTTGGGTCATGGACCAGGCGCCACGCATGGTGGCTGCCGAGCTCGGAATGTCAACCGAACAGGTGAACCAGGCCAAGGCACGCTTTGCGCAAGCACTGCTGAATTCGGTGCGTCACACCGGACTGCCTGATCGCCAGGGGAGAAAGATCATGCCGGAACTCGAAATACTCAGGGAAGCGCTGACCGCGTTCGATGATGCCGCGGCTCTGGAGAGCCTGCGCGCACATGCACAGCGAATCCGCGCGGCGCTGGAGCAGGAAGATTTGTTGCTTGATGCCAATGAATGCGCCGCGCTGGCGGAGCGTCCCGAGTGGCTTGCAAGCGTGTATGCCGCGTTGAGCAGCGATGACCTGGTGCATGCTGAAATCGACGAACTCCAGCCCTCGATTGCCGCCATACCCTGTGGCGAGCAACAAGTGATTGCCGACGCCTGGGCTGCATTGCTCGAAAAACTGGACGAAATGCGCCCACCGTCCGGGCTGGGCCAATGGGAGGCCGCACTCATGGGGGCTGGCAAGCTGCCGCCTGAGCTGGTGCCGCATTTGCGTGAGCATCACGCATCCTGCCGCAGCGGCGACCCTGCTGGCGAACGCCTGCTGAAGTATGGCCTGACGCCCGGGATGCTGTTCGAGGCGCTACACGCAATAGAACTGCTGTTCAACCGCAGCCTTCGTCGCGCGGGAGACGGGACGGTAGCCCGCAAAGGTACAGGTGATGGGACCGTCGTCAAGGACAAGGACAGAAGTGCAGTAGTCAGCCCCCAGCTGTTGAACGGAAACGTTGCCGGGACGCTTGACCTGGAACTGGAACTGGCGCCGGCGCTTGTCCGAAGCCTTTTTTGCATGCTGCAAGCGTCGCCGCTCCTGGTCAGCGGATATGTCTACCTTGGTGCGAACACGTTTTCCAAGTTGCCGGCGGCGACGCGGCAGGAAGGGTTACTCACGAAAGACGCGTTGGTCCAACGCTGGTGCGCCAGCCAGCGCGACCTGGCGCACGGTTCGGCGCTATTGCAACGCGAACTGGCGCGGGGGATGAGCAGCAGTGAAGCCCGTTGCTGACCGCTGGTACGTTGTCGTCGCCCACTCGAGCCTTCCGTCAATGTCGAAAATGCGATGGAGCATCAAGGCGTTGGGCTCGAGATTCACGCTGCCTGGTTTGCGCAGCCTGACACGCCACTTGCGGGGAACGGAGTCAAATTGGGTCGTTGAACCCGCCCCGCATTCCCAGCACTCCCTGCTGCCGGCATTATGGCGCCGTACTGATGCTTTGTGCGTGTGGCCGCACAGGATAACTGCGATTTCATGCTGTTGCAGGAAATGATCACGGGCATACCTGGTACTGTGGGATATGGCGAGGCTGAATCCCGTCCATGTGCGTGCGTGGTGGATGACCAGCGCGCGGCCTTCGCCTGTCTTGCGTGGTTCAAGCCGGGCGTCAAGCTGTTGTAATTGCGAGCAGAAACTTCCCCGTGCATACGTACGCTGTATGGAATTGGGGCGCACGTCGGCATCCGAATCGAGCTCAATCAGGGTGAGCTCGTGGCCATGGTTCCCAAGTGGAAAACTGCGTATGGCCGGCAACGGGCGGATGAAATAGTGGTAGAAGTTGGATGGGGCCGCGCCAAGGGGCACAGCTAACCCTGCCCAGTGGTCGTGGTTTCCGGGAATTGCAATCACCTTGCCCGCTGCACGCAGGCCGACATAATCGCCGTAGGGTGGAAGAAGATCGATTTCGCTTTCGAAGTAGCGGCGCGCCAGTGCGAGTTCAGAGGCATCGCCATTGCGGCTCAGGTCACCCGTGACGAGAATCTGGAATTTTTCGTCACTGTCCCGCAGGTTGTCGACAAATTCGGCAAGGGCGCGCAGGCCAGTGCCGTGATGCCCAAGCAGCCCGTCGAATATGGGGAAGTTGTCGAGGCCGATTTACAGCCGGACTGATGCTGGCGTCGCCCGTGTCTGGATCAATGCTTCCGATGTGCAGGTCGGAGATGTGCAGCAAGGTTGCAAGCAGTTTTTGTTTTGGCATGATGGTCTCCCTGGTTAGTCCGCTATGGACAAGCAGGGCAACCAAAAGTTCAAACGATTTTTATGCGCGATCTCGGCGATAATGCGAAGCATGCAGCCCAAACATCTACGAACTTTCCTGGCGGTCGCTTCCACGCTCAGCTTCACGAAGGCGGGACAAAAGGTCCATCTTGCGCAGTCCAGCGTGACCGAGCAGGTCCAAGCGCTTGAGGCAGACTTGGGCGTCGCCCTGTTCGAGCGTTCACAGCGCAAATTGGCCCTCACCGATGCGGGCGAAAAACTGGTCGGATATGCCGAGGCCTTACTGTCGCTGGCGGCCGATGCCCGTGCCGCCGTAGCAGGCAGCGCCGAAGTGCGGGGCAAGTTGTCGGTCGGGGCGCTGGAAACCTTGTGCGCACAGTGGCTGGCGCCGGTGCTCGCCGACTTCCAGGACAGGCATCCCTTGCTGCAGCTTGATTTGCAGGTGGCGGGCACCGGCGCGCTGCGCGAAGGGGTGAAGGAAGGTTCGCTGGATGTGAGTTTTTTTTTCACGCAGCCCCCTGCTGACAGCGGCTTGCACAGCGCGTGCGTCGGTTCGGATGAACTGGTGCTGCTGGTGCCGGCCGGGCATGCGCTGGCCAGCTTCGCCAGCGCGGGGCCGCAGCATGTTGCGGGAGAGCGCTTCCTGGTGACCGCGCAGGGATGTGCCTATCGCGCCATGTTCGACGGCGCGTTTTCGACGCCTGGCTGCCAGAGGCCGCAAGTGGCTGGTGAGTACGGCAGCCTGGGTGCGATTGTGAACATGGTCCGCAGTGGATTCGGTTGTGCGCTGCTGCCGCGACTGGCAGTTGCTGGGCTTGATCGCGGACTCGTCGTTCTGCCGTGGCAGAGCGGCGCAGCGCGCATCGGCATTCATATGAGCTGGCGGCCAAGGCAACTGCCGCTTGCCTTGCGGCAGTTCCAGGATGCCGTGCGGCGCCGGGCGTCCCAGCTACACGAGCCTGTGCCCACCGTCGACATGCAATACGCTGCCAGTAGTGAAGCGGTTGCGCATGAGGAAGCAAATCGCGTCGGCAATATCGTCGACGTGGCCGATGCGGCCGACCGGTAATTTTTTTGCCATGCCTTCGAGCATGCCGGCCTTGGCGTCGCCGGCGACAAATTCCCAGATCGGCGAATCGACCCAGCCGGGCGAGACCGCGTTGACGCGGATTGGCGCCAGTTCTACCGCCAGCGCGTAGGCGAGCGAGTTGAGCCCCCCGTTGATCGCAGCCACCAGCGAACCGCGTGCTGCGGGCCGGCAGTAGGCGATGCCAGAGGTGAAAGTGATGCTGCCGCAGGCAGGCAGCAACGATGCGCCGTGTTTGGCCAGCAGGAGAGCGCCAATCAGCTTGGAGTCCATTGCCTTGCGCATGATCGCGACGTCCAGTTCCGGCAGCAGCCGGTAGGCGCCGCCGATGTCTGCGGCGGTGCAGACGATGTGATCGAGGTGCCCGCATTGCGCGAACAGGTCCGACACCTGGTCTTCCTGCGTGATGTCCGCCGCGATGGTTGCGAGCTGCGGCGCATGCTGCAGTTCTTCCTGTGCCGCGGCCAGCTTTGCCTGCGAGCGCCCGACAATCGTCACTGCGCAGTCCTCGCGCAGCAGGCGCCCGGCAAGCGCCAGCCCCATGCCGGAGCTGCCGCCGGCGATCAATATGCGTTCCATGGTTTCCCTTTGTGGTTATGAACCCAGGGCATTGTCACGGTGTGTTGCGTAAAACGGAAACGGGAATTGGCGATGCCAGTTATCGGGACTACGGATGGCTCAGGGCTTCCAGTATGGCGGGCTTGAAGTTGCGGCCGAGAGGGACGAGGGAGCCGTTGCGCAGGACCAGTTGGCCTTCCTGATCGATCTTTTCAACCAGGGACAGGCGGACTGCCGCGCGCCGGTGGCAGCGGACGAATTGGCCGCCAAGACTGTCCAGCAGGTCGGTCAGCGTCTGGCGCAGTAGCGGTGCCCCTTGCGACGTATGCAGCACGACGTAGTTGTCGGCGGTTTCCAGCCATTGGATGTCGGCCACCGGCACTACACGCGTGCCGCCACGCTCGCTGACCAGCAATTGCTGTGGCGGCAGGCCGACTGCACCGGGTTGGCGTTCCGCCTGCGTTGCGCGGCTTGCGAGGCGTTCACGCAGCCGCTGCATGGCACGCTGCAGGCGTGCGGTATCGAAGGGTTTCAGCAGGTAGTCGATGGCATTGGCGTCGAAGGCTGGCACGGCATATGCGTCGAAGGCGGTGGCGAAGACTACCAGCGGCGCCGGATGGGGCAGGGATGCGGCCACTTCCAGTCCGCTGACTTCAGGCATTTGCACGTCGAGGAAGATGGCATCCGGCGCGAAACCTGCGACTCTCTCCAGTGCTTCAACGCCATCGCGCGCCTCTTCGATGGCCGTCACCCCTGGCTCTTGCGCCAGCATGCGGCGCAGCTTGTCGCGCGCGGGGCGCTCGTCGTCGACGATCAGGATGCGCATGGCAGCCTCATTTCGGCGCGCACGCCAGCCGGCTCGAGCTGCACCAGCCGCAGCGTCGCTCGTTCGCCATGCAGGGCCAGCAAGCGTTCGCGCAGGTTGCGAATGCCGATGCCGCCGCCATCGCTTGGCTCCCCTAGGGTCGCGGGAAGCCTGCCTGCATCATCGCTGACCGAGAGCAGCAGGCCGGCGCCATCCAGCTGCGCGCTGATGGCGATCGTGGTCACGCCGCGCCGTCGCTCGACGGTGTGCTTGAACACGTTCTCCAGCAAAGGCTGCATGCTCATCACCGGCACCAGGCATTCCCCGCAAGCCGGATCAACGTCCCATTCGATTCGTGCGCGATCTACAAAGCGTTCCTCCATCAGGCGCGCGTAGCCGCGCAGCAGCCGCAATTCGGTCGACAGCGGCGCCTGTTGCTGGCCGCTGACGTCCAGCGTGGCGCGCAGCACGTCGGCCAGTTGCACCAGCGTCGCGTCGGCGCGTTCGACGTCGGAGTGCATCAGCGAAGAAATGGTGTTCAGTGCATTGAACAGGAAGTGCGGCTGCATCTGCTGCGTAAGCTGGTGCAGCTGGGCCGTGCGCAACTGCGCATTGGCCTGCTCCGCAGCGCGGTACGAGAGCACGCCAAATGTAATCAAGGTAAAGATGATAACGAAGACCGAAATCTTCACGTTCTCGTACAGGAAGGTCTCGCCCCAGGGCTCATGCCGGTATTCCGCGCCCAGCAGGAAGTAGATGCCGTGCCGGATGCCGAATGCCAGGGGCGTAAACAGCGCCCACCACACCGGCAGCCACAGGGCCTGCCGCGCGAACCAGCGCGAAGGGGTTGCCAACAAGGAGTCGTGGCGGCGTGTCGCCAGGCGCTGCACCGCCAGCAGCAGGGAGGCGACGAACATTGACGACGATTCCCACAAGATGGGCTGCCACAGCGGCCCATGGTCGTCATGGCGCAGGAAATCCTGCACTGCGGTCGCCACCATCAGGGCCCAGAACAGCAGCCAGGCACTGGCGAGTGAAAGCGTGGCGCGCCGGTTCATTTCTTCTGGTGGCGTGCTTCGACGAGGTCGATCTCGCGCACCAGCTTGCGCGCCGTTTCGTCGGAAATGTGATGGTGGCGCGCCAGGTCGAAGATGGCCTGGCGTTCTGCCGCCATCGCCGCCAGGCGCAACTCGCGCTCCGCACGGTCCATCTTGCGGAAGTGCTCCTTGTTCTGGTCCTCAGCCGACCAGGCCACATTCAACCGGTATTCATACAGCGCGATCACGCGGGCGGCCGCCTGTGGCAGCACGTCAGGGTGGTGGGCATCGGCCAGCGCAAGTTCGGCGCGTTCGATGGCAGCAATCGCCGCCGATGCTGCCTGGCGCCGTGCCATGTCCTCTTGCTGGCGCTCGGCCGGCTCCTCCGGGAAGTTCATGCCGCCCAGCAGCCGCGGCAAGCCAATACTGGCTGCCAGCAGGGAAATCAGGATTACCGAGCTGGCCAGCAGGATGGTCAGGTCGCGCGCCGGAAATGGATCGCCATTCGGCATGAACAGCGGCAAAGTCAATACGCCGGCAAGCGTAATCGCCCCGCGCGCACCTGCCAGCGCAGTGGCCAGCAACAGCCGCCAGTGTGGCTTACCGCCTTGCATTGAGGTGGCGCGGCGGCTGCGGCGATACAGGGTCACGCGCAGCGTAGCCCACACCCACACAAAGCGCAGTGCGATCAGGCCGAAGCTGATGGCGAAGGCATACAGCACGAGCCACCATGGGTTGATATGTCCGCTCTGCTCCAGTGATTCGCTGGCGCCGCGCAGGATGTCGGGCAATTGCTCGCCAAGCAGCACGAACATGACGCCGTTCAGCGTGAACTGCACCGTGTCCCACACGGCGGTGCGCTGGATGCGGGTGGCGGCCAAGGCCTGGCCACCCAGCTCCACGTAGCTCATGGTGATACCGGCCGCGACTGCGGCCAAAATGCCGGAGGCATGCAGGCGCTCGGCGACCAGGTAGGCGCCAAAAGGAATCAGCAGGCTGACAAGGATGGGGGAGCCGGCCGGTTCGCCATAACGTGCGGTAAGTTGCCCTTGCAGCCAGGCGATGGCCAAAGTCACCGCCACGCCGGTGGCGATGCCGGCGGCGGCCAGCCAGATGAAAGTCAGCGATGCGCTGGTCGGGGAGAAGGTGCCCGTCAGCGCGGCCGCGACGGCGAAGCGGAAGCACACCAGTCCACTTGCGTCGTTCAGCAGGGCTTCACCTTCGAGGATGTGCATCAGCCGTTTCGGGATTGGCGCGCGCGAGGCAATCGAGCCGACGGCAATCGGATCGGTAGGCGACAGGATGGCCGCCAGCGCAAACGCCACCGGCAGCGGCATGGCAGGGATCATCCAGTGAATCAGGTAGCCGGCGCCCAGCACGGTGAAGATCACCAGGCCCAGGGCCAGTTCGAGAATGACGACACGGTCGCGGAACAGGCCCGTATTCGGGATGCGCCAGCCATCGAGAAACAGCAGTGGCGGGATGAACAGCAGGAAGAACATTTCCGGGTCGAGCTGGATGCCATGGCCGGACCATGCGGCAATGCCGGCGCCAAGGCCGATCTGCACCAGGGGGAGGGGAATGCCGCCTGACAGCATCCGCTTCAGGTAGGCGCTGGCAATCACGGCCAGCAGCATTGCCAAAACTATCTCAATAGAATCCATGCGGCCATTATAGGGGCATGACAAACGAAAAAGAACTTGTCACCCAGGACAGTGGCTGTCATAATAGCGCCTCCTCTGCGGGAATAGCTCAGTTGGTAGAGCGCAACCTTGCCAAGGTTGAGGTCGAGAGTTCGAGACTCTTTTCCCGCTCCAGAATTCTTGAAAGGACGCCATCGCGCGT